>WBZS01000034.1_pt1 | contig 317353 bp, 237 predicted proteins | sample 5204201 | NCBI WGS metagenome assembly WBZS01 (sample SAMN12344357, study PRJNA552823) | activated sludge metagenome | biome: Activated sludge suspended growth; feature: Nitrification reactor; material: Wastewater; isolation source: activated sludge from nitrification reactor of wastewater... | reverse complement strand
TCCAATGTCAATGATACGCTGAAGGTATTCGGATGTGGCCAGGTTGGACCGCAGGCCATACAAATGTGGGTAACGGATGAAAATGGAAACACCTCGTATTGCGAAACGTTTGTAGAAATACAGGCAACGCCGGGCTTATGCCCTGTACCTCCGGGACTGGTGGGCCAGATATCAGGAAGAACGATAACAGAGAGCAACGAAGAGATCGAAGAAGTGACGGTAGAGATGAAGGGTTCAGAACAATTGCCGGTGAATACCGACGAAAATGGAGAATACCGGTTCAACCCGATGCCTTATGGCGGAGAGTATGAAGTAAAACCCGGAAAAGACGGCGATGACATCAATGGTGTGAGTACGCTGGATATAGTCATGATTCAAAGACACATATTAGGGGTAGAGAAGTTGAATAGTCCGTACAAACTGATAGCAGCAGATGCGAATAATAGCGGCACGATCAGTGCCTCCGACCTGACGGAATTGCGCAAGCTGGTACTGGGCGTGACGACAGCACTGCCGAATAATACGAGTTGGAGATTTGTGGAGTCAGACTTTCAGTTTGCCGATAAACAGGATCCGTGGCTGACACCGTTTGCAGAGAAGTACCAGATAGGTGGTTTGAACGGAAACATGGACATCGACTTTATAGGCATCAAAGTGGGCGATGTAAACGGGAATGCGAAAGTAAAGAACGCCAGAACGGAGCATGTGTCGACAAGAACAAAAAGTAGTGTTGCGATGGAAGACCGATGGGTACAGCAAGGGGAAGTGATGGAAGTGGCGGTGATGGCTGATCAAAGCCAGACGGTATATGGCATGCAGACCCAATGGCAGGCGAGTGGACTGATCATCAGAGGCATCAGGGAAGGCAAGCTGAGTATTCGTCCGGAAGACTATGCGATACAGACAGTATCCGAAGCGAAGCTGAGCGTCGTGAGCCACAATGGTACAGAAGTGAGTAAAAACGAAGTGCTGTATATATTGGAAGTAGAAGCGCTGAAATCTGGAAAACTGAGCCAAATGCTGACGATTGGCAGCGGAATGGCAGCAGAGGTGTATGTCAGGGATATGGAAACGAGAAACCTCGGCATCAATTGGAGACAAAAGACAGACGAGCAGTTCAGGTTAGAGGGCATAGCACCGAATCCTTGGAATACCAATACATCGGTGAGTTTTACGATGCCAAAGGATGGAATGGTGAGCTTCAAGGTGAAAGATTACACGGGCAGGAATGTATTATCGGCCATCGAGCAGTATGCTGCGGGTAAAAACGTGATCCACCTGAACAAAACAGAAATAGGACAGGCCGGCGTATATGTATACGAACTTCGGTTTGAAGACAAAGTACTGACAGGAAAGATGATATTGCTTGAATAAGGAATTAAAAAAATGTATGTTATATAAAAGGCTTTCCGGAAAAACCCGGAAAGCCTTTTTTTTTATTTTATGTCGTATAAATGGATTAGAATGGATGTTGTATTGCCATTTTGAGCTAAAATTAATATCAGTAGATTTTAGTTTGGAGTTCAAAACTAATTTATGTTTTGGACGCTCTTTGGGCATAAGATAGATTAAATACACCTGAAGATCAGAAAAAATGACCAATGCTCCTCGCTGCATTGAATGGAAAAAAAAAAGGAGTAATAAACCAGGAATAAGATTAGTAATTCACAGGCAGCTTATAACGAATAATATAGTTTAAAAGTATTTTTGGTATAAAGAGGAAAATAGTAAAATACACGTTTTCCCGGGATTAAACCGTAAAAGATGTAATGGATTTAAGCAATCATGTAATAGTGCTAAGTCAAAATGGTTCTAACTTTGTGGTTCTGATCAAAATAATAAGATCATTACCTGCAAACGTAATAAATAACACTTTAAATAAAATGACTAAATGAAAGATAAAATAATTAATGTTATAGCATATGCTTTACTCATTTCAGCATCCCTGATATCAGGAGAAGGTTTATCTACAGAGGATGAAATGGCATACCCTGATGAAACCGTTGTAACGCCCATGGTTCACGTCACTGAATGGGATAATAATATTGACGTTGAAAAAAGAAAAGCCCAAACCATAAGATTAGAACGGCTATATGAAAGTGAATTAATGGCCGGGGCTTATTCATGTTCTTTTAATGTGAATTAATAATTGATTTGTTAGCATGATTGACTCTGCTTAACCGTGAATCATGTAATTTAATTGTATAAATATGTAATGGTCGTAATTGATCTTTTCCCCACCTTTACAGAGTGGAAATTCTTCCAAATTAAATACAGTACACATGAGTAAGGATAAAGGTCAAAAGAACAGCAAAAAATCTCCTGCAGATAAAACTTCAGGTAAAGTTAAAGAAGGATCTTCCTATAAAAACGAGGGAAAGACCGCCACCGCGGGATCAGTAATTGAAACAGGTTTACCAAAAACTGGTGTTAAAACTTCATCGAATCCTAAAGTGAAATAAACACATAAAGCCTATTAGTTGGTATTTAAGGAGGTGTACAATCAGCTTATTGTGCATCTCCTTTTTATCTGAATGAAAGATGTCAGGTATTAATATTATCCAAATACAACTTTTAATAACCGGTATAAATAGAAATTATTCATTTAAAAACCCTAACCAAATCATTATGCTTTCAATAATTAAACATGGAGTAATTCTTGAAAAAAGCGAAAACGACTTTGAAAATGAAGCCGTTTCAAATCCGGCGGCTATTATGTATAAAGGAGAAATTTATATGTTTTACCGGGCGGTAAGAAAAGGCAACCATTCCTCAGTGGGCTATTGCATTTTAGACACACCCACTTCGGTTAAACAAAGGTTTACCAAGGCCATTCTGAAACCGGAATTCGACTATGAATGCCATGGAATGGAAGACCCGAGAATTGTAATGATAGACAATCTGTTTTACATGTCTTACACAGCGTATGATGGGGTTAATGCCATGGGCGCTTTGGCAGTATCAGCCGATTTGATTACCTGGCAAAAAAGGGGAATAATCGTTCCAAAACTGACATATAATGAATTCCACAGCATAGCCGAATCAAAAGAGCTACTTAATGCAAAATATGCCAGATTCAACGAACACTCCAGAAATTACCAGGACCTTACAAACAATAAGATTCTGCTTTGGGATAAAAATCTGATTTTTTTTCCGCGCAAGGTTAATAATAAATTTTATTTTATTCACAGGATCAAACCTGATATTCAGATAGTGGAAGGAATAGATCAATTATCAGACTTGAATGCCAATTTCTGGAATGAATATTTGAAACATATTAATGATCACATTTTATTGTCTTCAAAATATCATCATGAAATAAGTTATGTGGGCGGAGGATGCCCTCCGATAGAGACCAGAGCGGGGTGGTTACTTATTTATCACGGAGTTCATGATGCAGTCAGCGGTTATATCTATTGTGCCTGTGCAGCCTTGCTGGATATTAACAATCCCAAAAAAGTAATTACACGTTTACCATACCCGCTATTCAAGCCGGAGCAAAGCTGGGAGCTTAAAGGCGAGGTAAATAATGTATGTTTTCCTTCAGGTGCTATTGTTGTTGATGAAACACTTTATATTTATTATGGAGCAGCAGATGAACGAATAGCCTGTGCATCAGTGAACCTGGATGCCTTATTAAATGAACTAATGTTAAATGCATATCAAAATGAACAATGAATTATTAACAGCAGCAAACGATATGACTACTTCGACTAGACACACAAAAAATATCAGTTACAACAACCTTATTGGTATTGATAACCGTTCAATTGGATCTAAAATTCCCGAAGTTTTATTCATTACCAGCTACCCGCCGCGCGAATGTGGCATTGCGACTTACACGCAGGATTTAATCATAGCACTCAGAAATAAATTTGACGATTCATTTAAAATCAGTATTTGTGCTTTGGAAACGGAGAATGAAAAACATGTTTATGAAAAAGAGGTAAAATATACACTGGATACGGACAGTGCGGAATCTTTTAATCAAATAGCAAATAGTATAAATAATGACCCGAATATTAAAATGGTGGTGATCCAGCACGAATTCGGGTTTTTTGAGTTAAAGGAAAAAGTTTTTCTAAAAATGCTCAAAAAAATATTTAAACCAATTATCCTTGTTTTTCACACCGTGTTGCCTCGCCCCGACGAATTATTTAAATTAAAAGTACAGCAAATAGCAGGATGTGTTCAATCCATTATAGTGATGACCAATAATTCTGCAAAAATCCTGGAGGAAGACTATAAAATTGTTAAAGAACAAATTACCGTTATTCCACATGGTACCCACCTGATTAAACACGGCGATAAAGATTTTCTTAAGAGCAAGTACAACCTGAAAGGTAAAATGGTGCTCTCTACTTTTGGTTTATTAGGGAAAGGGAAATCTATTGAAACGACTTTGGATGCTTTGCCTGGTATTATTAAAACGAACCCGAATGTGGTTTTTTTAATTATTGGAAAAACACACCCCAATGTGCTTAAAAGGGAAGGAGAAAAATATCGTGATTTTCTGAAAGAAAAAATAATTAGTAACAATGTAGAGCAGCATGTGCAGTTTATAAACGCATTTTTGCCGCTGTCTGAACTGCTTGACTACTTGCAATTGACAGACATTTATCTGTTTACATCGCAGGACCCTAACCAGGCAGTAAGTGGTACTTTTTCATACGCGATTAGTTGTGGTTGCCCGATAGTTTCCACCCCGATTCCCCATGCCCTGGAAGTATTAAAAGACAATGCTGGAATAATTATTGATTTTGGCAGCGCCAGTCAACTGGCAAAAGAAGTAAATAACTTAATTTCGGATGATACATTACGGGAAGCTATAGGACTAAACGGCCTGCACAAAATGGCTTCAACAGCATGGGAAAATTCAGCAATAATGCACGCTGAACTGATTTCAAAAACAGGAAAAGGAAAATTTAATCTGAAATACAAATTGCCTGAAATAAATCTGAGTCACATCAAAAAAATGACCACTGATTTTGGTATAGTTCAATTTTCAAAATTAAATCAACCGGATATGGATTCAGGGTATACTTTGGATGATAATGCCCGTGCATTGGTTTCTATAACACAGCATTTTGTGTCAACTAAAGATCAAAATGATTTGGTTTTAATCCGGCTTTATCTGAATTTTATTCAATATTGTCTTCAAAAGGAGGGAAATTTTCTGAATTATGTCGACCAATATGGCCATTTTACAAATCAGAACAAGGAGACTAACCTGGAGGACGCCAACGGAAGGGCAATATGGGCATTAGGCTATCTGATTTCAAAAAAGAATGTATTGCCCGAAGACATCAGTTTAAACGTGACTTCGTTATGGAAACAATCAATAAAAAAGCTGGACGATATTCATTCTTCAAGAGCAATGGCATTTATTATTAAAGGTTTTTATTATGCCAACAAAAGAGACCATGCAATTTCAAATGTGGTAATGATACAAAAGTTGGCAGACAGATTGGTTCAAATGTACAGACACGAATCCGATGAAAACTGGCAATGGTTTGAATCTTACCTGACCTACGGCAATAGTATTTTACCGGAAGCATTGCTTTGCGCCTGGATGTCAACCTCAGAGGATGTGTATAAAGAAATAGCCACCGAATCTTTTGATTTTTTATTGGCAAAAACATTTAAAAATCAAAGTTTAAAAGTGATATCCAATAAAACCTGGTTACAGAGAGATATTCCTCAGGATATGGATATTTTGGGCGGAGAACAACCGATAGATGTGGCATATACGATTCTGGCACTGAAGAAGTTTTATAAAGCATGTAAAGACGAACGCTATAAAGAGATGATGAATTTGTCCTTTAATTGGTTTTTGGGCGACAACCACCTGCATCAGATAATATACAATCCATGCACAGGAGGTTGTTATGATGGACTTGAAGAACACAATGTAAATTTGAATCAGGGAGCAGAATCCACAGTCAGCTACCTCATGGCCAGAATGTCACTGGCTGCATTTGCCAAAATCCCGCTCAGAGCTATGGTTTAAAACCACAATCGCGTTACTAATTAACAGCGTGAACGGATTTTTTGCCAAATGATACGACGTGGTATTACTGCACGACGCATTTTACATACTTCATTTAAACAGATGCTCCCCGCTTATAGCGTAAAAGAATAGGTCGCCTTTCAACAGTTTTTTTTTCGAATGATTTGCAGCAAAAAGGGAAACGCGGTTTTTTTACATCTTTAAACACTGTTCTTAAAAAGCGAATAATGGAAATTCGCAGGCAAATGGACGGTAACCTTGTATTATCAAGTCGTTAAGTTTGGATTTTATTTCGGAACCTGCATACTCCAGCAATGAAGGCCGCCACCGTTGTGGTTTGTTTCTGTTGTGTTTATTTGATAAATCCTTTTATCCGGAAAATATTGCTGTAGTATGTGTTTTGCTTGCGCATCTTTTGCTTTTGAAGTTTCCGGTTTACCTTCAGACCAATATTTGGATTGGAATACAGTTTTATTTGTAATCAAAAAATTTAAATAGCTGCTGGCAGGAACAAAGTGGACGGTGTCGCCTGTCGAAAAATTCTTATGTACTTGAAGAATCCAACTTGATAAACTTTTTATCTCTCCATTTATATTGTTTGTGTCCAATGAGAAAGTCAAATAATTTATATCAGGTACTGGCATTTTAACCAGATTGAATGGTTTGCCATTTTGGTCCGTTGCATTTTTTAATATGTCATAATTTACTTTCATTCTTTCAAGCGTAATCTTTTTAACCGGATCTTTTTCTGCTTCAACTGAATCAGGAAATGAAATTAAAATTGTATTCTCATTTACAAACCGGCAAAACTCATCAATATGTCCTTTAACACCAATTCCGAAATAATTATCTGTTATGAGAGTTCCCCACCCATCAGGGTCTTCTGCAGAACCTTCTTTTAACCAGATTATTTTTTTTGCTTTAAGTACTCTTTTCAATTCGACTTCTTGGGCCTCTTTTGTCATGTTAGGATTGCGTTGTAAATTCACTGACTCTACCTGCAATATGGTTCCTTTGCCATTTGTTTCAATAGCTCCGCCTTCATTAACCATAGAAGAGGAAACTACAGGATACGGAAACGCCTTTTTCAGAACCTCGGTATATAATGCTCTATTTGTTTTATCTTCCTCAATATAATTTTTGAACCCTGGATCAAGATACCATCCATAAAGATTCCAATCAAAATTTACCAATTGCTTTTCCCCATATCCATTTCTAATAAATAAAAATCCATCTCTTTGAGCATAGCTAAACTCCTTTGTAGAAGAAATAAATTGAATACTATCTAAGTCAATTCCGGCTTCCTTAAGTTTTTTTATAATACTTTCTTTTGCCGAATCGACGACAATACAATATATTTTCATTTCCTTACTTAATTGGGATGCCATCTCAAAGGTAGCGGCATCATCAAATCCATTTAATATAACACCGGTCTGTTGTTCCCATTCTGCCGGCAGATAATATTCGTTTTTGTTCTCATTGTTGCAAGAACACAAAATGGTCAGTGTAATTAAAGAAAGTAATTGATTGTTTAAATTCATAATTAGTTATGATTGCTTTTGAATATGATCTATCAAAATTATTTATTTCCACAGTTTCAGATTCGCAGTACCACCAAATAGTGGCATCTAAAGCTTGAAATGCAGCCACTTGGTGGAAACCTCTGCGACAAATCTAACCCCTCATTCTTACAATTCCAAACCATCCACCGACGATTTTATTTCACCTGTCATTTTAACGATGTATGGGTGTATAGTACCGTCTTCTCAGGCGAACTATGACCCAATTACACCTGCACTTTCTGAAGATACTAATCACTTTAAACCACATAATGGGGGTCAGCTTGGTAGGAATAAACAAATAGGATAATCTCTCCTTGTTAATACATCAACAATAGTCATAAATTAAAAGATAAGTAAAAGTTTCTTAATTATGGAAAGCATAAACTGAAATATACCATCTCATGGAAAATTTTTAGCGATAAAAAGTGTATCTTACATCTGAGCTTGCCGAAAGCAGGCATAATTGCTGTGTCCGACCCCATGACAAGTCACATAAAGGAACACAATTTTTATGAAAACGATGAGCGAATTAATAAAATGGCAACCTGATAGTCAATCATTGGTAGTGATTAAATAACCAGGTAAGATTGTCCAACTTGCGACAAACCCTTTGTTCGGCGTTCGTACTTTTTCCGCTGAATTTTTTTTATGACTTTACTTTTTGTTTAAAAATATCCATTAAGTAAAATATAGAATACAAGTACTTTGTTAATTACATTCTTTCTTTAACCAGTCACTTACCTTTTGGTTTTCAATAATTTCTGGGTCTTGTCCCCTTTTTACACTTTTCAAAAAATCTGCACATGCTTCTTTTTTATTGTTTAATAATAAATTACACATTCCTCTATTTAAATAAGCATTTGAATAGTCAGGATTTAAAATTATAAGTTTATTGAAATATCCAATTGCGACATTGAAGTTTTGAAGTTTATAATAGCACATTCCTATTTTATAATATGAAATTTGATCTGTACTGTCGATTGATAGTCTACCCTTATAAAATGAAAGTGATTCCATAATATCACTTTTTGTACTGTCTGTACATGTTGTTTTTAAATTCGCTTGTCCATTGCTTTTTGAAAATAGTAAAGTAAGACAAAATAAAAAGAAAAGGGATTTCATTTTTAAAGCTTTTAATATGACGCCCGATGGCAATATCTAGGGACCTTCTGCAATTAGTAATTCTGTCCGCCCAATACTTAGTTATATAGGGTGATTCACTTTACTTATCTCTTTTTTGGAATTCATCATTGATGTATCTCTAAATTTACGATTTGCTGCATTTTCCAATTTGTACGGTTGATTGAATATTTCTTGGTTCAATTTAAAGTATACTGACAAATTTCTAATTGTTTCTTTTGACAGACCTTTATTATAATTTAGCATTTTTGAAATCGTGCCTTTTGATAAGTTCAAAATTGTACTTAAATCTGTTGAATTTAGATTATGTTCTTGCATCAATGCTTTGATCGTTTCTATCGGATTAAGTTCTGAAAACTTGATATTCTCTGCATCCCACTTTCCAATTAATAGCGTCAGCATTTCTACATCATCACTTTCTCTTGTTAATGGGTCTTTCACCAGTTCATGCAGTTTATTACAATATGATTCGTATTGTGATTCTGATTTAATTATTTTATATTCCATTTTAGCTATTTAATATTTATCAATTTTGTATTGCAGGTTTTCTCCACATATTTTGTCGTATTCTTTATGTGTTCCTAGCCAATTTATGTACAAATGAACGTTTTTTAACCCAAAGTAATATGTATAGATCATTCTATATTTGTTTTTTCCTACATTAAACACAACCCGTTCACTTCCGTTCCCCAAAATATCCGCACTTCCAAATGTAATTACTATATCTTGTGGCTTTTCCCAATCTGCATTTGATATCAAACACACCCAAATTTTAAAATTGGGTGATGAGTTCTTATTCTCCTTTATATAATCTTGTATGGTCTTTAATTTGATTATATGAACCTTCAGTTTGTAAAGGTATTTTATTAGTTTCACAATGTGCAATTTTCATTTTGCTTTTTTTATCTCTTTTAACGTCCTGGGCTTTATGTCTGTTGCAATTTGTAACTTCGATACCACACATTAAAAATTTGTAATCCGATAAACGCCCGGTTTAAAAAATAATCATATATTCCCTTATGATTTTATGTCCAAAGTTTGTGCGTAAATACATATTTAACCCCGCTTTTTCACCTCTAAAATCCTGTGGACAACCACCCTTTAACGCCCCGCAAAAACAGGGCTTCTCCAGGGGTTGTCCCGAGGTTGTCCCGAGGTTGTCCCGAGGTTGTCCCGACCATACCTTATGGATAAGCCATAGATAAGCCATACATACCTTATGGATACCTTATGAATTTACCCTGTCCGGTTTCCCGGACAGCCGACAGCGGCAAAGTGCAAACAATAGTCTTATTTTATACGAATATCCGTTATTCTGGTCCACAGCTAAGCGCGGTGAATGATCATCAGGACAACATTTGTTTAAAAACCCTAAATACCTTTATAAGCCCAAATATTTTTATCTGTACAGAGCTGATCACTTTAATATTTACACCAGGGCTGATGATGTTACGAACTGCAGGAAGGGACAATTGGGGTGTTTCTCTGGAAGAGGTTTTTTCTGTTGCCATAAGAGGGGCTACCTTAACATTGACTTTTTATTTTGGCCGCTGGGGTTTTAATATGCAGCCTGAAAAAGTAAATTTGCTACAAAGGCAAAACAATTGTGATAAGTACTTTTAGAATATGGGAATGATTGGCAATTTTAGCTATTATCCACCTCAAGCGCCTTTCTGCAATAACTTCCAAATTCTACCACATACGGCAAAAGTACATGGTTCATATAATTTATCTCCTGTGTCAGGCTACTATAATCTTTTTCAGTAAGCTGATCTTTGGCTATGATATCCAGCTTTCGAAGCGATTTAGTAATATTGAGAATCCGGCTGTCAAAGGCACTCCACAAGTCCGTATGGTCCGATGTGGTTTTGTTTTGTTTTTTTTCAACGGCATTATTAAGGTAGTGAATGACAGATGCAAAATATGTTTTAATATCAGTGAGCGTAATCACCCAGTCATTTTGGGCATCTTCCGAATCGTATTTAATAAAAAGGTCATGCGCGTAGTCTTTCCACGAAGCAATATCTTTTTCTACTACCTTTATTTGAGTAAGCTGTTTTTGTGTGTCGTTCGAAAACCCACGAATATCCCGAAGATTTTCCAGATCAGTTTGACCAACTTTATACTTTGAACTAATAAAAGGAGTATTCTTTTTCACTTAAGATGCTTTATTGTATATTATTCGGACTTATTGTACTTCGTAAAGATCGTCATTTTTATTCAATAATGGGGTACATAAATCGGGAAAAGATTTACATATTTCACACTTAATCAATACCGGTGTTTTGATGATTATTTATGGAGTCAATATTTAAAATTATAAACTACGGAGCTATAACTGTTGAAATGCAAATTTCAACGCCGAATATGTTAATTGACGATAAATAATGTATACTCCGGGCAGGCAAAATATCAATAAAAGTAGGTTTTCAGATAGTCAAGAAGCGATACCCGAAACATCCATAACAATATCATCAGGGCAATGAATGCGAACCATAGCACAATTTTAAATTTTTTATAAAATGCCGCTATGATATCTTTCCTCGTCTGATATCTTTTTCGTTTTCTGTATGCCACTATATTGTTATAGAATTAAAAGGGAAGATCATCAAAATCGGATGGCAAACCCCCTGTTCCGAAGTCGGAATTTTCTTCAAATACCGGTGGCGCCGGAGGCGGTGCAGAAGCAGCTTGAAAACCCTGACTGTTTTGAACCGATTTTTCTACTTTCCAGGCATTGAGATTGGTGAAGTATTTACCCTGCCATTCCCGACCCCTCAGGTCAAATGAAACTTTGATTTTTTCTCCCTCCTGGCAATTGTCAATAATACTGCATTTGTCCTGGGTAAGTTGAAATTTTACAAATTGGGGATAAGTACCTTCAGTGGTGATGACAAATTCCCGGGTCTGAAAAGAACTGGATTTACTCTCAATATCAAATATTTTGTGAAGCGATCCTTCAATTTCAAATGTCATAATGGTATAAGTTATAAATTAAATGATTAATATGCTTTTGCAAAGATTACCCTGCGATTCGATTTTTTCCCGGAATAAACGCATATGCCCTCTTCAACAGGTGCATCAAGCGGAATACATCGTATTGTTGCTTTGGTTTCTTCTTTAATTTTTTCTTCCGTTTCAGAAGTGCCGTCCCAGTGACACGATAAAAATCCACCTTTGGTTTCTAAAGTGGTTTTAAACGCCTCAAAGGTGTCGACAGAGGTAATATGCTGGTCTCGGAATGTTTTTGCTCTTTGAAATAAATTCTCCTGAATATCAGACAATAATTGTTTGACATGAGGTACAACCGAATCAAGTGGAATGGTTGTTTTTTCTTTGGTGTCTCTTCGTGCTACTTCAATGGTATTGTTTTCAAGGTCCCTTTTACCTAATCCCAACCGTACAGGCACACCCTTCATTTCATATTCAGCAAATTTAAATCCCGGCCTTTTTGTTTCGTCGACATCTATTTTAACACTGATACCCAGTTCCTTTAATGAATTGCGTATTTCTTCTGCTTTATGAAGCAATTCTGGATCTGGTTTTGGTATGGGCACAATAACCACCTGTATGGGCGCCAGTTTTGGTGGAAGAACCAATCCCTCATCATCAGAATGGGTCATGATCAGACCGCCTATCAGCCTTGTTGATACACCCCACGAAGTCGCCCAGACATATTCGTTTTCGTTTTTGTCATTACTGAAAGTCACATTAAAGGCTTTGGCAAAGTTCTGACCTAAAAAATGGGAGGTTCCGGCCTGAAGGGCTTTACCATCCTGCATTAATGCTTCGATGGTAAAGGTGTCGTCAGCACCCGCAAATCGTTCATTTTCCGTTTTAAATCCTTTAATGACAGGCATTGCCATAAACGTTTCTGCAAACTCAGCATAAACATCATGCATTAAACGGGCCTCCCGGATGGCTTCTTCTTTGGTGGAATGCGCCGTATGACCTTCCTGCCAAAGAAATTCAGCCGTACGTAAAAAAGGACGGGTCCGCATCTCCCACCGGACTACATTGGCCCATTGATTGATTAAGATGGGCAGGTCCCGGTATGATTGTATCCAGTCCCGGTATGTATTCCAGATAATGGCCTCACTGGTTGGCCGTACAATGAGTTCTTCCTCCAGTTTGGCATCCGGATCTACCATCAATTTTCCTTTATTGTTTGGATCATTTTTTAATCGGTAGTGAGTCACAATCGCACATTCCTTGGCAAATCCTTCTGCATTTTTTTCTTCTGCTTCAAAAAGACTTTTTGGAACAAACAATGGAAAGTAAGCATTCACATGCCCTGTTTCTTTAAACATGATGTCCAACTGGTCTCTCATTTTTTCCCAAATGGCATACCCATAGGGTTTGATAACCATACAACCCCGCACTGCTGAGTTATCAGCAAGGCCGGCTTTTTTAACAATGTCATTATACCATTGAGAGTAATTTTCATCCCTGCTCGTAATCTCTTTGGCCATTAGGTTAAATTTAATTTGTAAGTTAAATTATGTTTAATATTGTATTTGTTAGAACTTTTAACGTCCGTTTTTCGTCATACATGCAAAAGCATCATTTATTTAATGTCTAAAATAAAGATTTTAACAGGATGCAAACGGAACTTTAAATTTATTTTAACTCATTTAATGCCGCAAAAGTAATAAATTGCACTCGAATTAAGTAGAAGACTTATTTATTGCGGTCAAAATATAATTTTAAATTAATTATAACATGAAAATCAGGTTATTCACGGTAATAATGTTTGCCACATTAATTTTGTCGGGTCCGGGAATTCAAGCCCAGTTCGATGATCTGTATTACGACTATAAAAAGGATGAAGCCCTTGTTAATAAAACAGATAGTAGAACAAACAATGTTGCTTATCAGGAAGAGGAAGACACCTATGTTGAGGATAATGCATATGATGATGATGAATATAGCAACTACGACGACTATTCATACGCGACCCGCATAAGAAGATTTAATAATCCGGTATTATACAATAATTACTACTCCAACTTTAATAATTGGTGGTATGATGATTATTATGATCCATATTATTCCAATAATAGTGTCAACATATTTATTGGATCTTCGTGGAACAGATGGAGTAGTCCTTGGGGCTGGAACTCCTGGAATAATTACGGCTGGAATTCCTGGAACAGCCCTTGGGGATATAATTCATGGAACAACCCATGGGGTTATAATTCATGGAATTCCTGGAACAATCCATGGGGATATAATTCGTGGAATTCCTGTTCAAATTATGGTTGGGGCAATAATTACTATTATGGTAATGTCTACTATGGCAACAATTGGAACGGAAACAATTGGAACAACAATGGCTGGGGTAATGGAAATGATTATAACAACAAAGTCTACGGCAGTAGAAAAGGAGGTTCTTTATCTTCTTCAACAAAAGGAAGGAATGCATCACCAAGAAGAGAAGTGATTTCCGGGGGAAATGGAGTAAAAGACACCAGAGCCGGACTTTCAAACGACAATACCACCAATTCAAGAGCAAAAGGTAATGACAGAGCGTATCGTGGAGATATTAAAGATAGAAATGACGTCAGGTCTTCTGATATGAATCAAACCAAACGAAACGAAAGATCTAAGATTTATACCAATCCGGAAAGAAATAACAACCCATCTTCAACCACACCGGCTGAAAATAATGGAAATAATAACAGAACTTCGCCAACGGAAAGAAGACGGGAAAACAATAACAACAATCAACCCACTGAATCAAGAAGCACGAACAGAACTGAAAATAACAGGTCCGGAAGAAGAGACAACGACAGTTCCGGATTCAACCGGAATAATGAAAACAATGCGCCGCGTAGCAATTGGGATTCAGGTTCGTCCTCCCGAAGTAATAGTGGAAGTCAGATGGGCGGAAGTTCGTCAGGTGGTCATAATGGATCTTCAAGATCTGGTAACGGAGGCGGAGGCTCTTCCAGAAGAGGTGGAGGATAGTTCAATTAATTAACATTTGTTCATCAATAAATAGGTTAAGCGGGCTGATATAATTTAAAAGTTATACAGCCCTTTTATTTAATGTATAAGTCAAAATACTATCAAATGAGAAATATCAACATATTACTATTTACGCTTTTATTTGCTAACAGTTTATTAGCGCAAAACATTACCGATGTAGTGAGATGGTCAACGATAGACCAGATTGGAACAGCCCGGACATTAGGAGTAGGTAGTTCATTTGGTGCAATGGGAGGTGACTTTTCTGTAATCAATATTAATCCGGCGGGAATCGCAGATTACAGAATTTCTGAATTTACCCTGACACCATCATTAAGAGGTTTTAAAACAGAAGCTTTTTTCGATAAAGATAGAAATACAAATGAATTTTCTAAAGGGTCTCGTTTAGGTCTGGACAATATTGGTTTTGTCATTGCATCAAAGCCGGGAAATAATTGGACAAGTTCAAATTTTGCATTTGGATTTTCCCGAATTGCCGACCACCATAGAAAAGTGAATCTAAAAGGCACATTAAAGGGCTCTATTACAACATATTTTGCAGAACAGGCAAATGGCAAGGTGCCGGACGATTTGGATGATTTTGTAACGTATCCGGCATTTAATACCGGAGCAATATTTGATTTTAATGAAGACAATTTTTATGAAACGGATTTTGACGGACAGGATGTTAATGTACTCCGTACTCAGGAAATCAATCAATCTGGAGGCATCAATGAATTAACTTTTGGTTGGGCAGGAGAATATAAAAACAACGTTAATCTGGGCTTTAGTATTGGTGTGCCATTTGCCTCTTTTGATGAATTAAAAACATACAGCGAACAGGATGAGAAGGATGAAATTGCCACTTTTAATAATCTTGAATATATTGAACGATTAAATACTTCAGGTGTAGGGTTTAATTTTAAAGCAGGGTTTACCTACAAAATCTTAAATAGACTGAGATTGGCAGGCGCCTTCCATTCCCCGACATGGTACAAGTTTACAGATGATTATTCCACCAGTATGCAATATTCTTTTTATGATGGTGAAAACCAGTCATATAGTTATGACTCACCGGATGGTACTTTTGAATATAAAATGACAACTCCATGGAGAGCAATTGGAAGCCTTGGTACTACACTGAGATTAGGAGAGATCCGGGGATTTGTAAATGCAGATCTCGAATACCTGGATTATACAAATGCGAACTATAATGGTACCGCTTTTGACTCAAGTTCAGAAGAACAAAAATGGACGAATGAAGTAAACAGACAAATATTAAACAAATTAGGTAGTGCAACAAATCTGAGACTTGGAACAGAATTTGGATACAGAAACCTGCGTTTAAGAGGTGGTTATAGTTGGGAAAGGACCGCCTTTAATGCCGATGATTTTTTTAACAATAAAGTATCTTTCGGTCTTGGTTTTAGGGAAGATGATTTTTTTATTGATTTTGGAATACGTATAGCAAAATATGCGGAAGGGTATAATCCTTTTGTTGTATTAGAGTCTGAACTTGACCCTTTGGCCAATATAAATACAAAAAAAACCAGAGCAGCCTTAACCATTGGTTTTAAATTTTGACACGGCCCGTTTATTATTTATTTAATAATTGAAAAAGAAAGAATCAAAATAGATGTATATACTGCAGTAACAATTATGCATTGTATTGTGGTTCAAAAGTGGAGGGTAAAAAACAATTAAAGTTTTTACCCTCCACTTTTTTATTTCGGTGTATTCAGTAAATCAAAATATGAAAACCCACCTAATAATTTTGTTTCAACTTGTAATTTTATGTTTAATAAGTGTCAGATAACCAGCTAAATAGATCAAACAACCGCAGTTTGTAATTTGTAAAGGATGAAGACATTTGATCTGGTGAAACGTAATTGCCGCGATACTTTTGTACTTTTAAAAAGTTCATGTATCAGAAAAATTTAAAATTATGTCATCAGAAAAAGTGCAGATATTTGATACCAGCCTGAGAGACGGCGAACAGGTACCGGGATGTAAATTGCGCAAAGATCAAAAGGTCGCCATAGCAAGACAACTTGATATTTTAGGTGTGGATATTATAGAAGCAGGATTTCCTATTTCAAGTCCCGGCGATTTTGAAGCAGTTAAAGAAGTTGCAGCAGTAGTAAAAAACGCCACGGTATGTGCATTGTCTAGGGCCGTTATGAAAGACATAGAAACAGCAGCCCTTGCTGTTAAAGGTGCAGTACAACCACGTATTCATACTGGAATTGGTACCTCCGAGAGCCATATTCGGTTTAAATTAAATACAACGCATGATGAAATTATTGAAAGGACAATCGCGGCGGTTAAATACGCAAAATCGTTTGTAGAAGATGTGGAATTTTATGCCGAAGATGCAGGTAGAACAGACAATATATTTCTGGCAAAAGTCTGTGAAGCAGCAATTTGGGCAGGTGCTACGGTTATTAATATTCCGGATACAACTGGGTACTGCCTGCCGCATGAATATGGAGAAAAAATAGCGTTTCTTAAAGAGAATGTCAATAAGATACATAAAGCGATATTAAGTACACACTGCCACAATGATCTTGGAATGGCCACGGCAAATTCAATTGCAGGGGTAGAAAACGGGGCAAGACAAATTGAATGTACGATCAATGGAATTGGGGAAAGAGCCGGAAATACGGCGCTTGAAGAAGTGGTTATGATTTTAAAGCAACGATTTGGCCACCGGTATAACACCGCAATTAATACACAAATGCTGAAGTCTATCAGCATTCTGGTTTCTGAAACGATGGGCATGCCTGTTCAGGCAAACAAAGCCATTGTTGGAGCCAATGCATTTGCCCATTCTTCCGGCATCCATCAGGACGGAGTTATAAAGCACAGAGAAACTTATGAAATAATTAATCCGGCAGATGTAGGGGTAGATCATTCTTCGATAGTTTTAACAGCCCGGTCAGGAAGGGCTGCATTAGCCTACCGATTTAAAGAAATTGGGTACCACCTTACAAAAGATGAGTTGGATGTGGCTTACCAGCATTTTTTAATTTTAGCGGACAAACAAAAAGAAGTCCTGGATAGTGACCTCGAAATGCTGTATACTCAAAAAGTTGTTGTTGCTGCTTAGAAATTTTTATTTAAATTAAAATACTTTACTATTTTGACTTTATTCGAAAAAATATGGAACGCACATGTTGTCAAATCAATTGACCAAAACAGGGATGTCATTTATATTGACAAACATTTGATACATGAAGTGACAAGTCCACAAGCTTTTGACGGACTCAGACAACGGGGATTGGAAATTTTTAGAAAAGAAAGAATCCTGGCCACAGCCGATCACAACGTACCAACCATAGATCAGCACAAACCTGTTCAGGAACCACTGAGTAAACTGCAAATCGAAAAACTATATCAAAATTGCAAAGAATATGGTGTCGAATTGTTTGGACTTGGACACCCTTACCAGGGTATAGTTCATGTGATAGGTCCCGAACTTGGCATAACACAACCGGGTATGACGATTGTTTGTGGAGATAGCCACACAAGTACCCATGGGGCTTTTGGCAATATCGCTTTTGGCATCGGTACAAGTCAGGTAGAACAGGTGATGGCTACCCAATGCCTGATACTGGAAAAACCCAAAACAATGAGAATTAATGTGGAGGGTGCGTTGAAAAAAGGAGTGGGAGCAAAAGATTTAATCCTCTTTATAATTTCAAAATTAACGGCTGCAGGGGGAACAGGCTATTTTGTAGAATATGCAGGACCTGCTATCAGAAGTTTGTCCATGGAGGCCAGAATGACCATTTGTAACATGAGTATTGAAATGGGCGCAAGAGGCGGGCTGATTGCTCCGGATCAAATAACATTTGATTACATGTATGGCAGAAAATTCGCTCCGGATAGGAACAATTGGCACGCGGCAGTTGACTATTGGAAAACATTATATACGGATACAGACGCAGTCTTTGATCTGGAATACACTTTTAATGCGGACGAAATTCCACCTATGCTAACATATGGCACTAATCCGGGAATGGGAATAGGTGTCGGGGAAAAAGTGCCTTCGGAAAATCAATCTGAATCCCAGCAAAATGCACTTAAATATATGGATATCAGGGCGGGCAGCTCTTTAATTGGTAAAAAGATTCAAAATGTGTTTATCGGAAGTTGTACCAATAGCAGGATTGAGGACCTAAGACTGGTTGCTGAATTTTTAAAAGGGAAACATAAATCTCCTGATGTGAAGGCATATATAGTGCCGGGTTCAAAACAGGTAGAAAAACAAGCCAAAGAAGAAGGCCTGGATAAAATATTCAGGGAAGCAGGTTTTGAACTCAGAGAACCGGGATGCAGTGCTTGTCTTGGAATGAATGAAGATAAAATCCCGGCTGGAGAATACTGCGTATCTACCTCAAACCGAAATTTTGAAGGTAGACAAGGTCAGGGTGCCAGGACGATTTTATCGGGGACATTGATGGCTGCAGCAGCAGCTGTTGAAGGTAAAATTGTTGATGTTAGAGATTTTTTAAAGTAATATGGAATATGCAAAAGCTAAATAAAATAATAAGCAGGGCAGTGCCATTACCTGTTGAAGATGTAGACACAGATCAGATTATTCCCGCCAGATTTCTTAAAGCGGTATCCAGAGAAGGTTTTGGAGAAAATTTATTCAGAGATTGGCGATTTAGGCAGGACGGCACGGAAATAAAGGACTTTGTATTGAACAATCCGGACTTCATAGGCCAGATATTGGTTGCAGGAAAAAACTTTGGCTGCGGGTCAAGTCGGGAACATGCCGCCTGGGCACTGGCAGATTATGGATTTAAAGTAGTGATCAGTAGTTTTTTTGCAGACATTTTTAAAGGAAATGTTTTAAATAATGGAATCCTACCCCTCCAGGTCTCGCAAGAAAACCTGAATTATATTTTTACGCAGCTTGAATCCGACTATAAAACCGAACTGGAAATAAATATAGAGGAACAAACATTGGTTTGTGGAAACCTAAAAGTATTTTTTGATATAGACCCATATAAAAAAGTATGTCTGATCAATGGCTATGATGACATTGATTATCTGTTAAGCATTAGAAAAGAAATAGAAGAATTTGAAAATAAAAGGGTATTTGTTTTCAATTAATAAGGATTCTCATTTGCAATAAAATAGAATAATACATGAAAAAGCTGAATAGTATTACTGTTTTACCTGGTGATGGTATTGGCCCTGAAGTAGTTGAACAGGCACTAAAAGTGCTGTTGGCTCTGCGCACCAAATACAAACACGATTGGACAATAAAAGAGGCTTTAATTGGCGCTTGTGCCATAGAAAAAACAGGCGATCCGTTTCCGGAACAGTCTCTTAAAGCCTGCAACGAAGCAGATGCTATTCTTTTAGGGGCCATTGGTGATCCAAAATATGACAATGACCCAACTTTATCAGTAAGACCTGAACAGGGATTACTTCGAATGCGAAAAGCGTTGGGCTTATTTGCCAATATCAGACCGGTCAAAATTTATAAAAAACTGATTCACCTGTCTGTATTCAAACCCGAAACGCTACAGGATGTGGATTTTGTTATTTATAGAGAGCTTACGGGTGGTATCTATTTTGGTGAAAAGGTGAAGGAAAATACCTGGTCATCTGACTTATGTGTATATCATCGGTTTGAAATTGAGCGTATTGCTCATATGGCTTTCCGGCAGGCAATGCTAAGGAAAAAAAAGCTGACCCTCGTCGATAAAGCCAATGTACTGGAGACTTCTAGATTATGGCGAAAAACAGTTCAGGACATCAGCACTTTATATCCCGAAGTTGAATTGGATTTTTTATATATAGACAATGCTGCAATGCAGGTGATTTTGAACCCGGCTAGATTTGATGTTGTATTATGCGACAATTTATTTGGAGATATTCTGTCCGATGAGGCGAGCGTTTTATCCGGTTCAATGGGTTTATTGCCTTCTGCATCAAAGGGAGAAAATACGTCTTTGTACGAACCGATTCACGGCTCATACCCTCAGGCGGCCGGGAAAGATATCGCAAACCCATTGGCAACCATTCTTTCTGTGGAGATGATGTTAAGAGACTTTGGGTATTTAAAAGAAGCCGATGAGATCATAAATGCGGTAGATACCTGTATTTCTGAGGAATACCTCACGGAAGATCTTAGACCTGTGGTGGCAGTTAAATGTAGCCAATTGGGTGATAAAATATCTGAATTAATCGCAAAGAAGTTTTATTGATATATAAAATTATATATTTCAACCACACTAACACACAGCAGGGCGTAGTAATTGAAGTAAATACAAATCGTTATAAATCAATTACATATGCTTATTTTTTAACTTTTGAAGAATGTAAGAGATTTATTAAATTAAACCTTTTGTGCAATAGCTGAAACATATCTTTGGTGTTCAATTTTTTAATTTTATTAAACATTATATTAAATGTTAAACAAATACAGCCAATATGTTACCCGTGACCCAAACCAACCGGCGGCACAGGCAATGTTGCACGCAATTGGTCTTACCACAGAAGATTTGCTTAAACCACAAATTGGTATAGCAAGTACAGGGTGGGAGGGCAACCCCTGTAATATGCATTTAAATGGGCTGGCAAAGGAAATAAAAGAGGGTATAATTAAAAAAAATCTGATTGGTCTGATATTTAATACTATTGGAGTTAGTGATGGCATATCTATGGGAACTTCGGGAATGCGCTTTTCATTGCCTTCAAGAGATATCATTGCGGATTCTATTGAAACTGTTGTTTCTGCGCAATGGTATGACGGTGTAATAGCAGTGGTCGGCTGTGATAAAAATATGCCCGGAGCCATGATGGCATTTGGCCGGTTAAATAGACCGGGCATTATTATGTACGGAGGTACCATTGCACCGGGATGCCATGCAGGCAAAAAACTGGATGTCGTATCTGCCTTTGAAGCACTTGGGCAAAAGCTAAGCGGTGAAATCGATCAGGAATATTTTGATAAAGTGGTACAACAGGCCTGCCCGGGACCCGGTGCTTGTGGAGGTATGTATACGGCCAATACAATGGCTTCAGCTATTGAAGCAATGGGAATGTGTTTACCATTTAGTTCGTCCAATCCTGCAATCAGCAAAAACAAAACGGAAGAGTGTGAAATTTTGGGTTCGGCAATTCTGAATTTATTACAATTAGACCTCAAGCCAAGGGATATTGTTACAAAAAGCGCTATTGAAAATGCAGTTCGGCTGATTACTGTTCTTGGCGGCAGCACCAATGCAGTGCTTCACCTTCTGGCTATTGCCGATGCTTTTGAGATTTCATTTTCATTAAATGAATTTCAAAGGTGGAGCAATGATACACCATTTTTAGCAGACCTTAAACCAAGTGGTAAATATGTTATGCAGGACCTGCATGAGGCAGGTGGCATCCCGGCTGTAATGAAAATGATGCTTGAAGCTGGGCTGATTGATGGCAGTTGCATCACCGTTACAGGTAAAACAGTGGCTCAGAATCTGGAGAAAGTTGCTCCCATCGGAAAAGAACAGCAAATTATCCATCCATTAACAAACCCAATTAAACCCACAGGACATATTCAGATTTTATTCGGGAATTTGGCGGAAGAAGGCGCAGTTGCAAAAATTACTGGAAAAGAAGGAGAATTATTTTGTGGCAGAGCTAAAGTGTTTAATTCTGAAGAGGAGGCAAACAGAGGTATCCAGCAAAATAAAATTCAGGCGGGCGATGTCATAGTCATCAGATATTGCGGACCAAAAGGCGGACCTGGAATGCCTGAAATGCTCAAACCAACTTCACTTATTATCGGTGCTGGATTGGGCCATCAGGTGGCATTGATTACCGATGGCAGATTTTCGGGAGGAACGCATGGTTTTGTAGTCGGTCATATTACTCCGGAAGCATACGATGGTGGTAATATTGCATTACTTGAAGATGGGGATGTCATCAACATTGACGCGGTAAAAAATACGATTTCAGTTGACTTGTCAGAAGAAATTTTATCGATTAGACGAAAAAATTGGGTCAATCCGGCTTCTCCGGTAAAAGGATTTTTAAAAAAATATCAAACTGAAGTATCTTCAGCAAGTAAGGGGTGCATAACCTGCTAAATGATTAATCATAGTATTATGGAAGAATTTCAAACGCCCACCGTTGTTGGCATTAAAAATAAATCAGCTAAAATTTCTGGAGCAGAAGCTGTAATCAGATGTTTGCTTGAAGAAGGGGTTAATACAATTTTTGGCTACCCTGGAGGCGCAATAATGCCCATTTATGATGCATTATACAACTTTGAAAACCAAATAACACATATTCTTACCAGACATGAACAGGGAGCTATACACGCTGCTGAAGGAATGGCCAGAATAAGCCGAAAACCAGGAGTTGTTTTTGCTACTTCCGGTCCCGGAGCAACAAATCTCATCACCGGTTTGGGTGATGCTTTGATGGACTCCACTCCATTAGTTTGTATTACAGGCCAGGTATTTGCAAATCTGCTCGGTTCAGATGCTTTTCAGGAAGTTGATGTAATTGGATGTACAAACACAATTACAAAATGGAATTATCAGGTTACGAAGGCTTCTGAAATTTGCGATGCCATTGCCAAAGCATTTTATGTAGCCAATTCAGGCAGGCCAGGACCAGTACTGATAGACATTACAAAAAATGCACAAATAGAAGAAACAACTTTTATTTATCAAAAGAAGCCGGTCATAAGGTCATATCATCCCTTACCGGTATTAAATCAGGATAAAATAAGGCAGGCTGCCGATTTAATCAATAATGCAAAACAACCATTAATTCTTGCGGGCCATGGAATTCATATTGCGAAAGCACATGAAGTTTTTAAGCAGTTTGTAGAGAAAACAGGCATCCCTGTCGGTACCACGATTCACGGCTTGTCTACACTGCCTTCAGATCATCCGCTTCATAAAGGTATGTTAGGGATGCACGGTAATCTGGCACCCAATATCATGACCAATAACTGTGATGTACTTATTGCGATTGGAATGAGGTTTGATGATCGCGTAACAGGAAATTTAAGCAAATATGCCAAACAGGCAAAAGTGATACACATCGAAATAGATCCTTCAGAGATAGATAAAAATGTAAAAACTACTGTAGCTATAAACGGAGATGCGAAAATGGCACTTGAAGCGTTGACCGAGCTGGTTCATCCTCAGTCATTTCCGGAATGGATTAAAAAATTTGATGAATTATACCTAAAGGAATATAACAAGGTCATTGTAAAAGACCTGGACACCACAATAGGTAAAAAATTGACAATGGGACGCGTCATAAAAGAGGTTTCAGATCAGACTGGTGGTAAAGCGATTGTCGTGACGGATGTTGGTCAGCACCAGATGGCTACAGCAAGATATTATAATTATCTGGGTCAAAATCAATGGGTTTCTTCTGGAGGTGCAGGTACAATGGGATTTGGTCTGCCTGCAGCGATTGGCGCTAAAATAGCGGCACCTGATAATATTGTGGTAGCCTTCATTGGCGATGGTGGGTTTCAGATGACCTTACAGGAACTGGGAGTTTGTTCCCAATGGAATATTGCCATCAAAATAATTATTTTGGATAATGAATTTTTAGGAATGGTTCGCCAGTGGCAGGAACTGTTTTTTGAAAGAAGATATTCTTCGGTAGAACTTAAAAATCCAAACTTTTGCATGATAGGCGAAGGATTTGGAGTAAAATCCCGTAAAGTTTTACATGCTAATGAAATTGCCGGGGCAATAAATGAAATGCTTACATATGATGGCCCGTTTCTGCTCCATGTAATGGTAGAAAAGGAAGAAAACGTTTTCCCAATGATTGCTTCAGGTAAAGCAGTTGATGAAATATCCCTGGAATAATTTTAAATCAATGTATCATGAAGGAGTACACCCTTACCGTATTTTCAGAAGACAAAACAGGACTGCTAAGCAGAATTGTAACGATTATTGCCCGAAGACATTTTGATATTAAAAGCATCACAGTTTCACCTTCTTCTATGCCGGGTATTTACAGATTTACCATCATGATGGTACTGGAAGAAGACCAGGTCAGAAAAATTGCCGAACAGATAGAAAAACAGGTTGATGTCCTGAAGGCCTTTTATTATGATAATAGCCAGATTATTCACCAGGAAATTGCTTTATATAAAGTACCTACTGAGGCTTTTTACAACGGTGACCGTGTAGAGCAACTGATCAGACGACACAATGCACGAATACTGACCATTGAAAAAGAGTACATTGTTATCGAAAAAACAGGGCATCAGCACGAAACCGAAGCATTATTAAATGATCTTCAGGAATTCAGTATTTTAGAGTTTGTTAGATCAGGCAGAGTGGCAATTATTAAACCGATGGAAAGATTAAAAAATTACCTGAAATCTGTGGAAATGAATCAATAGCCGGTTTACTAAATCGTCCAGAATAGTATTTAACTTCTGGAAGACAATGATATAAATGGCAGTTATCCTGTCCTTTTTATGAAAGCAAGCAGGAAGAAAACAAAACACTTAACGATTTAAAACTTTTAAAAACATGTAAATATGGCACAATTAAATTTTGGTGGAACCCTTGAAAATGTGGTTACAAGAGAAGAATTTTCTTTGGAAAAGGCAAGGGAGGTCCTTAAAAATGAAACCATTGCAGTGATTGGTTATGGAGTACAGGGTCCCGGACAAGCGCTTAATCTTAGAGATAATGGCATGAAAGTAATTGTTGGACAGCGACCGAATTCTCATTCATGGGATAAAGCAGTGAATGATGGTTTTGTTCCGGGAGAAACACTTTTCCCCATTAACGAAGCAGCAGCTAAGGGGACAATAATTCAATACCTTTTGTCAGATGCCGCTCAGATTAAAGTATGGCCTGAAATCAAGCCATATCTAACAGCAGGTAAAGCTTTATATTTTTCACATGGTTTTGGCGTTACCTATAAAGAACGAACAGGAATTGTCCCTCCATCAGACATTGATGTTATTCTTGCCGCACCAAAAGGATCAGGTACAAGCTTACGAAGATTGTTTTTAGCCGGGAAAGGACTTAACTCCAGTTTTGCTGTTTTTCAGGACGCGACAGGAAAAGCAAAAGACAGAGTCATTGCCTTGGGTATCGGAATTGGTTCAGGCTATTTATTTGAAACTGATTTTAAAAAAGAAGTTTTCAGCGACCTTACTGGCGAGCGGGGAACTTTAATGGGTGCTATTCAGGGAATTTTTGAGGCCCAATATAATGTTCTTCGAAAAAATGGACATAGCCCCTCCGAGGCATTTAATGAAACTGTCGAGGAACTGACGGAATCTTTGATGCCTTTGGTTGCTGAAAATGGAATGGATTGGATGTATGCGAATTGCAGTACAACGGCACAAAGAGGCGCATTGGATTGGAAAAATAAATTCAGAGATGCTGTTGCTCCGGTTTTTGAAGATTTATACGCAAGCGTGGCTAATGGAAGCGAAGCTCAAAGATCAATAGACACCAATTCATTACCGGATTACAGAATAAAACTGGAATCCGAACTAAAAGAAATCAGAGATTCTGAAATGTGGCAAACGGGTAAAGTGGTGAGAAGCTTAAGGCCGAAAGTGTAACAGTATAAACCCATCGTTTAGTTAAAAACCTATTCTTCCTGTCATTGGAAAGAATAGGTTTTTTTATTTTAATAATGTTATAAAATCAAATATCCATTATACAATTGACAACAATAATTCTTATTTTTGCGTTTCAAATGGACAGTTTCCCTCTTCCTGGTGATGTATTAGTAATTTTTTACATACATTTGTGACTTGTTTTAATCTCATATCTTATCACGATAATTCTTTACATCTAATGATATTAAGGAAATCTACATTATTTTTTGCATTAATTGCAGCTTGGCTGATCTTAAATCCAGCCGATAGTTTTGCCCAGACTGATCCCCTGACTTTAAATGTTTCAAGTGCTATGGGCGAAACAGGTACAAGAGTTTGTCTTGACGTGACTGCAGAAAACTTTAACAACGTTGAATCTATTCAATTTAACCTGTCTTACAACGCCACGTTGGTTGTCCCGGAATGTCCTGCAACGTATGTCCATCCGCTTTTGGCAAACAATATTTTTGGCGATATCTTTAATTGCAACAATAAAGACAACGGCTATATCAATTTTGTTTGGGCTAGCGATCCTACTACGATACCGGATGGAGAAATAATTTTTACAATTTGTTTTAATATCATAGGCGATCCGGGCAATAAATCTCCGGTGTATTTTAATGGCCTTATCCTGGATATTGAAGTCTGTAAACTGGGACAAAACGGCATTTCTGAATGTACTGAAGAATTGGGTTCCAATGTGGGAACTATAATGATTATTTCAAATACACTCCAGATATTTTACAATAAATGTGATGCAGACGGAGTAAATAATATAGAAAACGCTTCTTTAACGTTTTATGCAACCGGAGGCACACCTCCCTATACATATAGTATTAATGGCGGCACGTATACCGGCGTTATAAATAATGATGGAGAAAGAGTCACCATCTCAAACATACCGCAAACCACATATACTATTCAGATTACTGATAGTAATTTATTGGTCACAACTGCGGGACCAATAACAGTATCCAATAGTTTACCGATCACTTTTGACACTCCGATAGTAAAATCGCCAACTTGTGCGGATAGAAAAAATGGCCTAATTGAACTGCCTAATGTGGACGGGGTAACACCCCTCCGGTATGAATGGTCTAACCTGGTGAGTGGGGGTGCCGGATATAATAAGATAAGCGACCTGCAGGTTGGTACTTACACGGTTACTATAACAGACTTTGGTGGTTGTAAAAAATCAGAAACATTTACATTGAGCTTGGATACGCTAAAAATGAATGCCATTATCACCCGGGATGCTTCATGTTCGCAGGTTAAGGATGGGAGAGTTGAAATTTCTGTTACTGGAGGAACGCCCTGGAAAATGGGCCAACCCTATGAGTTTTCCTTAAATGGTAATAACTGGATCAGATTTACATCGCCGCACATCATTAATAACCTTGGTACCGGCAATTTTACGCTTAATGTCAGAGACTCTTTATTTTGTGATACAGACGTTAAAGTGCTTTTTATGCCCGTTGACAGAATTGTTGAAATGTCCGTTGCGGTTAAAGATGCTACATGTTATGGCGTAAAAGATGCAGAAATTGAATTAACAGCTTCACCATATTCCGTTAATTATACGTATTTACCCATAATTGGTTTTCCTGATCTGGGAATTATCAAAACCGATACTTTGAAAGCTGGAAACCTGGGCGCAGGCAATTACGGGTATAGGGTCATTGATGCTGCTGGTTGTAAGGATACGCTGTTTTTTACCATTTTACAACCGGATAGCCTTAAACTTAATCCTGTGATCAAGCAGCCTGATTGTACGTCAGCCGGTACTATTACCTTAAACCCCACCGGAGGTACAGGCAATTTTTCATTCAACTGGAATCCGGCTCAACCGGGAAATACAAACGAAATTTCTGGATTGGATGGCGGTAATTACACTGTAACCGTTACAGACGAAAATAATTGTGCTACCTCTTCCACATTTTTACTCAATACTTCAGGTACATTAAATATTTCAGTCACTTCTGAAAATGTCACCTGTGCCGGACTGAATAACGGCAGAGCGACAGTATCCGCTATTTTCAGCGGACAAATTCAAATGATAGAAATTTTTTGGATGGATGCCAACGGAATGGCGCTTCCTTTTAAAACCAGTACCATTCAGAACCTTCCTCCGGGTTCGTATTCCGTGGAAGTTATTGCTGCAGATGGGTGCAAAAGTTTACCAAAATCTTTTGTAATAACAGAGCCGGCACCCCTTACACTGATGACCACAGTCTCAAATGCACTTTGTAATAATTTTAATGGCAAGGCTGTGGTTTCTTTTGGTACAGACCCAACGGGATTTATTTATGAATGGAGACTAAAAGGAAGTTCCGTAGTAATCGATTCAGACAATACCTTGGATGCAAAGGCAGGAACCTATACAATTAAAGTGATCAGCCCGGCAAATTGTGTTTCTGAAACGGAAATCACCATCACAGAACCACCTGTGATTACTTTTCCAACACCGGAAACGAGAAATGTAACCTGCTTTGGATTATCCACCGGACAAGCTGCAGTGATTAATGCTCCTGCAGGATTAACTTTCAATTGGTCTACAGGATCAACAGGGGCATTTGCCGTCAACTTCCCGGCTGGTCCCGGCTGGGTTTTTGCAAATAACAACCAAAATTGTAAATCGGATACTGTTTTTTTTAATATCGGAACTTTCCCGCCTATTTCTATTGATGGTTCCCTGACTCAGGTTGTAAATCCGGTTTGTTACGGTGACGCCAACGGTTCAGTGACCATTGCAGCCACAGGAGGTACAAGTATTGGATATAAATATATTTGGGCAAACGGAACTATTGGACCTACTTTGAATAATGTACAGGCAGGGGCTTATATTGTTACCATAAGTGATAGTAATAACTGTATGCAGGCAGATACGTTTTATCTGACACAACCGGATAAACTGGAAGCAATCATAGATAGAACTAAGACGATTGAACTGGATTGCAATAACCAGGACGGAGGTAAAATTGGACTTTTGACAACAGGCGGAAATCCGGGTAAAAAGACTTTTACCTGGCAGTCTGGATTAACAATTGATAATGATGTGGCCATAGGTTTGTCATCAGGCACCTATTGTGCTACTGTTTCTGACAATTTTGGTTGTAAAGATACCATTTGCTATACTCTAACAGCGCCCGAACCTTTAAAAGGGGAGTTAAATACACCTGTTGAGCCATTATGTAATGGCGGTACAACCTGCATTTCAGTAAATTTTCTGACTGGCGGCACAGGAAATAAATATACTTTTCAAATTAATAATGGTACCAGATATCCGATTGATTCCTGTGTTACAGTTTTTGCCGGGCAATATTTTATTAATCTTATTGATTCTGCCGGCTGCTCCATTGATACTATAATAAATATTGACCAACCCGAACCAATTAGCGTGGATCTGGGTCCGGATCGCGACGTTCAGTTAGGTTTGCCTTCTCCGGTTATCAATGCCATCATAGGGTCAACAGCTGGTCTGGACACACTGATATGGACACCCTTTTTGGATATTAATTGCTTAAATTCAACATGTACTTCAATAGAAACATCCCCGGCAGTTACAACGTCATACCTGCTTACGGTGACTGATTTAAATGGGTGTTCTGGCACAGATGAAATAATCGTTAATGTAAAAAACACGAGAAATGTATTTTTTGCCAATATTTTTACGCCAAACCGGGATGGAAATAATGATTATTTTCAGGCAGTAATCGGACCAGGAGTTGAAAAAGTACTCTCCTTTGTCATTTTTGACAGATGGGGAAATCAAATTTTTAGTAAGTCTGACTTTTTTCCGGACCCTGCCGGTACCGATGGCTGGGATGGAACCTTTAATGGACGTAGATTGGATCCGGGTGTATTTGTGTATTATTCTAAAGTGCGGTTTATTGATCAAAAAGAAGTGGAATACTCCGGATCAGTGACACTGGCAGATAAAGTCAGAAACTAATTACAGCATAGAAATTAGTACAAAATAACCTGTTTTTTTTAATCACTTATTAAAATCTGATGAGGATTACTGCAATTTATAATTCATTCATTTATAATAAGTAAATCCCTTTTTACTTTTGTTAAATAGTATTTTTTGACTATATTTGCGACCTTGTTTAAAATAAGGAATTAATATATTTATGAGCGAAAATAAAGACCAGAATAAAAATAATTACGGTGCAGATAATATCCAGGCACTTGAAGGCTTAGAGGCAGTCAGAAAAAGACCGGGCATGTACATTGGTAGTACTGATGTCAAAGGTTTGCACCATTTAGTTTGGGAAGTCATCGACAATTCAATAGATGAACATCTTGCCGGTTATTGCACACATATAGATACAATTGTACATAAGGATAATTCAATTACAGTAAAAGATAACGGTCGGGGTATACCGACCGGAATGCACGAAAAACTGCAAAAATCTGCACTTGAAGTGGTTATGACTGTTTTGCACGCAGGAGGTAAATTCGATAAGGATACATATAAAGTTTCAGGCGGACTTCACGGAGTTGGAGTATCCTGTGTAAATGCGCTGTCGGACTATGTTAGAGTAGAGGTACACAGAGAGGGTAAGTATTTTGAACAGGAGTATAGTAAAGGAATACCACTGGGACCCGTAAAAACATTGGGAGATTCAGATAAAAGAGGAACCCAGGTAACTTTCAGACCGGATTCTACAATATTTGAAACACTCGAGTATAATTTTAACACACTGGCAGGTAGAATAAGAGAACTTGCCTATTTGAATAAAGGGCTTTTTCTTTCTTTGACAGACGAAAGGGAAATTGAAGATGACGGTAGTTTTAAAAGAACAGACTTTTATTCTGAAGGAGGACTTAAAGAATTTGTAAAATATCTGGACGAAACAAGACCGCCGCTGATAGAAGAACCCATTTATGTTGTTGGCAAGGAAGATAATGTAGAGGTTGAAGTGGCAATGCAATACAATACAGGCTATCAGGAAAATATTTTTTCTTATGTCAATAATATAAATACCAGAGAAGGAGGAACACATGTGGCCGGATTCAGAAGAGCTATAACCAGGCTTTTTAAACAATACGGCGACGATAACGGCATGTTTTCCAAATTGAAAATTGAAATTTCCGGAGAAGATTTTAAAGAAGGATTAACTGCCATCGTTTCAGTTAAGGTTCCTGAACCACAATTCAAAGGACAAACTAAAGGTGAACTGGGTAATTCTGAAGTTACAGGTATTGTTTCACGTTGCGTTGGGGATGTATTGAAAGCCTACCTGGAAGAAAATCCCATGATGGCTCGGCGTATCATTGATAAAGTCATTCTTGCTGCTACTGCTAGGCATGCAGCCAGAAAGGCAAGAGAAATGGTTCAGCGAAAAAATGTACTTACAGGTAGCGGCTTACCCGGCAAGTTATCAGATTGCAGTTCAAAGGATCCTGCTGAATCAGAAATATTTCTGGTCGAGGGAGATTCTGCGGGGGGAACCGCAAAACAGGGTCGGGATAGAAATTTTCAGGCAATTCTTCCTTTAAGAGGTAAAATTCTTAACGTAGAAAAAGCCATGGAATATAAAATATATGAAAATGAAGAAATAAAAAATATGTTTACGGCTCTTGGCGTAAGCATCGAAGAAAAGGAAGGCGAAAAAATACTGAATATCGATAAATTAAGATATCATAAAATTGTCATTATGTGTGATGCCGATGTGGATGGCAGCCACATATCTACATTAATTATGACTTTCTTTTTTAGATATATGAAACCGCTAATTGAACATGGTCATATATACATTGCAGCGCCACCTTTGTACCAGGTAAGAAAAGGGAAAAATTTTATTTATTGCTGGAATGACGAAGAACGAAAAACAGCAATTGAAAATTATTCCAATGGGAAAGAAGATAACAGCATCAAAACCCAGCGGTATAAGGGTTTGGGAGAGATGAATGCAGAACAATTATGGGAGACGACCATGGACCCGAATAATAGAATTTTAAGGCAGGTTACCATTTATGATGCAATGGAGGCAGACAGAATATTCAGCATGTTGATGGGAGATGAAGTTCCGCCAAGAAGGCAGTTTATTGAAGAAAATGCAAAATACGCCAATATTGACGCATAATAGGACCGTTATATATACATTAATCTGTTGTTTTTTAATTATGTAATTTTAAATTGACATGATAAAAATAGGATTTGGTAACCGGATTAAACCTAAAGCATTTGAATATATTCCGAGGTTTTATGATCCGGTAAAAGAAGAAATGCAGGAGCGGTTGAGTAAATATCAGAAATCAGATAATGCCTCAACAGATATTGAAAGAACGAAGCTGAGAATTAAAACCGGCATTCGCATGAAATATTACGGAAATCCTTCGGCACGTTCATCCGGCGTTAGAAAATCAAACATCAGACTTTTATTTATCATTTTTGTACTTGGGCTGGCTGCTTTTGTTTTATTGAGTTCTAATAAAATGGTAGCCTTAATTGAGGCTTTTTCAAAATAAAGAATCAGACAATTATGCCTGATATTATCCAGTTGCTCCCCGACAGTATAGCCAATCAAATTGCTGCAGGCGAAGTTATCCAAAGACCTGCTTCCGTGATTAAGGAACTGCTTGAAAATGCCATTGATGCCGGTTCTGAAAATATTAAATTAATCATTAAAGACGCTGGAAAAACAACAATTCAAGTCATTGATGATGGAAAAGGTATGTCTGAAACAGATGCCAGAATGGCATTTGAGAGACACGCCACATCAAAAATCAGATCGGCAAATGACTTGTTTAGCATAAAAACATTAGGATTCAGGGGGGAAGCATTGGCATCTATTGCTGCTATTGCTCATGTCGAAATGATTACCAGGCAAAGTTCTGAAGAAATTGCTTCCCGTATTTTAATTGAAGGTTCAGAAATTCGTAAACAGGAAAAAGTTCAGGCGATGACCGGGACTTCAATCACCGTTAAAAACCTGTTTTATAATGTTCCGGCAAGAAGAAAATTTTTAAAATCCGACCCGGTTGAACTAAAACATATCATGGACGAGTTTCAAAGAGTCGTTCTTGCAAATCCGGAGATCTATTTTACATTTCATCATAATGGCAATGAAATTTATCATCTGCCAAAAGGCAACCTGAAGCAAAGAATTGTGGGCGTTTTTGGAAAAAACATAAACGATAAGTTGCTGCCCGTTAATGAGGAAACGGAAGTAGCTCAATTTTCTGGCTTTGTTGGCAAACCCGAAGCAGCAAAAAAAACCCAGGGCGACCAGTTTATTTTTGTAAATAAAAGATTTATAAAAAGTAATTACCTGAATCATGCCATCAGGGCCGCTTATGAAGATTTACTGACTAAAGACGTATTTCCTGCCTATATCCTTTTTTTAGAAATCGACCCGGCAAATATCGACATCAACGTGCATCCGACTAAAACTGAAATAAAGTTTGAAGATGAACGGTTGATTTATAATTATTTAAGGGTGACAATCAAACATAGTCTCGGCCAGTATAGTTTGACACCAATGATTGATTTTAATGTTGATCATAATTTTGCATATAAGTTTTCAGGTGAAAATACAGGCACGCCTGATTCAGCTGGTATGTCATCTTCTCGTTCTTATCCTTTGGAAAATGAAGTAAATTTTAGATCTGATTATAAAAAAAATACCGGATGGGAGCAAATTTATCAGGGCCTCCACCAAATGAATACGCCGGACGTACCCGCACAGGAAGTAAAAACACTGGAAAGTGAAGCTTTTCAAATGAACTTCGATGAGTCGTTGCCCTTAGGTTCAGGCAATTTGAAAGAACCATACCAGTTGCACCAGACTTTTATTGTACACCAGATAAAATCAGGCATGATGATCATTGATCAACAAGCCGCCCATGAAAGAATTTTATATGAGCATTATCTGGAAGTCCTTCAGAACGGAGAATACACTTCACAAAAGGAACTTTTTCCCCGCACCATCGAATTGGAACCAACATTGTCTTCAGTATTAAAAAATATTTTGACGGCAGTAAATGCAATCGGTTTTGAAATTGAAGAATTTGGTCACCATACTTTTATTATTCATGCTACGCCATCCGGCATAGACAATACAACTTCTATAGAAAATATAATTGAAAAACTAATAGCACAGTTTGTTAATAATCTGGAGTTTGAGCTCGGAATTGAAGAAAACCTGGCACGGGCCATGGCCGTATCAGCTGGATTGAAAAAAGGAAAAAAACTTGAAAAAACAGAAATGACTGCTTTGATTGATTTATTATTTGCTTGTAAATTGCCATACAAAAGCCCTTCCGGGAAGAATTGTTTTATTATTTTAGAACTGGATGATATTTTGAAACGTTTTAATCAACAATAAAGAATACAAAATGCTAAGAATTTCTGAAGTAGTAAAAAATCTATTGATAATAAATGTCTTGGTTTTTGTATGTGTTTGGTATTTGATTCCTTTTCCGGGCATAGAGCGCTATTTTATTCTCTTTAGACCGTTTTCATCACAGTTTGAACCGGTACAATTAATCACACATATGTTCATGCACGCCAATTTTGAACATCTGTTTTTTAATATGTTTGGCTTATATATGTTCGGCCCTTGGGTGGAGTCTGCATTGGGACCCAAAAGATTTCTGATATTATACCTGTTTTCAGGTTTTATTGCTTCTGCTTTGCAGTTATCCATCTCACCGGTGCCTATTCTTGGAGCATCTGGAGCCATATTTGGTATAACTACCGCGTTTGCTACGATGTTTCCCAATGTGCAGTTAATGCTGCTTTTTCCACCCATACCCATGAAAGCAAAATATATGGCTGCCTTTTTTATTGTTCTTGGTCTTTTTAGCGGAATTTCCGGTTTTCAACCGGGAATTGCACACTTTGCACATGTGGGAGGAGCAATTTGTGGATTTTTAATGATCCATTATTGGAAAATGGCTAATTTGCGTTAATATTAAAATTAAACATGTTCAGGTCAATAGCACAAGACATAAAATCTTCCTTCAATTATGGGAATATGGTAATAAAGCTGATTATCATAAACGTAAGTTTTTTTATGGTGACTGCCCTTCTCGGCGCTTTTTTCCCTTCCTTCTATCAAAGCAGTATTTTACCTTATTTAGCTTTACCGGGTGATTTATCTCTTTTAATGTACCGGCCCTGGACTCTGATAACCCATATGTTTGTGCATACAGGATTTTGGCACCTGGCCTGGAATATGCTTACATTTTATTGGTTTGGAAATATTGCCGGCGACTTATTGGGCGATAGAAGGATTTTACCCGTTTATTTTATGGGTGGCCTGGTTGGAGCCATTTTTTATATAATATCTTTTTATTTGTTGTCAGGAATTGGCAGCTTTGCCTTAGGGGCTTCTGCCGCTGTGCTGGCTATCGTTTTTCTGGCAGTTGCAACAGCGCCCGACTACGTAGTTCATTTAATTTTATTGGGACCGGTTAGAATTAAATTTATAGGGTTGGTAATTTTATTTTTTGATATAATTGGAGTAAATGCTACTGTAAATTCCGGTGGTCATATTGCCCACCTGGGAGGGACTCTTTTTGGATTTCTTTTTGTTTATTTACTTAGAAGCGGTACTGACTTATCAAAATACTTCAATGATATTCCAGGAATTTTTAGGTCTAAAAATAGTAAAATCAAAGCTCCTGGAAGAAAACTTAAAATTGCACATAAGTCTGAATTGCTTTCTTCAAAATCATCTTCCGTAAAAACGAATCCGAAAAACTTATCCTCCAGAGTAGATGAAATTTTAGATAAAATTAAACTACATGGATATGACTGCCTTTCAGAGGAGGAAAAGGAAATTTTATATCAGGCAAGTAAAAATTAGCAGGTGAAATTCGTTGACAGAACATTACTGCTGATTAATCTGGGAATTATTTTTGCCACCTTCCTGGCTTATCTCGCGCCCAATGTCGATCCGGAATTGACATGGACCATATCATTTTTTGGACTTTTTTATCCAATCTTGCTTTTACTGAATATCTGTTTTATTTTTTTCTGGATCTTTAGAAAAATAAAGTACCTGTTTCCTTCTTTAATATGTATTTTATTGGGCTGGAGCCAGTTTAAGGGCTTTATTTCATTCAATAATAAGACAACGGAAACCACTGGAGAAACTGTATCAATGATGACCTACAACATCAGTAATGCTTCTTTTGGGTATGATAAAAAGAAAAAAAACAGAGACACTAAAAAAGAAGCGTTTATTGATTTTCTCCGTCAATACCAGGAGACAGATATATTTTGTATTCAGGAAGTAGGCGATTATGCATACGACATTCTAAAAAAAACATTCCCGGACCATTACCTTTACTTTAAAGACAAAGGAGCTGTCATTTTATCCAAATATCCCTTTATTAAAAAAGGCGAAATCGATTTTGGAACCATAACTAACTCTTGTTTGTGGGCAGATATTAATCTTAAATTTGACACGATCCGCGTGTACAGTTATCACCTGCAGTCCAATCAGATCAGCAGAGTAGCCGAAAAACTTGCCAATCAAACGGAAATTGACCAAAAACAAGCGTGGTATGATATTAAAGGAATGCTTCGGAAGTTTAGAAATAATCACCTTCAAAGAAGCAGGCAGGCAGAGAAAATTGCTGCACACGCCAAAAAAAGCCCCTACAAAATAATATTGGCAGGTGATCTGAATGACCCGCCTCAGTCTTATACCTACCATGTACTTTCGGCGTTGGGCCAGGATGCCTATAGAGAAAGGGGTTTCGGTATTGGGACGACCTACGCAGGTCGTATTCCATTACTCCGAATTGATTATATGATTGTTGATCCCCTTTTAAAGGTATCTTCCTTTGATTTAATAAAAGACCATTTTTCAGACCATTATGCCATTTCGGTACTGCTGGAATGGAAAGACCCCGAATCATCAGAATAAATCAAGTTAATTATTAAAATATGACAAATCAACTCAATAAAGCAATATCTGAATTAAACAAAAACGGGTATCTGAATATAGACATCGACCCGGAACTTGATTTGATTGAAGAAATTAATAAATTAAAAAAAGAAAAAAAGGCGATCATCCTTGCTCATTATTATCAGGAATCAGAAATTCAGGACGTAGCCGATTATATTGGAGACAGCTTGGGTCTGTCCCAAAAAGCAGAAAGTACGGATGCAGACATTATTGTTTTTGCCGGAGTGCATTTTATGGCAGAAACAGCTAAAATGCTCAACCCTGGCAAAAAAGTGATCCTTCCGGATCTGAAAGCAGGATGCTCCCTGGCAGATAGCTGCCCGCCACATTTGTTTAAAAAATTCAAAGACAAACACCCGGATCATATTGTCATTAGCTACATCAATTGCACCGCAGAATTAAAAACCCTGACCGACATTTGTTGTACTTCTTCAAATGCAGAAGCTATTATTAATAGCTTGCCGAAGGATAAAAAAATTATTTTTGCACCGGACAAAAACCTGGGAGCCTACTTGATTAAAAAAACAGGTAGAAACATGGTTTTGTGGAACGGAGCCTGTATGGTTCACGAAATTTTTTCAAGGGAAAAAATAACAAAGCTGATGCACCGACATCCGGATGCAAAATTTATTGCCCACCCGGAATGCGAAGAACAAATATTGGCTATGGCTGACTTTATTGGATCTACAACACAATTGTTAAAATATACCCAATCCAGTGAGGCTACCTCGTTTATTGTGGCTACAGAGTCCGGAATTTTACATCAGATGGAAATCGCTTCACCCGACAAAACATTTATCCCCGCACCACCCAATAATGCCTGTGCCTGCAATGAATGTCCGCATATGAAACGCAACACGCTGGAAAAACTATATATTAGTATGAAATACGAGTTGCCTGAAATTATTTTAGAAGACTGGGTCATTACCGAAGGCAGAAAATGTATTGATAAAATGCTTGAGATCAGCGTAAAAGCTGGATTTAAGGCTTAAAGGATTTTGTAAGTGATTTTTAATTTTGATACGGATTACATCTTACAAAACGATATCGTTTTACTCAGACCTTTAATGGAGTCCGACCACCAATATTTAATGCCTTTTTCTGCTTTTGAACCCGATCTTTGGAAGTATGGACTGCAGACGGCAGCAGGTCAAGAAGCGTTAAAAGACTATATCCACGCTGCCATTCAGTCGAAACTTAATAAAAATGCATATCCGTTTATAGTATTCGATAAAAGGGTAGGTAAATATGCAGGATCCACAAGATTTTGTGATATTCAACCATCGGCCGATAATATTCAAATTGGCTACACCTGGTATGGAAAAGATTTTCATGGCAACGGTTTAAACAAAAATTGTAAGTTTTTACTGCTTGAATTTGCATTTGAAGTAATGCAAATTCAACGAGTGGAGTTCAGGGCCGATCTGCGCAATGCACATAGTATTGCAGCCATGAAATCAATAGGCTGTATTCAAGAGGGTATTCTTCGTAGTAACGGCTATTCCGTAAATGGCGAAAGAAGAGATAGTGTGATTTTAAGTATTATTAAGCAAGATTGGTTTGATAATGTTAAGGCAAACCTTTTGAAAAGACTTTCTTAAACCAATGTTGTACGCAGTAGAAAACCACCGACATAACGGATATCGCATTGGTTTTATCACTTACTTTTTCTTTTTAAGCCTTAAAAAATTTGTATAGTCCCGCCTACTTCTGTAGGTTATAATTAACCCACTGACCCATTGCTTGGCTATCACTGATCGTGAATGAAGCCGCGAAGTCGTTCTGGAAAAATTGATGAATTACAAACTGTCGTTAATTAACTGAAGCGCCTCTGCAACCATATTTTCGGCAGTATACCCAAACTTTTCATCTAAAACGGTATACGGAGCAGAGTAACCAAAGTGAGTCATGCCATACACTTTTCCATTATCCTTTATTAAACTTTCCAATGTAACCGGAAGACCGGCTGTAAGCCCTAAGACTGGAACTCCGTCTGGTAAAACAGAATTTTGATATGTAATGCTTTGTTGACGGAAAATTCCTTCGGAAGGAACTGATACCACCCGGACCCTGAAATGCGACTTGCTTTCAATAATTTGGGCAGCTTCAATTAGTGTGGACACCTCTGACCCGTTTCCAAGCAATACAATATCCGCATCATCGCTGGTAGCAAAGACCACATAAGCGCCTTTGCTTAAACCTGAACTTTCTTTAAAACGGTCTGACTTGATTGCAGGGACATCCTTTATGTTTTGTCTGGAAAGAATCAGACCTACAGGGCGGTCGTTTGTCTGCATCAGCATTTCCCATGCCTTTACTGTTTCTGCACTATCTGCAGGCCTCAAAGCAATAAAAGAAGGCTTTCCGGAATGATTTTTCAATTTTTCCAGCAATCGGAGTTGAGCCTCCTGTTCTATGGGTTGATGCGTCGGCCCATCCTCGCCGACCCGGAAGGCATCGTGGGTCCATATAAATTTTACAGCCTGCTCCATTAATGCTGCAATCCGGAGTACAGGTTTCATATAATCGGAAAATGCAAAAAAAGTGGCACAAACAGGAATAACGCCTCCATGTAAGGCCATTCCGGTACACAACGCAGCCATGGTCAGTTCGGATACGCCGGCTTGAAGAAATGCACCGGAAAAATCACCTTTTTTAAATGCTGTAGTCTTTTTGAGGAAGCCTTCGGTCATGTCACTGTTAGACAAATCCGCAGACGAAACGATCATATTTCCAATATTTTCAGCCAGATAAGACATTACCTTTGATGAGGCATTGCGCGTGGCATCATTGGCGGCTAATTCTATTTTACTCCAGTCCAGATCTGGCATTTGTCCCGAAAGATACCTTGAAAGCGTAGCCGATTTTTCAGGATGTTCTTTTTGCCATTGCGCATACTCCGCACGCTGCTGTTTTACTTTTTCTCTTTTAACGGTAAGGACATTCCGGTAATAGTCTTCTACTTCGGCGTCTACTACAAAAGCATCCTCCGGATCTCCTCCCAGGTTTTTAATGGTTTTTGCATAGGATGCCTTCGATTTTCCTAGCGGTTTACCATGCGTTTCGACCTGACCTTCATACGAAGAACCATCTTCTTTTACTGCCCCTTTTCCCATCACAGTACGGCCAATAATAAGGGAAGGCTTATCGGTTATCGACCGGCAAAGTGCGAGCGCATTCCGGATCTCATTTTCATCATTTCCGTCAATGGTGACCACATGCCAGTGCCAGCTTTCATATTTTTTTGCTGTATCTTCGTTGGTCACCTCACCCACTTTTGTAGATAATTGAACATCGTTGGCGTCGTAAAACATGATAATGTTTCCAAGACCCAGATACCCCGCTATTCTTCCAACACCCTGTGATATTTCTTCCTGAATTCCGCCATCGGATATATAGATGTACGTGTAATGACGCATCCACTCCCCAAATCTGGAAGCAAAAAACCTTTCTGCAATGGCGGACCCGGCACCAAATGCATGCCCTAGCCCCAATGGGCCGGAAGTATTTTCAATACCGCGCTTTTTATCTACCTCCGGATGCCCCGGTGTCGGACTTTTCCATTGTCGAAAATTTTTAAGGTCATCCATTTTCATAAAACCGCATAATGTTAGCTGCGAATATAACATCGCAGACATATGCCCTGGATCCAGAAAAAACCTGTCCCTGAACGGCCAGGTGCCATCGTCGGGATCAAAATGGAGAAATTCACTGAACAAAATTTGAATGAAATCGGCACCTCCCATTGCACCACCCGGATGGCCGGATGCCGCTTTTTCTACCATAGCGGCAGAGAGAACTCGGATATTGTTGGCCGCTTTTAAAGCTATTGAGTCGGACACAGGTAATAAATTTATAATTCGGGCACAAAAGTAACAAGATTTACCATATGATTAAGGTAAATGTGATCCCTTATTTTTTCAGGGAATTTACCAATTCATTGCAGTTATAAAAATAAGTACCATTGGACTGTGGAATTTAGCAAAAGACTTTGTATATTTGCGGCACAAAAGAATAAATGTGAAAGGGGACAAGGAGTTCCCTTTTTTATTATAGCCGACAATGCGTCATTCAGAAATAGATAAATTGGTTGAAAAAGGTCTCGGGGAACTTGACCTATCCGATACATATCTGGTAGATAGCCGGGTAAACGGTAATAAAATAGAAGTGTTTCTCGACAGTGATGATGTGGTAAATTTTCAAAAGTGTCAGAAATTAAGCAGGTGGCTCGAATCCATTTTAGACGACAATAAAATGTTTGGAGAAAGCTATACGCTTGAAGTTTCTTCAGCCGGTGTCGGAAGCCCGCTAAAATTGTTAAGGCAATATCCTAAAAATGTTGGTAGGATAATTGATATTAGATATGCAGATAATAAAAGTGTCAGAGGATTACTGACCAAAGTTGAAAACAACCTTTTATTTGTAGAATTCGAAACAAAAGTAAAAGAAGGTAAAAAGAATAAAAAAGTCATGGTGACTGAACAAATAAAGTTTGAAGATATAATTGAGTCAAAAATTAAAATAAGTTTTAATTAATGAATTTAGTAGAATCCTTTTCCGAGTTTAAAGAAGGTAAAAATATAGACAGACCTACCATGGTTCGTGTACTGGAGGACGTGTTCAGAACATTGATCAGAAAGAAGTATGGGTCGGATGAAAATTTTGATGTCATCGTCAATACTCAAAACGGTGACCTTGAAATGTGGAGAGTTCGTATGATCGTTCCTGATGGTGAAGTTACAGATGAATTGAGCCAGATTTCCTATACAGAAGCAAAATCCATTGATGAGGCTTATGAAGTGGGCGAAGAATGTTATCAGCAACTCACACTGGAGGATTTTGGACGAAGATCCATCATGGCAGCAAGACAAACGCTGATTTCCAGAATCATGGACCTGGAAAAAGACGACGTGTATAAACGTTACATGGATAGAGTCGGCGATCTTATTGTTGGGGAAGTAAGCCAGATTTTGAAAAAAGAAGTTTTGGTGCTTGACGATGCGACTCAAAATGAACTCGTTCTCCCGCGACTTGAAATGATTAAAGGCGACTTTTTCAGAAAAGGAGATATGGTGAGGGGCATCATTAAGCGGGTAGAAATGAGAAACGGCACACCAATGGTTATGCTCTCAAGAACAGACAATGGTTTTTTAGAAAAACTGCTTGAACAGGAAGTACCGGAGATCGAAGACGGGCTGATTACCATTAAAAAAATAGTCAGAATGCCGGGTGAAAGAGCAAAAGTGGCCGTCGAATCCTATGATGATAGAATTGATCCCGTAGGCGCTTGTGTGGGAATGAAAGGTTCCCGAATCCATGGCATAGTCAGAGAACTGAAAAATGAAAATATTGACATAGTCAACTATACCAATAATACGTCACTTTTTATTCAGCGGTCATTGACGCCGGCAAAGGTCACCAGCATCAGCCTGGATGATAAAAACATGAGGGCATCCGTTTATTTAAAGCCGGATCAGGTTTCTTTAGCCATCGGCAAAGGGGGAAGTAATATTAAATTGGCCAGCAAACTGACCAGTTATGAAATAGATGTATACAGAGATACCGAAGAACAGGAAATTGAAGACGTTGATCTGGATGAATTTAAAGATGAAATTGAAGACTGGGTAATTGAAGCCCTTAAAAATATCGGCTGCGATACCGCTAAAAGTGTGCTTGCTTTAAATCGGGAAGAACTGATAAGAAGATCAGACCTGGAAGAAGAAACAGTAGATGACGTGCTGAAGATTCTAGCTTCTGAGTTTGATGACGACTAGAAATTTTTTAATTATTTTAAATTGCTGATGGCAGAAAGATTAGTAAAAATAGCAAAAGAACTGAATGTAGGTGTAGCTACAATAGTTGACTTCCTTGCATCAAAGGGGCATACTGTTGAAAACAAGCCGACTTCTATGATCTCCGACGAGATGCATAGTATTCTTTTAAAAGAGTTCAGGTCATCCATGGCTGAAAAAGAAAAGGCAGACCAGATAATTATTGGCACTCGGCCTGGACATCATTTTGAGGAAAAAGTAAGCCCCAAACCTTTATTTACGCTGCCAAAATTGTCCGATCTGGATAAACCCATCGTCATACCTCCACCTGTAGTTGAAGAGCCGGCACCACCACCCGTAGTCGAAGAACAAGATAAGGATGAGTTGTTTTCAACCAAAACCGAATTGCCAAAACTGAAAGTGTTAGGAAAAATTGAATTGGATAAACCAAAACCGGCTCCTAAAGCACCACAGGAAGCAGAACCTGTGAAGGAAGAGGTTAAACCCGTGCCCGATGTTAAAGAAGTGGAGGAAAAGGAAATCGTACCACAGCCACGGATTGAACCGGTTGTCCCTGTAGTTTCTCAACCCGAACCCGAAGAGATGATGAGGGCCAAAACACCGCAGTTGAAAGGCTTGAAGATTATGGGTAAAATCGATACCAGTAAACTGGATAGCTCAACGAAACCAAAACCTTCCGAAAAACCAAAACCACAACCGGGTCAACCTGTTAAAACAGAGGCCACACCACAAAGCAGCGCTGCCAGCGATGCCCAGAAAAGAAAACGTAAACGTAAAAAACTCAACACCGGAAATCCGGTTTCTGATGCTAAAAATGTAAATGACCCCTCAAGAGCAGGCGCAGCCAAAGGCAAACCGGTAAAAGAAGAGGTGAAAGAGGTTTCCCAAAAAGAAATAGATGAAAAAATTAAGGCGACCATGGCGCGCCTCAACACCGGAGGAAAAAACAAACGCCAGAAAATAAGAAGAGATAACAGGGATGTAAAAAGAGAAAAACAGGAATTACTGGATTCTGAAAATGTAGATTCTAAATTGAAACTCACCGAGTTTGTATCGGTTTCTGAATTGGCAAGCTTGTTGGACGTGCCTGTTTCTCAGGTAATAACCACCTGCTTGAGCCTTGGTATTATCGTTTCGATCAATCAGAGACTTGACGCTGAGATTATTGAACTTGTAGCCGGCGAATTCGGCCATGAGGTGGAATTTATCAGCGCGGAAGAAGATGTGGATGTAGATGAAATCACAGAAGACGCGGAAGAAGATTTACAGCCAAGAGCACCTATTGTCACCGTTATGGGTCACGTCGACCACGGTAAAACTTCTTTGCTGGATTATATCCGGTCGGCCAATGTCGCCAGCGGCGAAGCAGGAGGAATTACCCAGCATATTGGAGCCTACGAAGTTAAAGTTGGCCCCGATCAGAAAAAAATAACTTTTTTGGATACACCGGGTCACGAAGCGTTTACGGCCATGAGAGCACGGGGTGCCAAAGTGACGGATGTGGCTGTAATTATTGTTGCCGCTGACGATCATATTATGCCGCAAACCAAAGAAGCCATCAGCCATGCACAGGCAGCCGGCGTACCTATGATTTTTGCTATTAATAAAATAGATAAGCCCGGAGCAGATCCCGAAAGAATTAAACAGGAATTGGCAGCTATGAACCTGCTGGTCGAAGATTGGGGCGGTACATACCAGTCACAGGATATTTCAGCCAAACAGGGACTTCATGTTGATAAACTCCTGGAAAAAATATTGCTGGAAGCCGAAGTCCTCGACCTGAAAGCAAATCCAAACAGACCTGGAACAGGTACCGTTATAGAAGCATCTCTCGACAAAGGAAAGGGATATGTTACTAAAATTCTCGTGAATAATGGAACCGTCGAAATTGGTGACTCTTTGGTCGCAGGACCATATTCCGGAAAAATTAAAGCCATGTTTAACGAACATGGTAAAAAAGTTAAAAAAGCAGGCCCTTCAACACCTACCTTGATTCTTGGACTAAGCGGAGCGCCGCAGGCCGGTGAAAAGTTTAAAGTGATGGAATCTGACCAGGAAGCACGCCAGCTGGCTGCAAAACGTGCTCAGATCGAACGGGAACAATCCAATAGAGCAAGTAAACGAATCAGTCTGGACGAAATTGGTCGCCGATTAGCCCTGGGTACTTTTAAAGAGCTAAACCTGATCGTCAAAGGAGATGTGGATGGATCGATCGAAGCATTATCCGATTCTTTGATTAAACTTTCTGTCGAAACCATTCAGGTCAACGTAATTCACAAGGCGGTTGGAGCTATTGCAGAATCCGATGTATTGCTGGCTTCCGCTTCGGATGCCATTATCATCGGCTTCCAGGTAAGACCTTCAGCCAATGCCCGTAATTTGGCGGAAAGAGAAGGCGTTCAAATTAAAACGTATTCCATCATCTATGAAGCCATAGAAGAAATTAAATCCGCTATGGAAGGAATGCTTGAACCAACCAAAGAAGAAAAGATCGTGGCACAGGTTGAAGTTAGAGAAACATATACCATGTCCAAGATTGGTACGATTGCGGGTTGTTATGTCACAGAAGGAAAGATCACCAGGAATACACATATCAGAGTAATCAGAGATGGAATCGTGATTTTCCCTGTACGGGAAGGAGCTCATGGCGAATTGTCATCCCTTAAACGATTTAAAGAGGACGTCAAAGAAGTCAGAGCCGGACTGGAATGTGGGGTGACCATCAAAAACTTTAATGATATTAGAGAAGGCGATGTGATTGAAGGGTATGAGATCATCGAAATTAAACAAACCCTGAAATAATTTATTCCCCTGACTTGAATATTACTTCAGGAAATTCTGAACAGCTCAAAGATTTTTTAGACGGCATAGCAGAGCGCATGAATAATGCCTCTTTTATTCCCAATGACCCGATTTCAGTGCCCCATCAGTTCCATCTGAAACAAGACATTGAAATTGCAGGTTTTTTTACGGCCATTCTCTCCTGGGGCAATAGGAAAACCATCATACAGAAATCCCGCGACCTCATGAAATTAATGGATGACGCCCCATATGATTTTATAAAAAATCATTTGGAAGCGGACAGAAAAAGATTTCTCCATTTCAAACACAGAACTTTTCAGACAGAAGATGTCTTGTATTTTTTGGAATTTTTACAACAGCACTTTAATAGCTCCGATTCCCTGGAGACAGCATTCTGCAGAGAGCCCGCCTTACCATACGAACAGGAATCCGCACTTAAAACCTTTCACCACTATTTTTTTGATAGCGATACCGCGCCGCATCGTACCAAAAAACACATCTCCACACCATTGAATAAATCCGCCTGCAAACGTTTGAATATGTTTTTAAGGTGGATGGTAAGGTCCGATGACAAAAAGGTGGATTTTGGAATCTGGAAAACTATTCCACCTTCGGCTTTAATGATACCGCTGGATGTTCACGTAGAACACTATGCCCGCCTGTTCGGCTTGCTGACCAGAAAACAAAGAGATTGGCAGGCTGTGGTTGAAATTACTGAAAATCTTCGAAAATGGAATAAAGAAGACCCGGTTATTTACGATTATGCCCTATTCGGACTGGGCGTAAATAATAAAGAATTACAGCATTATTTCGGATAATTATAGTATATCCGATTTTCATTTCAGTTACTTATTTTTTTCTCGTAAAATTATTTTTTGTCAGCACCACATTTATTATTCCTTCACCATACATTATAGCAGTATTTATTGTTTCTTTGTATCCGTTTTTATAAAAATTCACTTTATGTTGCTCAATGAAGAACTCGTATTTCCAGCTCATTAACCAAACGTATTACTTTCCTCAGGAAGGTTTTGATCTCAATCAAGGTAATCTGACATTCCATGGTATTTCTTTGAAATACCTGATTGATAAATATGGTACCCCATTCAGACTTACATATTTGCCCAGAATTGGTGACCAGATTAAAAAAGCTAAAAACTTTTTTAACAAAGCCATGAAAGCCAATAACTATAAAGGGGATTACTATTATTGTTATTGTACTAAATGCTGTCACTTTTCACACGTGATAGAAGAAGCCCTGGAACACAATGTCCACCTGGAAACGTCTTCTTCTTTTGATATCGATATTATCAAAATATTGAGCGAAAAAGGAAAAATTGATAAAAAAACCATTTTAATCCATAACGGCCATAAAACCGAAGACTACCTGAATAAAATCATTGGCTTAATGGAAGAGGGTTATGAAAATGTAATCCCTGTTTTAGATAGTAAACTCGAACTGGACCGGCTCTATTCAAAAACCAAAGGCGATTTGACCATTGGAATTCGAATGGCCATCAATGAAGAACCACAATCTGCTTATTATACCTCGAGGTTAGGCATCCGCAGTGCCGAAATTATCGATTTTTACAAATCTAAAATCGCTAAAAAGAAACGGGTTAAACTCAAAATGCTTCATTTTTTTGTAGACTCCGGCATAAAGGATAATCTGTATTATTGGGGTGAATTCAGAAAGGCATTAAAAATATTTGCCGAAATGAAAAAAATTTGCCCTTCGCTGGATTCAATCAATTTAGGCGGTGGCTTGCCTATCAGAAATAATCTGGGCTTTGAGTACGATTACAAATACATGATCAACGAACTGGTGACAAACATCAAAGAAGTGTGTCAGGAAGAAGGCATTGAAGAGCCCAATATATTTACAGAATTCGGTAAATATACCGTGGGCGAAAGCGGAGCAATCATTTTTTCTGTACTCGAACAAAAGCAGCAAAATGATTCGGAACTTTGGTATTTGATAGACAACAGTTTAATGAATACCATCCCCGACGCGTGGTCAATTTTTGAAAAATTTATTTTGCTGCCGGTAAATAAATGGGATAATGAATATTCACGGGTTAGTATTGGAGGGATTAGTTGCGACCATTCTGATTACTACAATTCTGAAGACCTGAATCAGGAAATATATTTACCGGTATACGATCCGGAAAAGGAAGAGCCGTTATACCTCGGATTTTTTCATACCGGAGCATACCAGGACGCCATAAGCGGTTATGGCGGTATTAAACATTGTCTGATTCCTTCTCCAAAACAGATAATTATTGACAGAGATGAAAAGGGAAATATTGTGGACAGACTTTACAGAGACGAACAAACGGTAGAGCAAATGCTCAAAATACTCGGCTACGAGTAAAAACCACAACGTACGCAGTTTTATTTTAAAGTAAAAAAGGATATGATCATATGCAGATAACAGATTTTTTAAAACACCACTACAAACATTTTAATGCTGCAGCTCTGATTGATGCGGCCGACGGTTATGTGGCACATCTGAACGAAGGGGGTAAAATGATGGTCACCCTGGCCGGAGCAATGAGCACAGCGGAACTCGGAAAATCACTGGCCGAAATGATTCGGCAGGACAAAGTCCAGATTATTTCTTGTACCGGCGCCAACCTTGAAGAAGACATCATGAATCTGGTTGCCCATTCCCATTATAAAAGAGTTCCCAATTACAGAGACTTAAGCCCTCAGGAAGAATGGGACCTGCTGGAAAACCATTATAACAGAGTAACCGATACGTGTATTCCGGAAGAGGAAGCATTCAGAAGACTTCAAAAACACCTCATTCAGGTGTGGAGCGAGGCAGAAGCAAAGGGCGAAAGATATTTCCCGCATGAGTTTATGTATAAAATGCTGCTGAGTGGTGATTTGGAACAATATTATGAAATCGATCCGAAAGACAGCTGGATGCTGGCCGCAGCGCAAAAAAACATTCCCATTGTTGTACCGGGATGGGAAGACTCCACCATGGGCAATATTTTTGCTTCCTATTGCATTAAAGGCCAGCTAAAAGCGTCAACCACCAAAAGCGGTATTGAATATATGATGTGGCTTGCCGACTGGTACCCCAAAAACAGCGGGGGCAAAGGCGTAGGCTTTTTCCAGATCGGAGGCGGAATCGCAGGAGACTTCCCCATTTGTGTAGTACCAATGTTATATCAGGACATGGAAATGCACGATATACCCTTTTGGTCCTATTTTTGTCAGATCAGCGACAGCACCACCAGTTATGGCTCCTATTCAGGCGCTGTTCCAAATGAAAAAATTACCTGGGGTAAACTCGATATTCACACGCCAAAATACATTATCGAAAGCGATGCTACCATCGTAGCTCCTTTGATATTTGCTATTATATTGGGATGGTAAGGATTTTATGACTTTTAAAATGGAATCAAAATGAAATTAATTGGTATTGTTTTTTTTATAACAGCATTGCTTTTAGTCTTTTCATGCCGGAATAAATCAAATACGGACAGTGCCTCCGATACGGCTTTTGAAAAACCAAGAGTGCCGGAATGGCACAAAAACGCCACTATCTATGAGGTAAATCTAAGGCATTATACCAAAGAAAATACATTTAAGTCTTTTGAAGAGCATATCCCTCGCCTGAAAGAAATGGGCATCGACATTTTGTGGTTTATGCCGGTAAACCCCGTTAGTGTAAAAAACCGGAAAGGAGAATTGGGTAGCCCTTATTCTGTAGGCGATTATTATAAAACAAATCCGGAGTTCGGATCAATGGAAGAGTTTAAACATATGGTGGATAAAATACATGAAGCCGGAATGTACATCATTATCGATTGGGTTCCGAATCACTCCGGCTGGGACAATCCATGGATCACCGAACACCCGGATTGGTACACCAAAGATAAAGAAGGAAACATCACCGACCCCATTGACTATAATACCGGAAAACCATGGGGCTGGACAGACGTGGCCGACTTGAATTACGACAATCAGGAAATGCGGATTGGCATGATCGATGCCCTCAAGTATTGGATCAGCGAAACGGGCATTGACGGCTATAGAATGGATGTGGCCCATGGCGTGCCGGCAGACTTTTGGGCCCAGTGTGCTGATTCATTATATAAAATCAAACCCCTGTTTATGCTCTCCGAAGGAGAAGTACCTGAAATTGTCAATAATGGTACTTTTATAGCAGACTACGGATGGGAAATGCACCATACCCTCAACGAAATCGCTAAAACACAGGGACAAAACAAAAAAGAAAGCGCCAATATGGTGCAGGGCAATCTGGTAGAAGGCAAAAAGAAAGTGGAAATCAGAAAAACGGCCAGGGATATAGATTCCATTTTAGCCAAAAAAGCCACACAATACACCAAAGGCTACCAAATGCAGTTCACCTCCAATCACGATGAAAACTCCTGGGCAGGTACCGAGTTTACCAGAATGGGAGACGGGCACAAAGCGTTTGCGGTTTTAATAGCAACGTTTAATGGCATCCCCTTGCTTTATTCCGGACAGGAGTCTGCCATGGACAAACAACTGGAGTTTTTTAAAAAGGACAGCATTAACTGGAAGAATTTTCCTTATGCAGGCTTTTATAAAACCCTGTTTGATCTGAAACACAAAAATAAAGCCCTCTGGAATGGAACATTTGGCGGACCATTGGTTAAAATTGCCACCGGCAATGATGACAATATTTACGCCTTTACAAGGGAAAAGGAGGGAGATAAGGTACTGGTTGTGATTAACCTTTCTTCCGCCAGACAACAGGCGGTACTTTCCGGAACCAGCGTTGCAGGCAACTACACCGATGTTTTTACTCAAAAACCGAAAAAGATCACCGAAGGAGACAAAGTAGAGTTGCAAGCCTGGGATTATTTAGTGCTTTCTAACAAGGAATAACAATATTTGAACCCGTATTTTGGGTTATAATAAATTGCGTTTTAATCCAGGTTGCAAAAGCAAACCCGACAAAACAGGAATAACATACGGATGGTTTATCCGTAGTATCACACCTCGTCGTGCCTTCATTTACCAATATAAAGGATATTTTTTACTTGCCATTTTTACAGCTGGTAATGAATGCCTACAAGCAAAAATCCGGGGAAGCCCCGGCTACTTATGTACTCACTGTAAAATTCGGTATTTTGAATAGAATTATTTTCAACACCATTCAGATTAAGTAAATTATTGCCTTGAAAAATGATGTTAAATTTGTTTTTGTAGGGAATCTCGATTTTAAAGTTCAACGTATAAACTTGGTTTACAAATCCACGATCATCAAAATTTTGTTGCAGTGCCATATCCGCTTCAACAACGGTATTTGATTTATAGTATTTTCCTCCGGCTTTATAGACATAAGTATTGAATACGCCCAGATCTATTCCCCCGAAATATAATCTGTTTTGATTTAAACCTATTGAGGTGTTAAATTGAAAAGGTAGGGTCAATTGTGTTTCCAGCCCAATCTTAATATTACTACGCAATATTTCAGTTGTTGGACGATCAAAAAACACAGTTTTTACAATTTGTAGTTGGTAGTTTCCGGTCATAAATACTGGAAAATAAGTAGATCGCAGCGTAAAGGTCTTTATAATTTGTATATTTTCGGAAGTTGCTCCCACTACAGCTTTATTAAGTATTAAATCTTCCTGCGCAGTTGTTGAAAGAACGATTGGATTAATGACATTGGTTTTTTTGATCAAAAGGTACATTCTCGACTTATTACCTAAATTTAAATACAAATGACTAATGCTTATCGTTTTACTATTTGTCAATTGATCAAGGGCAATGCCATTTTGTGAAAGGGTCCGGCTGTTTACTAAATAACTTATGTTATTCATTAAACTATGTTCTGAATATTGATAACCAGCATTGTATTGCAATAAAACAAAATTAACCTTACCATAGGCATATTTTAAATCGAATGTCGGGTTTAATAACGCGTTTTCTGCCTGTAACCCATCTAGCGATCTGTGTATTAGGTAAGGGTATGAAAGCGAGGTATTCAACGAAAATTGTTTGTACTTTAAATTTACAAATCCGGTCATAGAAGATACAGTAGTTTGAAATGTACTTGTACCAGTGTTAAAAAGCATTGGAGCAGGGCTACTTGTAAGGTGGTACTCGTTGTGTTGTTTTTGGTAGGTCTGGTTTATTCCCGCATCTACATAAGTAGACACATAATAAAGACGCAGAGAATAATTTTGTTTGCTGCCGGTATTTTTTATTCGCTGAAAAAAATGGTAGATGTTCTGATTAAGAATGCCGGATGAATCCTGTAAATCGTTTTGTTCATCGGAGTTGTACAATAAAACGCTGGCTTTCTCTTGTAGGTGCCAATATTTTGATAATACAATAGAGCCATTAAATTCAGGATTAATACTGAAATTTACCACATTATTTTTAATGCCGGACAAATAACCATCTTCTCCAAATCGGGTTGTATTGCTTCCATTTAATACGGGTTGGTACATGTCTCCATGCACTTCAAATTCTGTTTTTATATTTTTTCCGGGTTTGGATTTTAAAAACATTTGAATATTTCCAAAATTAAAACGCATTTTTTTTTGCCTTTCAATTTGGATGGTATCTGAAGCAGTATTAAGATATTGCATACTACGACTTACTGCATTTCTTAGCATTGTACCGGCCAGTATAGTATAATTAAAGACACTTTTTTTATCAGTTGAGGCCATTTCTTCATTTCTGGATAAAAGAAAGTCATTATTTCGGATTACATCACTTGGCATAGAAAAGGCGGTAAATATATTACCGGGTCCGTTTAATTGATCTTCTTTTCCGGGTGAATGCAGATTGGTTTGTAACGCCACATAATCATTTTCTGATATGACGACCCTACCCGTATTGTTATTTCTGAAAAAATTGGTACTTGCCCTGTTTTGACCAATATTAAATAAGGATATACTGGACTCCTGTTTATACTTATATCCAGCGTGGATCTCCGCATTTCCTTTTAATTTAGATTTAGCCTCATCTTTTAGTTCAATATTTAAGGCCACCTGATCCTTAAATCCTTGAAATAATTTTTGTGAAAAGGGTTGATAGTTTTCTATAATCTGAATACGAAGTATGTCCTTATAGGAAAACCCCTCGGTAGCAAGTTTATGCTGGTTGTTCATGATATCTTTGCCCTCGACCAGTAACCCATCAACCCGTTTCCCGTTGTACTCAATCTGACCTTGATTGTTTACGGTGATACCGGGCAGTTTTTGGAGTATATCCCCAAGGGTTTTTTCACTGCCATTCGAAAAAAAACCAATATCAAATTTTATAGTATCTCCGTGAAACACCATGCCTATTTTTTTATCTTTAATTTCAATGGCCGGCATTAGAAGATTACAATCCATTATGGTATGGATTTCGTGATGGACCACTTCATTATAAAAAACAATAAACGTGGTGTCCCTGCAGCTAACATGGCTTAACCGAACCTGTAGAGTGTCTGAAACAACATTTAATGTTACCTGCCACCTGCCTGAGGTGTCAGTAAGAAAATCCACACATATCTTACCACCTTGGATGATGTAACCATTTGCATATTTAATGCCCGTCCCCTGAACATCCGTCACCCTTCCATTGACAGAAGTTTGAGCCTTTCCGGTGACCGGTGACAGCAGGAGTAAAAACCAGACCAAACCCAAATGACTGATTATGCCGTTCAACAACTTAAAATTTAAATAGGTCTCATCAAAAACCATCCGATTTTAGTTTCTGATATATGAATCTACACCCGAACGAATAAATTTATCCCATACCTTTTTTTCTACATACTTAATTTTATAGTTGGAGGGTTGAAGTATGGCACAATCATCCACTGTTTTAACATCGGTAAGTTCTATAATTTCACTGGCAGTTTCCACTTTGATTATTAACCCTGGAAGATTGTTAAAATACCTCGGGCCATCATTTATGGGTATTTCACTGGCAAAGTAGGCCACAACATTGTTACCATCTTTATTCAATTGGGCCCGGATGCAAGACAGCCCCCGAATTATCGATGTGTCAGTGCTTATTTTCCATTCGGTAGCAGGTATCCTGGAATAAATAGTACCTAAAGTGTCAGGATAACTTAAATCTACCTGATATATTTTGTCTTGAATATTATTTTTGAAATAATACATATTAAATATATTGGTATAGGTCCCTTCACCTTTGTTTTCCAAAAAAGAATAAACAGAAATTTTTCCATCGGTATGTAGGATGTACTGGCTGTAAGGTAGTATACCACTTTTAGGTGCAAGATCCTTTATAGCAAAATCAGGAAATTTTGTAGCATCCTTATAGGTCAGTGTATAGCACTGACTATGTAAGTGCAAGGCTGAAATGAATAAACCAAATAGTAAAAAATAGATTATTTTAATTTGACCCATCACTTCAGTTTTATATTTCTTTTAATAATTAATTGAAATGCAAATCTAAAATTGCGAGTTTGCAATTCTATTGCTATGGCTTAAAGCCAAAACCAAAAAAGTAGTTTATATTCATCTTTAAAAAGAGATAATCGGCTTCATTGTATTTGAAAATAATTTTAAATATATTTGTATGTGCAATTTACAAAATAGTAGAACATAAAACTATTAATACCGTGCAGCACAGGTTATAATTTTACTATATTAGTTAACGACTAATTAAATATTTTATTTTAAAGTTCTCGATCTTAGCTCAATGGTCCTTAAATTGCCAACATTGGAGATTCATTGTGAATTAATCTACTATGCAAAAAAAGCCCAGATGGCAGCAGCTATGTGTGGTATGATTTGAACAAATGTGTCCACGTTTATGATTTCCACTGGACTTAACGTGCACCGTCCGATCAATGTGCACCGAAGTTAATTGAACAAAATCAATACGGTGGGGGTGAAGTCAGAAGCAATACTGCATCAGGAAATGAATATATTCAAAAGATCATAAAGCAAAAAATAGAAACGGTACCGAGATATATTTTTTAACCCACACACTTTATTGAACAATTCTAACAATTCCAAACGAACACCCCCGCACCACAAAATCAAGCCCTTTCCCAGGGTTGACCCGAGGTTGTCCCGAGGTTGTCCCGAGGTTGTCCCGACCATAACCGTAGGATAAGCCATAGATACGCCATAGTAACCCTATGGATACTTTATGTTTATGCCCACTCCGATCGCCAAAGTTTTTAACTTCGTCCCCGTAAAAAGTATAAATTAAGTAATAAATTATTGCAGGACTAAAACATATAAAATGTTCAACCCTTCCTGTGTTTTATATCCGACTCCAAATGTACTTTAGGCGAATAGAACAAAAGTCAACCATGCCACTGCGTGGTGGTAGTTCAAACGAGAAACAGATGTGCTGATGTATTTTCCGGACTTAATGTTCAAATACTTCCTGATACAAAATGGGTCTCGGGTATTCTTCATTAAAGGCACATTTAATCACATCAAAAGCAGTGACAACACCCTTAAGTTCATTTTCTAAATTGACAACAGGCAATGTTTTGAACCGCTTGTCTGCAAACAATTCAGCAGCAGTTCCCACCTTGTCTTTAGGGGTTATCTTCACTACTTTTGTAGTCATGACATCTTTTACCAGCTGATCGCTTCCGTGTCCGGCACGCGAAGCTTTCCAAAGATCATATGAGGTGATCATGCCGATCAATTTTCCATCAACCACCACAGGCAATTGCTGGGTTTGATTCTCCATCATGATGGTGGCCACTTCATCAATGGTTTGAGTCGGGCTGGCAACAATGGGCTCTTTTGTCATAATATTACGTACTTCCTGATTCATCATGGCTTTATATATTAAAAGGTTAAACAATATTATTTTAAAACAAAAGCGAAGAAAAGGGAAATGACGGTAGAATTATATTCCGATTGTAAATATAAATAAAAAATTATAAATAGTGCAATTTATTTTTTTTATTTTATTTAAAACTGAGGTTTATTTAATGATAAATAACAGAGAATTATGTAAATGCACCTGGATGCCCGCCCTATTTTCCGATCAGAAAGATACAGGGCCTTTTATGCAGTACTTCAAATTTTTCTTTTTTCCATTCTTTGATAGCTTGCTGCTTAATCGTTTCGTTTGGACCATTAACATCACACGCAACACACAATTTAGTGCGTTCATTTAAAGTTTGAACCAGCACCTCCATTATAAATCCATTTCTGTAAGGCGTTTCCATAAATATTTGGGTCTGATCGGTTTTGTAAACTTTTTGTTCCAGCACTTTAAGCGCTGCAATGAGTTCTGGTTTTTTATTGGCCAGGTATCCGTTAAATGCAAAATTTTGCCCGTTAAGGCCACTCGCCATTAATGCCATCAGTATGGATGAGGGTCCGGTTAACGGAATTACCCGCACCTGGTTTTGATGCGCCCATTCGGCCATTTCCGCTCCGGGATCAGCGACTCCCGGACAACCTGCTTCAGAAATAACCCCTATGTCTATGCCCGATAACGTCAGTTTCAGAAATTCGGCATTTTCATTTTTATTGTCCGTCATTTCATGTATAGTAAGCTGGGCTATGGCCAACGGATGTTGGGTCCTTTTTATAAAATGCCGCGCTGTTCGGGCCCTTTCCACTATAAAATGGGTCAGTTGGTGTAGCCAGCGCAAGGATTCCGGCGAAAGACTTTCTAAATTTTCTTCAACAATAGGACATGGTATCAATATGAGGTTTCCTGTTTTTGCCATTTGTTTATTTCAACGCTCTTCTCAATATTTTTCCAACATTGGTTTTGGGCAGATCATCCCTGAATTCAATTTGTTTTGGTACCTTATATCCCGTCAGGTTTTCCCGGCAAAATTCAATGATCTCTTCTTTGGTCAGACTTTTGTCTTTTTTCACTATAAATACTTTAACCACTTCGCCCGACTTTTCATCTGGAATCCCAACCGCAGCCGCCTCCAGCACTTTGGAATGCATGACCACCACATTTTCAATTTCATTGGGAAAGACATTAAAACCACTGACGAGGATCATATCCTTTTTTCGGTCCACAATAAACAGGTAGCCATCTTCATCCATTTTTCCGATATCGCCTGTGCAAAGCCACCCGTCCGGTGTAAGTGTATTCGCCGTTTCTCCTGGTTGATTGTAATACCCTTTCATCACCTGAGGCCCACGGCATTGTATTTCACCCGCTTCATTAAATCCGGCCTCCCGCCCATCTTCGGTCATTATCCGGATTTCAGTAGACGAAACAGGCAATCCTATACTTCCCGGTTTTCCGGATCCGTCCAGTGGATTTACACTGATTAACGGCGATGATTCGGTCATGCCATATCCTTCGGTCAAAGGACATCCGGTCACCTCTTTCCACTTATCTGCGACGGCTTTTTGTATGGCCATTCCTCCGCCTACCGTCACCTTTAAAGCAGAAAAATCACATTCCCGGAAGGAGGCATGATTAGTAAGTGCATTAAATAGGGTGTTTAATCCCGTCATCAGACTGATCTTATTGCGCTTAAACTCTTTTACTATTGATCCCAAATCCCGGGCATTGGTCACAAGTACGGTGTGAGCCCCATAACTCAGCATGGCCAGACAATTAACGGCAAAGGCAAATATATGATACATGGGCAATGGAGATAACGTGACCTCTTTCCCTTCAACCAGATAATTTTGCATCCACGTTCTGATTTGTATCATATTGGCTACCAGACTTTTATTCGTGAGCATAGCCCCTTTCGAAATACCCGTTGTGCCACCCGTATACAGATGTACAATCACATCATCAGCACTGCTTTTGAACTCTTTAATAGTAAACCTGCGTCCTTCATCCAAAGCATGCTGAAAGCTGACCGTATTTTTAAGCGTATAGGCAGGTACCATCCGTTTCACATACTTCACCGCAAAATTGACAATACTGCCTTTTAACATTCCCAGCATTTCGCCAATACGCGCTACAATGATCATCTCAATTTTTGTCTTTGAAATGATCGATTCCAGATTACTGGCAAAGTTCTCCAGAATAACGATCGCTTTGACACCACTATCCTCAAATTGAAACTGCATTTCTCTTGGTGTATACAACGGATTGGTATTTACAATGATCAAACCCGCTTTTAAGGCTCCAAATACCGCTATTGGATACTGCAGCAGATTTGGCATCATAATGGCAATCCTGTCACCCGGATTCAAACCCCGCGAATGCAGGTACGCCGCAAATTGTGTGGACAGTTTATCTGCTTCACCATAACTGATTTTTTTACCCATGCACTCAAAAGCATTTAAGTCGCGGTACTTCTCAAAACATTCATGCAGAAAATCAACAAGGGTTTCATAGCGCGTATGATCAATATTGGCTGGTATTCCGGGAGGATAATTTCTAAGCCATGGTCGGTGTTCCATTTTTCAAAATTTTAAGTGGCTAATATAAACAGAGTCCTCGTAAAATTCAAATTATGGAACATTTACTATTCCTCATAGCCCGTAGTTAAATTATATTGCAGCACGACAGACTAAATTTATATATTAATTTTTTATATCTTTGCTTCGTCATTTTAACAAATATATCATTATGTCGAAAGAAAGAGATGAAAAACTAAAAGCCCTGGCATTGACCATGGATAAACTGGATAAAACCTACGGTAAAGGAACCATTATGAAACTGGGCGACAAACAGGTGGTTCATGTTGAAACTATTTCAACCGGTTCTCTGGGTTTGGATATCGCTCTGGGTATTAACGGATTGCCCAAAGGAAGAATTGTAGAAATATACGGCCCCGAATCTTCAGGTAAAACAACACTGGCGATTCATGCCATTGCGGAATGCCAGAAACAGGGAGGTATTGCGGCAATAATTGATGCCGAACACGCTTTTGACCGTTTCTATGCGGAAAGCCTGGGCGTCAACACCGAAGAACTCCTCATCTCTCAACCCGATAACGGAGAACAGGCACTTGAAATCGCTGAAAATCTGATCAGGTCAGGAGCCATCGATATCATAGTAATTGACTCTGTGGCAGCCTTGGTACCCCGAAGCGAAATAGAAGGCGAAATGGGCGATTCTAAAATGGGTTTACAGGCCAGACTGATGTCACAGGCACTCAGAAAACTTACGGCAACCATCGGACGTACAGGATGCTGCTGCATTTTTATTAATCAGCTTAGAGAAAAAATAGGCGTCATGTTCGGCAATCCCGAAACAACTACCGGTGGTAATGCACTTAAATTTTATGCGTCAATCAGACTCGATATTAGAAAGTCTGGAACAGCGATAAAAGATAAAGACGGAAATACCGTCGGAAATCCGGTTAAAGTTAAAGTAGTTAAAAACAAACTGGCACCGCCATTCAGAGTAGCCACTTTTGATATTGTGTTTGGTGAAGGTATATCCAAAACAGGAGAAATAGTAGACCTCGGCGTAGAAACAGACGTCATAGGAAAAAGCGGATCCTGGTTTAGCTACGAAGGCACTAAAATTGCCCAGGGCAGAGAAGGAGCTAAACAGTTTCTGGCAGACAATCCCGAAGTGGCACTGCAGATCGAAAAGAAAATTATGGAGAAATATCAGCCGGGACAGGTTGAACCAGGCGATGAAGCGGAAGAATAACCTGCTTTGACTTTTTTCCGGAATCTACCGGTCATTGGTTTTTTAATTTCCTGAGATACTAAATAGTAAAGCCGCAGTTCATCTCTGACCTGCGGCTTTTCTGTTTAACCAAAATGGCGCATCCGACTATGTGTCGATAGAAAACGGTACAAACATAAATCACTGTAATTTTCTAATGCGTCTTTTGGGCTGAATAATCCAAATCGTTTAAGTCTTTTATTCAATATGAAGTATTTTAATGACTTCATTTAAGTCTTTGGATTTGATCCGAACATAATATACCCCCGGTTTATTGCCCAATTGTTTGGAAGTGATGGTGATATTGTGTTTTCCGGAAAACATATTTTCATTGCTTCCCGATATCAGCGTTCCCTTGGCATCATATATGGTACAATTTACTGTTCCCTGTTCTTTCAGCAAAAGCGCAATCTGAGTTTCATCCCGGAATGGATTGGGGAAATTCTGCGCTGCATACGAAGGACTGTCAATTTTGTTTTTGTTAAATACCAACTGAAGGTCCACTTCCTGTTCATTTTTATCAATGATTAAACTAGGTGTTATCGTGTTGTTCATTTTTATAAAGTCAGCAGCGACCCCTGCCTTTGAAGGCCTCAATATAAGATTAAACAAAGGCTCTCCGGTATTGATTTTAATACCGCGCATATCGTCGTACGAAAAAGTAAGATATGTTTTATTGTTCCTTTTAACTAAGGCCATGTTTTCGTTTTTTACCGGTAAACCCAGCGACTCAAAACCTTCATATGTAACATCATCCGAAAGCTCCATGGTCCATTGAAAGCCAAGGGCTTGGTAAAGATCATCCGATTTTATGGTCAGCGACACCAGCTGATCAGGCTGAAACGTGGCGTTTTCAGCATTAAGATGGGCCACGCCATTATTTCTGAGCACCGTTTTGTCAGAATAATTTTCAGAAGCACTGTGGTTAACATCACCTGTTTTGATAGCTATAAAATCAGAGTTGCTCATGTTGGACTCCAGCTCTTCATAAGTAAGCTGTTCCATAAAGGGCCATGGATGTATTGGATCGTCAAATGAATACCCGGCATCCACAAATCGCCATGATGTGTTTTTACTGAACTCGGTCTGAATTCCTAAAACCAGCTTTCTTAATTCCACCAGATCGGATGCCGTGACAGATTGTGAATTGTTGACGTCTGCCGCTATTATGGTGTAGGGAGAACTCAGTTTCTGAAGCCCGAGTACGTGCCTTTGAATCATGACAAGATCCAGCGTCGTTATGCCTTCAGCATGGTTCGTGTTTTTGTAAGGAACTAGCTGATAATTATTGAACATGGCAAGATTTTCAAAGCTATATTTCCCGCTATTATCGGTCATCAGATCTCCTTCCGTCTCTCCTCCGTCAATAATTACTTTTGTATTGGGTATGTTTATTTTGTTTTCTGTAAATACCGTACCCGAAATATGTATTCTGTTTCCACTGCCACACACATGCTGATTGTCTTGCACATCGATAAAAGTTACTGCTTTGGATTGATTTCCGGCAAGGTCAGTAACCCAAAGTTCAATCCTTTTGTGCCCCAGACTGTCACAGGTGAATATTCGGCCGGTATCATTGGTGTTGGCAGAAAAGGAATACTTTAACTGATTGGAAGGCGTGCAATTATCACTGCTGAAATTGTTGAAATCAGACGCCCAAATGGTTGCTGTACCGGAAGGGGGATTTACATTGATGGCCAGACCTTGCATTGCTATGGCATTCGGGGCTTTGCAATCCCGGATGGTAAACAAAAAGGAGCACGAACTGATATTATTGCATTTGTCCTTCGCTTCCCAGGTGAGCTTATGGGTTCCTAAATCAAACTGGCGGCTTAAGGTTGATCCCGAACCGGTAATATCCGGAGCACCGCCATTATTGTTCAGGTCTATTTTATAAGTCCATGTAATATTTACCGGCAGGCAATCATCACTTCCGGTAGCCGAAAAAGTTACATTGGCATAACAGGTGGCATTTTGAGCACATATGACGGTGTCCCTGCATACCTTCGCGCCGATCACCGGAGCAACATTATTTACCACATTGATATATTGTACAAATGTCCACTTTCCGGGGCTGTTGGGTACGTTGCTCTGGTACTGACACCAGTCTACCACAGTCCATGTTCTTTTGATAAGTTTACAGGAGTTAGGACTACTGAAAGCTTGGTCTCCATAAGTAGCTCCAACAAGACTACATCGGTCTCCGTTCAACAGTGGGGCACCGGTCACAGACGTATCCGGGTCCGGGTCATTACAATCTGTATAATTGACATTGACAGCCGGCCAGGTAATATCGGATAAGGAAAACGGATGTACATCTATCACATAAATGGTCTGTGTAAATGTAGTCTGGTTATTTCCTGCATCTTTTATCGTAAAATCCCTTTTGATCTGTCCGGTATTACACATGCTTAACTGGTTTCTGGTAGAAACAGTCACCAGTGCGCCGGGGCAGTTGTCGGTGTATACTCCATCCATGCCAGCCAGTCCGGCAGGGGGATAAAAAGGATGTCCCGGATCGTTTATTACTATATTTTGTCTGACATTGCCGGCAGGTACCAGCGTGCCAAATATGTTCAGGTTGTTCAGATTTAAAGGAAATTCACAACTCACACTGATGTCTGGTAATGGTGTGGTAATGGATGGGGCAAGATTATCCCGGATAATGGCCGTTGCCATACACTCAGTAAAGTTTCCTCTTAGATCCTCTACACGCACCACAATGGTCAGGGTATCATTGACGTCATCACAACAAAACTGCACATAATTTCCAAAATCATCGGGAGTATTCCCGCCACATACATTTCCCATGCGTCTGGCCGTATACTTCAGGACTCCGCCACAATTATCTGTAGAAGAAGTCACAAAAGAAGAGGCAGGGAGTTCAGTGAAATTAGGAAGTGAAACTATTTTAAACTGACTGCACACCACATCCGGACCAAGCTTGTCTTTGGCTGTTACAGTCATGGTACATTGAGCTGTCAGACCGGCATTGTCTGTTACCGTAAAGGTGATGACATGTTGTTGATTATGCGATGATGTTATTGTAGTTCCTGGTATTGGTGATTGTACCAAAGTGGTAATGCCACAATTATCGTTTGTAGTTACCAGAGGTCTGTAATCTGGAATCGTTAAACTGCAATTATTATTGAGATCAATGTCTCTGTTTGATGGACAGGAAATGGTCGGTAAAACCGTGTCATTTATGATGATAACCTGAAAACAGGTATCCATATTACCGTTTGAATCTCCGATTTTATAATACCGCTTGATTGTTTTTTTATTGGGAAACGTCATACTGGTAATAGTATCCCGGACAAACATAAAGGTAGATGTATCCAGTTCAATATCATCTGAAGCACTGCCACCGGCAGCTTGAAACTGTAGAAAATGCGGATATGGAGCAGGCACAATACATAGTAACCTTAACGTATCCGGACAAATAATTACCGGTGGTGTATCGTCATATACAGTAACCGACATACAGCAGGATGCAGTATTGCCGGCAAGGTCTGTAGCAAGCCAGCAAACAGGCGTTGTACCTAATGGGTAATTGCCGCTGGCATCATCGGTGTTATTAAAATCATTGGTAATGGAAGCAATACCGCAATTGTCATTGACTACAGGCTGCGCCACTTCAACCGGAGTCATCATCATCCTGTTTGCCGTTCTTCGGCCATTCGGATTATTACCTACGGATATATTACCAGGACATGTAATGGTGGGAAGCTGCGAATCGATCTTTATAAGTTGATTGCACACCGCTGTGGTGGGCAGGGGCGGACAATTGTCCGATACATTCCAGACAATGGTAAATAAACCCGCCGGGAAAAACCCAAGATTGATCGTCGCCGGCGGTGGCAAAGCCACAGTTACAGGCATGTTACCAGGCAAAGTGTATGTCATGGAAGTAATGTTTCCACACGTGGAGGTAGGTGGAGACACAATTACCTGTGCCATACAATTTGCATTCGCTGCAAATACCATAGGTGCAGGGCAGTTAATTGCCAAAGGTCCGAGGTTCACGTTTTTGGGATAGGTCCCCTCTTCTGATTGTTTATTACTAAAAGTTAAAATTCCGGATTCCGGATACATCGCTATTCCTGCACTGAACAAAAAGCTCATCAATAGGAATAAAATCGGCTTTTGTTTCATAACAAATTGTTTATTCATTTTAAAAATGGTCACGTTTTTGGGATGGGACCCTGAATAATCAATTTTTTCTGATATTTACTATAAAACAAAGATTATGCCAATAATATAAATAATGTATTTATTTAATATGTTTTCAATAATTTTTTTATTTCGTCCAGTGAATCGGCCTGGTCTGCCCCTTTATCCTGCCGCCATCTGCTGATTCGTGGAAATCGGACTGCAATGCCCGACTTATGTCTTTTCGATAAAGAAATACCTTCAAAGGCCAGTTCAAATACCATTTCAGGCCGTACAACACGCACAGGACCGAACGTTTCGATCGTATTGCTTTTTATAAAATTTGTAATTTCTTTTAATGTCGCCTCCGTCAGCCCCGAATACGCTTTGGCAAAAGGTATTAAATTACCTTCATGCCAAAGCCCAAAGGTAAAATCTGAAAAAAGATTGGCACGTCGGCCATGACCCCGTTGCGCATATATTAAAACCGCATCAATATAAAATGGATCTATTTTCCATTTCCACATATCTCCTGATTTTCTGCCGCTGTGGTAAATACCTGTGTTCCGTTTCAACATTAATCCTTCGGCCTGTATAGCTTTGCTTTCTATTCTTTTTTGGTCAAGTTCTTCCGCAGTCTGAAATGGTATCATCGGAGAAATCAGGATATTTGCATCTCCCAACTCGGAAATTAAGCTAGTTAATAGGTTTCGCCGCTCAATAAAAGAAGAGGTTCTGATATCACATTGGTTGATTTCCAGTAGATCGTAGGCAATAAATTTAACGGGAATTTCTTCCATCATTTTTTTGCTCGGCTTTTTGCGTCCCGCTCGGGATTGTACCTCCTGAAATCCCATAGGTTGATTTTTTCCCCAGGCCACAATTTCACCATCCAGCACAAAATCTTTATTAAATCGGACAACATCACCGAACTCAGGAAACTTTTCTGTTATAATTTCTTCTCCCCTCGACCATAAAAACAATTTTCCCATCCGTTTGATCAACTGACCTCTGATACCGTCCCATTTATATTCAGCAGTCCATGTTACCGGTTCAATTTGATTTAATGCACCTTCTGGTAAGGCATGGGTGAGGAAAAAAGGATACGGCTTGGACAGATCATTATTATGTTCCCGGTTTTTAAACAGATCGGACCAACTGGTTTTTTGAGGGCTCCAGTCACCGGACAGTAAATAAGCAACTTGATTTACGTTTTGTTGAAAGACTTCAGCCAGGGCCTGTATGACTATATTTTTAGATACGCCGATTCTGAATCCTCCGGTAATCAGCTTATTAAATACCCATAGGGTATGTTTGTCTAGCGAGCTCCAGGCTTCAAGTATAAAGTCCTTTTTCAAATCTTGGGCTTCAGGTTTTAACAAAACAATGGCCTCCATCCAGCTGTGTAGTGCTTTATTATCTGTATATGTATTATGAGGCAGTACAAGTGAAATCGTTTCCGCAAGATCCCCTACTACATAATAATTCTGTTCAAAAAGCCAGAGCGGGATTCCGGACACTTCTGAACACCATTGCCGCAGCAAAGCAGTACTTATGGTACCTTTTGGTTTTTTCCCCATAAGCAACGCTGTGGCCCATAATTTATTTTTTTCATTGTTTTCGTCTTGCAAATAATCCACCAGTATCTCAACTTTACGGATAGTTGAATTTGTCCGGTCCAGATTTAATAAGAGGGTGGCAAATTTTTTCATGTGGGTATTTCAGAACTTTGATTGGGCTCCGTGTCGTCATCTCCTGTAAATTGAGATGGAACTACTTTTGCATTTAACCCTTTTTCTGTCAGCCATTTTGAAAATATTTCGGAGTAACCATGCGTAACAAAAATATTTTCTGCCCCCGTTTCATGAACAGCAAGATTTAATGCTTCCCAATCCGCATGATCTGATAAAATAAAACCACGTTCAGCATTTCTCCTTTTCCTTATGCCCCGGATGGCCATCCATCCGGATACCATTGCTTCTTCATATTCCCCGAATTTTGTCGTCCAGGCCGATCCGGTCACAGAGGGTGGGGCAATTATCATTGCGTTTTTAAATTGGTCCGGCAATAATTTGTTTTCTACTTTCAAGCCATTCAGTATTTTAATCCCCTGCTTTCTCAATACATCATGGGTGTTTTCTATAGCCCCGTGGGTATACACCGCCCCAATAGACGGATCAATATTCTGAATGATGCGTTGCGCTTTACCCAGAGAATAAACAGCTATTACGCTTGCCCTGCCTTTTTCGGTATTGCTTTTCCACCAGGCATTAATTTCATCATAGACAGACTCCTGTGGTTTCCATTTGAAAGAAGGAAGCCCGAAAGTTGATTCTGTGATGAATGTGTGGCATTTAACAGGCTCAAATGGAACAGAAATCCCATCATTTTCAAGTTTATAGTCACCGCTGACCACCCATACTTCGCCTTTATTTTCAATCCGGATCTGTGCAGAACCGATGATGTGCCCCGCAGGATGAAAAGTTACCCGGACCCCGTTAATATGTATGACTTCGTGATAATCTACCCCCAGTATTTGTATAAATGAACCAAGACGGTGTTTTAATATGGGTACACTGTCTTTTGTGGCTATATATTGAGTATGACCACTTCTGGCATGATCGGAATGGGCATGTGTTATCAACGCCTTTTTTACACGACCCCACGGATCGATATAAAAATCACCGGAGGGGCAATAAATACCTTTTTCAGTAAATTCCAAAAGTGCCATAGATAGAATTAACAACCTAAAGGTAAACCTATTTGCTGCAATAGTGTTGAAAATCCATCCTTATATCCCCTGGATTTTGATTTCATAAGCGGCTTTTTATACTTTTGCGCAATGTTTAAATGGATTAATAAATTTTTTGAAAATAAAATAATAACCACGGATCCTATGAAATATCTGATTGTTGGCCTGGGCAATATCGGTGCCGAATACAGTAATACCCGCCATAATATTGGTTTCGATGTGGTGGATTACCTGGCCAGGGAAGCGGGTATTGTTTTTTCACAGCAAACTCACGGAGACATGGCAGAATTTAAATACAAAGGTAGGACCCTTATTTTGTTAAAGCCATCTACCTACATGAACCTTTCCGGTAAAGCAATAAAATACTGGATGGAAAAACAAAAGATCCAGCCTGAAAATCTACTGGTTATTGTCGATGATCTTCATTTGGACCTGGGTAAAATGCGGCTAAGAGATAAAGGAAGCGATGGCGGACATAACGGACTTAAAGATATTCAGGATAAATTTGGCCATAACCAGTACGTCAGACTAAGAATGGGCATTGGTAAAGATTTTCATCCTGGTCAGCAAGTGAATTATGTTTTAGGAAAATGGAAAAAAGAAGAAAAGGACGCCGTAGAAATCATGATTGAAAAGGCAGCAGCAGCAGTTAAAAATTTTACCACGATCGGATTGAAACTTACTATGGATGGCTTAAATAGAGAAAAATAAAACAAGGTGAGGTATTTGCTGTTGTATTAAAAAAAATACTATGATTTGGAAAGAAGAAAATAACCGGTTAACACTCCGATTAAAATTCAGCAACTTTACAGAAGCTTGGGCATTTATGACAGAAGTAGCATTGGCTGCAGAAAAAATGAACCACCACCCAGAGTGGCAAAATACCTATAATAATGTGACCATTTCATTATATACCCATGATGCTGGTGACATAGTGACTGAAAAAGACAGAACTCTGGCCGAAAAAATAGAGAAGATATACAAAAAATATTTGCCGGTTATTCTATAAAAATACCTTCTTTCCTTAGGCGGTCAACCAATCCCATTCCCAAAGCTTCTACCGGAGTGAGAACACCATATACCATGGTTCCTTCTTTTATTTTATCCAGTAATGTAAATGCCGCTTGCGAACACATTTTGGAGGTTTCATTGTAGCCGGGATCCCCTCCGGAAATCACCGTTTTAGCTTTAGCCGTTGGTGAAGTGCCAATACAAATAACTTCAAATTTTGACACGGCCCTTCTGGCTTCGGAGGGTCCGGTTCCGGGTTTAAATTTTTTATACAATCGTTCCCGGAAGGACTTAAACCGCACCAGATACATGGCGGCAATTATGGGTACGACGGTTTTTAGTACTTTGAAAAAAGAGGACCGCACAAAAAATTGACCATAGGATACAGCTGGCCCGTAATCCTGTGGCATTCTGTATACACTTCGTTTTACAATATGAGGATCAACCACAGGCATGGGAATACCCCATCCATTTATTTCTGGATTAAAATGTACTTTTAACGGTAGCTTAGGAGCATTCGCATGCCGTTTTATTTTGGTTTTTATACTCGTTTTTTTTACTTCCATATGCAACGCCTGTATTGCTGTGGTCAGTGTTCCACCCGAAAATGAGGCATTCGTACGTATATACGCCCGGAGTGACTTTGGCTCATTCAACGGTAGCTTTTTTGAAGTAAGCCAGGCCGCAAAATCGGCAGGAATGCTGTCAAATCCGCAACAGTTTACAATACATGTTTTTTTCTCCAAAGCGTCTGAATAATAAGAATTGTACACATCGGCAACAAAAGAAGGTTCTCCCGTGATATCCAGATAATGGGTACCGGTTTCTATACAGGCTTTCACAACATTTTTCCCATAACTATTAAATGGCCCAACGGTATTGATCAGAATTTTTGTCTGAGCCGTCATACGCCGAAGGCTGCTTTCATTATGGATGTCAGATAGGATGATTTCCGGTTTTATATCAGATATTTTATCGACCAAAGACATCAGCGCATCTTTATTACGCCCCGCAATGGCCCATGAAATATGCTCTTTTTGTGCATGTTTCGACAAATATAAAGCGATCAGTGAACCTGTAAATCCACTGGCACCAAAGAGGACTATATCAAATGTTCTGCCCATATGTTGAGTTTATTAATAGCTTGCAAGGTATACATTTCAACGCAATGCTGGGCTAAATCAAATTCAAAATAATTTTTTATTTAAAATTAGTCTAAATAAAACATAACTTAAAATATGTTTTTATATTTGCCCTTGTTTAGAATGAATCCAGTTAACAATTAAAATCTTTTTGTATGAACAAACCATTTGTTGCCATCAATTACATTGAATGTGAGGAAAATTATAAGGCAAGATTTGAAGAACTTTTTGGCTCCAGAGCTAAAGCCATTGACCAAATGCCGGGTTTTCAATTTATGAATGTACTGAAACCAAAAGCGGATGATGCCCCCTATCTTATCGTGAGTTATTGGGATAATGAAGCGGATTTTAAACAATGGACCGCCTCACCCGCATTTATCGAAGGACATAAAAGGGGTTTTGAAGACATACGAAAAGCCAGAGAAGAAGGTAAAAATCCGCCCATGTCTTCTACATTTAAAACGTATGAAGTAATTGCTGACTGAATCATGGATAAAAACCAAAATAAATGTATTCCTTGGATAAAAAGGATTGGTATTTACGGCTTTTTGTTTTTTTTGATTAAAGGTTTGCTTTGGCTGTTAATACCATTTTTGATTGCTAAAGGAGTTTTGGGTTAACTTATTTTACTTCAGGTAAGGTAATACAAAATTCTAGCTTGATTGCTTTGCCCTGCTGATTTGTTACTACTTGGCCAGCCTTGTTTTTTCCGTACCATAAAAAGCAGATTTGGTTTTTACCCGAATCTAAAACCTCAATGACGCCATATTGACCGGGTTCTTTACTGTAACCATGTGAATATGGACCGCCTTTATATGACCCATACCTGTCCAAAGCGGCTGCATGAAAAACGCGGATAGGTGAGCCTCCGTGATCCGAATAAGCGCTATTGCTTCCATCATCAATAGCCACCATATGCGCATCACCACTCATGATAAACAATGGAATCTCATTGTCTGTGATAAAATTGGCTATGGTAGTTCGTTCTTCTGGATAACCTCCCCAGTTGTCACTTTCTTTACAGGAGTAATTGGGCCCGCCCGGGGCATTGATCCAGGCATAACTGCTGAACCAGGCAACAACCTTTCCTTCTTTTTTGGCCCGCAACAATACATCAAAAAACCAGTTAAGGTGTTTTTTGTTGCCAAAATTAGTGCCGGGCTTTATTCTTTCACAGCCATTGTATTCCGGCCTGATTTTTTGCGATCGGAGATCAGTAAGTACATAAACAACCCGGCCGGCTTCAAAAACCTGACTTATTGGTCCGGTGTCCGAAGTTAAAGCATAGGGATAATGGGGTATATGGCTATCATAAGCGGTCACCGCAGCTTTCAGACATGGATTTCCGGAGTCTGCGTTGTTCGGACCAAAATCGTGATCGTCCCACATATAAACCAGGGGGACGGATTGGTACAAAAGGCGTTGGCTGGATGACGTAAATGTCCTGGTATATGCCTCATTAAATCGGGGTGTACAATTAGAATCGATATTTTCGTAATGTAAATCACCGCCCTGAAGGAAAAAAAGCGGTTTTTCATCCCTGATTTTAAGAAATATATCACTGGATGAACCCGTCTCCATGCAACTTCCAAATATGATTTTATAGGAAAAGGCCCCGATATCAAAGGTTGTAAATGTACCTCTCTGCATAGATTTTTTGTCCTGCGAATATACCTCATAGGTATACCGTGTTTTTGATCGTAGGGTATTAAATTCCCTTTTTACTGTATAATCATGACCATCGCCTATACTTATTTTTTCTTGTAATACCTCAATTCCTGTCTGGGATTCAGTCAGGATAAGATGACAGATACCTGGTCGGTCTGCTTTTATGGTGATTGTAGCACCATGTTCGCTGATATTGCCGGACAAAACATATTCGATATGTTGTATTGAATTAGAGCCGGATATTTTTTGGAAATGACAGGATATTAGGAATAAATGCACTAGGGTAAGAAATAGCAAAGGTCGGCAATGAATCATACTCTGGAAAAATAAACATGAACTACAAAATTACAAAAATCAGATCACTTCTTTTTGTAATTATAAAACACACTTCATTTAACCGAATACCATGTTGAACTTCGGTGAAGGTAAGCATACAGCTTTATTTTGTGATTTTCTGATATCTATTTTGGGTTTAATGATCAACGACTGAAGGCAGGGTTCATTTTTATCAGCAACAGTCTTTTTACAACACAAACGTAAATGACTTATGTTTCAGTTGATATTCGGCAGGTATAAAGATTTAGATAAGCCCGCAAAGTGAAAACTATCAGTTAAAATGGTTCATTATTTATCCGCTTCTATGCTAGATTTACTGGCTTCCGTAAATAATTTTTCTAATAACGATGTTTTACTGGTGATCAGCGATACGGTATGTATTCCTCCTGAAAGTTTTTTTGTTCTGATTCTTTTGCGGTAAACGCCTTTGTTCAAATACTCGTGGTTGACAATGGTGTGCGACAGATTATTATTTTCAGTCACCTTAAGTACTACCTTACCGGGCTCTTTTAGGGTGAAAATGAGGTCAACCAGATCAGTATCGGCAACCGGAATAATAGTAAGCGTTTCTGTATTTGTTGCCCCCTTGGCGCGCATCGCAATATTTCCCTGAGGTATTTGAGGGGAAACACCGTTTGTACTACAAGTGTCTATCGAAGCTATAAAAACGACATCGGGCTGTGTTTCAAAACCTGCATTCAGGACGACAGATTTGCCACCAACAAAGCCTACAGTGTTTTGCTGTTCTATGGTACTAACGGCAGTAACGTGTTCTACTGCCGAATATACATTGGTAGTCAGCGTGGAATCTCCCAAAGACAGATTTAAATTTTCGCATGCATTGACAAGAAGATTTTGACCCACACAAACACAATTGCTATTATACGCGTCATTTACAGTAAGCGGATTTTGATCATTGCATAGCGTTCCCGCCGCTGGACATAAAAGTGCTTTAAAAGCAATTTTGCCCATCCCCCTGCACGTGGTTGTATCATCGAGCGAGGTGATGAGGATATAACGGGCAAATATTCCGGTGAGGTCCGGGCCAACAAAACCTCCATATCCCGATTCCCCGGTAGCTAAAGGCCAGTTATATTGATCTAACGATGTCCAGCTGGTACCATTATCGGAATAATCGATGGCTACAGATTGAAAACCTTTATTGGTTTCATTAGCGACATTATAATTCCAGATATGACTGCTAATGAGCTGATGCCGCTCACCAAGATCATATTTTATCCAGTGACTTCTGGAATGAGCCGGGTTCGGGTTGTCGTTAACCTGGCAGGAAAGCCAGTTGTTGGCGGCCCTGTTATCTAGCTGATCCGTAACGTTACACTTTTCAAAAGGAACATAACTGGCCAGCGGACTGTTGCAGTCCGGACCGGAACATGGTATTCCCGCACATTCGCAACTGGCATTATATTGATCGTTATTGGTGAATGCATTGCCATCATCACAAGGTGTTCCTTGCGGAATACAGGCAATATCACACCCATAGTCATAAAAATAAAAGGACGGAATTCGCTTCCAAATGCCGGCACCGGTATAGGGGGTCTGCCAGAATGCCGCAAAATGTTCGCTTCCTGTACCCTCTTTATGATTTAACTCTATATAATAGAATTGACCAGCCTGCATATATATATTTGACGTGGATTGATAAATATATTTATTATGCTCGGTCATATTGGTCCAGCCCGATACCAAAACCTGATGGGCCTGTTTATTGTCCGGACTGTCGTCACTGCTGATAAATAGAATAGTCATATCATCCCCGGTAACATTAAACTTATAGTTGCCGGTTACAGGCACGGTGATATATCCCTGTATAAGGTTGCCCGAATTGTTGATCTGAGACTCTGTTTTTACACCAAAAATAGGCAGCGAAGCACTGGTATTGGGAATCGCTGGATAGTTGGGTGCAAGGTATAATTCATTGATGGTACTTCCGGCTATATTGTCATATCTGAATTTTTCTATAAAATTCCGGGGACCGACACACGTATTCGTAGTGGCTGGTTTGCCCACACAATGACAAAAACCGTCTTCTAAATCGTCTGTTGTCGAGGCATTTCCATCATTACAGGGAGTACCTCTGAGAGGGCACGCTGTGGGTTTACAGGCCACATCATTTAAATAGCCAGCTGTAACAACATTCCAGGTGGAATTGGAAACAAAACTGTTTTTCCAGAACAATCGGCAATGGTCACTTCCCGTACTTTCTACATACCGGATCTCAAAATAATAATATGTCATGCCCTGCAGCAGTAATTTTGCTGACGTCTGCTCCGGAAACTTGGTATACTCAAATTCATTGGTATAATCATTGGCAAATGCCCTCAATACAAGATTCGCCGGCGACATTCCGGTACTCAGATAAAACTGGCACTTTGAATTACCGGTAATATTAAAGGTAACACTATCCGTTTGTGGAACATGAATAAATCCTGAAATTCGGGCTCCAAAATTATTATCATAATTTACAGGGGCACTCAAACTGTATATGGTTTGCGTGACATCCGGTTTATTGGGATAAAACTCTAGGGCAGAAAGTTCGGAAAACTGATCAGCAAAAATCCCCCTCCAGGCTTCCCATTGCACTTTACCGGACTCGCCCACACATATCTGTGCATAATTTGTAAAAGAAGAAAATATAAAGAGAATGATATATATTATTTGTTTCATGGTTGATTCTTACTTTGTTAAGAAAACATACCTACTGGCATATAATTGGCCGGCAATGGCGATGGACACGAGGATGAATAAAAGTTGCACAGGTTGGGCAGCACATAATCCAGATCATTGGGCGATACGCCATACCAAAGCGCCATTTCTGCATAGAACTGATCCACTGATGTAGTGGGTAACATTCTGCCCCGCGAACTCAGATTAAAGTCGTTGTTTGTCAGTGCCAGCGAAGGATAAGTACCATAAACCTTGGTGCCCGCAATAGGACCACCCATAACCATCTGGTTTCCAGCCCAGGCATGATCAGATCCATTGCCGTTTGAAGTTAAGGTCCGGGCAAAATCAGAAATGGTAAATGTCACTACTTTATCATGCATGCCTATCTCTTTTAGTGAATCATTAAATTCGGCCATGGCATTACTTAAGACAGGAAGCATGGCATTCTGATTGTTGATTACATTGTCATGGTGATCCCAGCCACCATAAGTAACATAAAAAATCTGCCTGCTGGCACCCAGAAACGAACGAACACTAATCAGTTCCGCTATTTTTTTTAAATCCTGCGACAAGCCTGAGGTAGAAAATGGCGTGTTTAATGGAACCACATTTTCAAGCGCGATTCTGAATTTTTCAATACTTTCTATGGACTGTTTTGTTAGGGTACCTATGGTTTGCTGAAACACGTTGGCATATTGCTGCTCTACCATACTTTTTATGGCGTTGTTCTTCAGCGCCGTTTTATAACCCGCGTCACTCCAGTAGGATGGAAATGGTGTAAATCCGATATTGGCAGCAGTGGTACTCCGACTTATACTATATTCGTTATACATATTCCCGGACTGAAATCTGTTTTTTCCACTCAGGGAAATATTAAGAGATATTTCAGGGATGGTATTCATATCATGAAGCAAATCAGCAATCCTTCCGGCAACACCAACAGCCGATCTGCTCTGAGGTACAGAAGTTTGCCATTGCATGATTTGGTCAGAATGGGAATACAGACCCAGTGGAATTTTTTTAAGACCGGAGTCATATTCTGCCTTGTTTGCTATTGGTTCTATCAGTGTACCTATATTGGCCATAAACGAAAGATCTCCTGCGTTAAACATATCCCGGACTTTAGTCATCCCGGCATGAACGGCATAAGTTTTACCCCCATTGTTAAAATTAAGAGGAAGTAATTGTGCCGGATTGGCGGATAAACTAAGTGCAAGGGAACCTCTGGTTGCAACATAGGCATTGTATTCACTGGTTTCTGTGGGCACCAGCACATTATGTGTGTCGCATCCACCGGCCAACAGGATACAAACCATCGCTTTATAATCGCCGGTATTAGCCAGGATGTGCGGTCTTGCTGCAAGCGTATTGATCGCACCGAGATTGAGAACCGAAGATAGGAACGCCATGGACCCTACGGCGGAACAACTTGCCTCTCCAAGAAACTGACGTCTGCTTATATATCTTTTTGACATGATTAACGATTTATGAGGTATTCAGGAGATGACATCAATAAATAGATGGATAGTTTGATACGGTCTTGCTGTTCTGCAACAGTCGAATTTGGAAACTCTTTTACAACATTAATAATGGTTTGAAGCGAGGTGTCAGACACCCGCCCCTGCGCGAGTAATAAGTTTAACCGGTCCAGAAGAATATGCAGTTTGTCATTATCCGTGTATAAATTTTCTCCGCTCAGATCCAGTGTTGATATTTCATCTGCATAATAAGCATCGTTTTCATTGGTAAACATGTCGTATTCATCCGCCACATCACCACTGATGACCCACCGGTAAAGCCCGTTGATAAATCCGGCAATGGTTTGAGCATCGGTTATCTGAAACTCCGGAGCTACCAGGTTGGCTTCTTCAACTTCACCAATAGGCTGATAATCTTGCTGGAAAAAGTTAAATACACTGGGTGACGCCAATGGCCTTTGCCCGGTATATTGATATACATAACTCATATCATTTCGATAATTGCCACTCAGGGTAGAAGCATTAAATGCTTTATTTATCTGGACATACCGGATAAAGGGTTCCCGCAGCATACCAAAAGCTACATTCTCACCGGAATTACAGCTCTTTGCTTCCGGATCCAGCAATATGGCTTTAATAACAGCAGCAAGATCGCCACGAACGCCCTGCCCGTTATTTATAAAAATATTGGAAATACGGTTGATAAATGCCGGACTTGGATTGGACGTAACAAGCCGCTGTATCAGAAACCGGCATACATAAGGTGGCGTATTCTGATGGTTGAAAAGATTGTTGAGGGCATCCGTAATATCGGCAACACCGTCAACCGGGTTTCTGTTAGGAACTACAAAGCCGTTTAACAGGTTTTTTACACCGGGTTCGTGATAGCTGTTCCACATTACCATGTTGGCAATGTAACTGGTATCATTGGCCGCACTTCGGTTCCATTGTGTTCTGTCTGCCCAGGTAAGACCGGTAAATATTTTCGAAAATTCAATGATATCTTCATTATCATAGGAAGGCAAAGGCAACCCGTTGCCATCCAAAACCACACTGCCGTCATTGTTCAGCATTACTGTCCCTATGGTAAATAACTGCATCAGCTCGCGTGCATAATTTTCGTCAGGAAACTGATTGGCAGCAGGATTGGATTTGGGATTATTGAGATAGGTCAGATAAGTGCCCATAGTCGGACTGTAAGTTACCGCCGTCAATAGATCCCGGTAATTGCCAAATGCGTGATTTAAAAGTTTGTCGTAATATACTCCCGTAGCATAGGCATTATTACTAAAACCCGATAGTTCTGAAACCACCAGCATTTCACTAAGTGCCAGCGCCACCCGCTGACGTAAAGCATCATTGGACGTCATCAGATATTGCCACCAGGCATAATCCCATAGTCGGTTGCCGGCTCCCGCAGTTGGGGTATTGGTTGAATCTTTAACCAGCTGATGATATTGTCTTATTTTACTCTCTAGCGTAAACCCCCTGGGTATGTTGAGTTGTGTCTGTATCCAGTCTTCCAGACCCATGGTGGTTACTGCAGTAATATCGCTGTAATCATAACCCAGAGTGGCCTGAGACAAAAATCGGGACGCAGCATTTTCGTTAGGTAAAAATCCATCCTGATTTAAAGTGTTTTCTGGACTACCGGGAGCTAAACTGCTGCTGGCAGTGACTACAACACCCGAATAGCCTCCATACCCGATAATAATTGTATCTCCCTGACCGAATACAGAAAAGTATTGCCATACAGCAATTAAAATGAAGAATGGTTTTCTGGACATGGTTACTTACTTTTTGTCGGGCGAATTCCCGGATTTCAGTGCTTTTAATTCAGCTTTCAGCACTTCATTTTCTGTTTCCATTCGTATCATATGCTGCCATAACCATTCCATTTGCTGCAGCAGTTTGGCATCCATGGCTTTCAGTTCATAACCTTCTTTTACCAGTTGCAATGCAGAAGGCATGTCCACCAGATGCTGATTTTTTTCAATGGAGGTTTTTACCTGCGCTAAAGAAGGAGTATGGCTGAAAGCGTCATCAGACCATTCTGCAGTGGTTTTGAGCGACACTTTCACCCTTTCTGTAAGAATTCCATTTTGTACATAGAGGTTATAATTTCCTGGTGTGGTTATTTGCGAAGTATCACCTATAACTACCTTTCCGGATGATTTTAGCAACAGTATCTCCTGCGCCCGCACGGAAAAAGACAGCATTGCCAGAATTAGAATTAAAGTCGGGGTTTTCATCTGTTTAATTTTATTTTATTGTATAAAGCACCATGTAATCCTGCATAAAAAACGAATCCGAATTGTTTTTTTAATGTCGGTTATAGGTAAGTAAAGTTTACAATCACAAACATAAGATTTTAATTTAATATATAAATAGGTGTAATCCATGAATTTTAGAATTATTTATCTGGGGTATTTACGGATATTTTCATTTATTAAAGCTAACGGTTCTAATAGGTTTAGCTTAATGGAAGAAAAATTTTAAGCGCACAGTAGGCGCACGGAGATGGATATAACTTGATGAATTCTCAATATTCTCCCAATTTACGTTTTAAACAAGCCAATCGCTGTTAGCCGGACTTGGTCGCTGTAAGTCATTGTTGCTTGTTTTGGATATATGTCGAAATTTAAAATTCTCCGGTCTCAGGGAAGGGACAATTCCGGCATTCCGGTAGTGTGGCTTTTACCATCGCTGAGCTATTATTAATAATGTAATATTTTTGCTTAAAGCAACCTGTATCATGCGGAAGTTTAATATCTCTTAAAACCAATTTACTTCGATGACTTTCAAATGACTACGGCCTCATTTCTGGGTTAAAAATGAAAAGCTTCAAGGCATCCTATTATTTCCCGAATTTTTTATCTTTATTGCCTTAAAATGAAGGCGTATTATGGCTTACGACGAAATGCTCGCTTCGCGAATCCGGGAAGGACTTTATAACCTGAATGCTGATTTTTCTGAAAAAAAAATGTTCAGCGGCATTTGTTTTATGGTAGATGATAAAATGTGTTGTGGCACGCACATAGATAAATCAAACGGTGAAAGTTTATTGCTGTGCCGGGTCAGCGAAGAAGTGGCCGGAGCATCCATGGAATTGCCTCATGTTCTGCCCATGAATTTTACAGGAAAACCAATGAAAGGCTATATATATATCGCGGAAGCAGGAATAGAATCACAAAAAGAACTGGAAAAGTGGTTGCAGCTTTGTCTGGAATTCAACCCAATGGCAAAATCCGCCAAAAAGAAACAGCCCTGACCCTTAAAATTCCGCCATACATTCTACTTCGACTGTTTTTCTGCTGACAGGATGTTCAAAACGGAGATATTCTGCATGCAGATAAAGCCTGTCAGCCCGGCTGCCGTACAGATCATCACCTGAAATAGGAATACCCAGTCCTTCATGATGAGAAGCATGGACACGCAACTGATGGGTTCGCCCCGTAACCGGGAAAAAATGTATCCGACTCACCTTTTCTTTTCGTTCAATGACCTTCCAACGCGTATGTGCCGGTTTTCCATGGGTATAACACACCAACTGCCTCGGTCTGTCATCGACATCAACACGCAGCGGCAAAACGATTTCTCCTTCATTTTTATCGGGATGACCATCAAGTACGGCCACATAGCGTTTGGTGATCTTTCGCTTTATAAACTGATTTTGCAGATGGCGGTGAATTTCTTTGGTTTTGGCAATGAGCATCAGCCCGGATGTTGACATATCCAGCCGGTGGACAATGAGAGGACCGGTAGCATCCGGATACAATTGTTTCATGCGGCTGTAAACTGAATCGACAATTTTTTTCCCCGGCACAGACAACAACTCCGTTGGTTTATTGACCACGAGAAGGTATTCATCTTCCATCACGACGGCAATGGCTTTATCGGGTGACGGATCGTTCAGCATAGGGTTGTCATCCATGGCAATACCTTCCAGCATATGCGCTAATATCGGTTTGCATTTGCCATTGCACGCTGGATAAAACAAACCGTGTTTTCTGATTTCTGAAGCGGGCGATCTTCCCCACCAGAACTCGGCCATAACAATCGGCTTCAGATGATGCCGGAAGGCATAGTGCAGCAATTTGGGAGCAGCACACTCCCCGGCCCCCGACGGCGGTGTTTTGTCACCCGAGATTTCAAATATATCATACAGGTTTTTCAATTGCCCGTATTGATTGAGAAAGGCATATTGTTCAAACAATTGGTGCTGCAGGGACACAGACCGGCACCGCCTTTTTTCTTTCAGCGCCTGGATCTGATCCTCAAAAGATTTTAGTTTGACTGAAATAATATCCAGTTGGCTTTTCCGGTTTTTGATCATGTCCTTCAGACGGTAATGATCAACGGTACTTTCTCTACTAAGTTCGGCCTCCAGTTGGCTGTATTGGGCGGGCGTCAGACGCAATAACCCTGCTTCTCTTTTTTGTTTTCTGTCTTTTTTGGCCTGCTTTAACTCCAGTTTTAAGGTATGGATGGCCATCGCTGCTTGTTTGGTTTCTTCCTCCTTTTGAGCCATCAGGGACTGATATGTTGGGTTGTTCTCAAGAAGAGTGATTTCCACATTGATCTGATGGGTTTCCGCTTCTGCTTTTTTATAAAAACCTTTTTCATCCAGGGTATCAAAAATGGGAGGGACAAAACCGGCATAGTGGTTGCCACCGGCAAGCTTGCCTGAAAAAGCAGCCAGATAGGCCAGTTCACCTGCCTCCGTTTTCACGACCAGAACACCCAGCATTTTACCCAACCCGCCTTCGTCCTCGCCATGCCCGAAATCATGTTCCAGATCCGGAGCATGGTGGATATAATACTGCAATTCTTCCGCTGCAATTATCGCTAGTGGATGTGGTTCGTAACAAAAGGGAAATGTAAACTTTTCCGGCAACCCAATATCCTGAACTGATGTTTTAAAGGGAATTAAACAAGGAATAGCATTCAAATCGGAAAACCGGATTGGTGTGTTGTTCATGCCGCAAAGGTAATGATGTTCACTGTATTTTATAAAAGGAATGATAAATCAGACGTATTTTTGACCAGTCGTTCTAAAATCTTAGAGCTCAGATGAAAATAAACGACATAAGCTGTAAATGTTTAATTTTGAGAATTATTCGGACAAATATGCATGGTAATACAAACGTTTTTAATTTTTTGGCCACCCTTGGAGTTGCCCTTGTGATGTTTTTATCCTGCTCTTCAAATAAACCCGAACTGGTGCCCGAAAATCACGACATGGAAAAGGATACTGTTATTTTTTCAGAGAGGATTACTGCAGGAATAATGGACAATACCGAAATTGACGAAGCCTCGGGCATGGACATGTCCAATATTCACGAAAATATGTTTTGGACACACAATGATTCAGGCGATAAAGCCAGACTTTTTTTGGTCAATACGAGGGCGCAATACGTTATGTCTTGTACTCTCCAACAGGGAACAAACCGCGATTGGGAAGATATTGTTGTAGCCCGTGATCCAAAGTCAGGCACCAGCCGTATTTTTATTGCAGACATCGGAGACAATAACGCCGTGTATGATTATGGTAAAATATATATCATTGACGAACCGGAAGTGCAATCCGGCACCGACATAACCGTCAGTAATGTGGATCAGATTATCTTCAGATATGAAGACGGTCAAAGGGATGCCGAAACCCTCCTTGTCGATCCGCTGACCGGACATATCTATATAGTTAGCAAAAGGGAAACAATGGTAAATCTGTATCAGATCACCTACCCCTACACGTTTTCGGATACCACAATGGCTAAAAAATTAATATCCATCCCTTTTACTCAGATTGTCGGAGGGGATATTTCGGCCGACGGATCAGAAATAGTGCTAAAAAACTATAACAAAGTCTGGTACTGGCAACGTAAAAAAGGCACAACCATCGCCGAAACCTTAATAAAAAAACCTTTTGAAACTACCTATATCATGGAACCGCAGGGAGAAGCCATTTGTTGGTCTTTTGATGCCAAATCCTTTTATACACTAAGCGAAGCCGGACCGTTTAAAATAAAACCGGTCTTGTACAGGTACGATAAAAAATAATCTGAAGTCGGCATTATTTTATACAGCCACAAGCAGCAGGCAACTTCAGTGCACCATCCCACATAGCCAATCCGCCGTACCCCGATTTGTGATACACGGAAAAATAAATGTCGTCTATTTTGTCGATAGACAAAAACGCATTGTCCAGGATTATTTTACCATCAAGGGAAATAAGCCCCCAATAACCCGCTTTTTTCCACAATAGGTAAGGCGTCCGTTTGGATTTAAACATAAGCGGTTTTATTTCTGTGATGCCTTCCGATACAAAGACCGGATTACCTTTTAGGTCCAGTACGGTCAAAAAGCCATCCGCTGGATTGCGGTAAATGGCTAAAATCGGATAGTCCATAATGGCGTGCTTTACCTTCGTTACGTTTTGAGCACCAAGTATATTTTGTAATGAAGCAAAATCGGATTGATGATTTCTTTCATCATCTTCCTCTATTTCTTCACTGGCCACCGGATAGTCATCCATACTGAAAAATTCTGTTTCTTTTGTATGGTTGATGATTTTACCTTTGGTATTTAATACAATGGGTTTTGGTTCAGTATACACTTTATATATCCGGAGACTATCCATATCAATAAGTTCGACAAATTCATTAAAGGTTTTTGTTTTTCCGTTTTCAAATACTAGGATGCGCGACTTCCCACCCGGCAATTCCACCGACACCAAATCGCGTTTATTGGTATATTTCAAAAAAGGGGTTTTTAATACCCGCTTGTTCCGTTTGATTTGAATCACCTCTAGGGTATCTTTTCCCGTTACATGGAAACAATAATAACCATTTCCACCGTATTCCAGCTTTTCATACTGGGCAGGCACGACCACTTTTCCTGTTTTGTCGATGATTCCTTTTTTTATTATGCGATTATTGACCTCAAAAGTCGAAAATATAGTATAATCATTGTGCCATTGATGTTCAAATGGCTCAATGTGATCAAAAACCGGCTTCAGGATGACCTCGTTTTTTTCGTTAACAAGGCCATACATATTATTGAAAAAAAAAGGATAACTTTTACTATACTCCTGCGAAGCTAACCGGCATACAGGTATGGTCAGTAAAATTAAAAACAGTGATGCGGTGGTCTTCATTTTTTTTATTGTAAAACGCTTTCTCTTTTTGAATCAAACAGTGTAATATTCCATGGATTAACCGAATTTTTGTTTACGGTCGGACTACTTTAGAATCCCTGGCTTTTTGCATAGGATTTGGCTTTTCCTTGTATTTATGCTGTTTGAAAACCTGAAACCGTGTCGGTATTTCCTTTACCGGAAAACTGTTATTGGATTCATCAATGTCGGCCGTTTCCTTATATGGGTCAAGAACAATAGAAGTGACTTCTTTGTCCTTGACAAAAACCTTGGTGACTTTTTCTTCATTTAATCGCCATATTTCAACAGGCACCCTTTCTACCTCTTTGGTCCCGTCAGCAAAGGTCCATTCAATAATGACCGGCATAACCAGCCCTCCCTTATTGCTGAACTGCAGTTCATAATAATTTTTTTGACCGTATTTTGCCAGCTTTTCTTCTTTGGTCAGTAAGCTGTCATATTTCATCCGTATGGTGACATCAACCGAATCTTCGGTCTCCCAGGGCCGGTAAGTATTATAAAAATCCGAGATAGTACTATCCTTTTCGACAGGGAACTGACCAAACTGGGCCCGGTTGCGCTGACGGGTTAAAAAGTCCTGCGGTTTTTTGATTACATTGCGGAACGTATCAATCTTTTGTTGTGGATCTTTATCCGCATCCACTTTATACCAGATCACACTGTCAAGCGAAATGTCCACCGCATCGATCCCGTAAAACCAGCCTCTCCAGTACCAGTCCAGATCCATGGCACTGGCTTCTTCCATGGTGCGGAAAAAGTCATCCGGTGTGGGATGCTTAAATGCCCACCTTCTGCAATATTCTTTAAAGGCATAGTCAAAAAGTTCCCTGCCCATGATGGTCTCTCTAAGGATATTGAGCGCAGTGGAAGGTTTGTCATAGGCATTATTTCCGTAATCAATGATATTTTCACTGTTGGTCATAATGGGCTCAAGCTGATTTTTAGGCCGTTTCATGTAATCAACAATGGTATGCGCAGGACCCGCTGAAGAAGGGTAATTGTTATCCCATTCCTGCTCAGTAAGAAACTGCATAAAACTGTTGATACCTTCATCAAACCATGCCCACTGCCTTTCATCGCTGTTAAAGATCATAGGAAAATAAGTATGCCCCACCTCGTGGATGATCACCAGAATAGCGGCATTTTTTGACCCTTCGGTATAGGTACCGTCAGGCTGTGCACGCCCGGGATTAAAAGAGATCATCGGGTATTCCATGCCATTGGCCGCTTCCACCGATATGGCTACAGGATACGGATAAGGTATGCTGTATTTCGAATAGGTACGTAAGGTATGATCCACCACCTTAGTACTGTATTTATTATAAATGGGGTATGCCTCTTTACCATATAAACTCATACACATCACTTTTTGACCCAGTTCATTATAGTGAGGCATGGCATCCCAAACAAATTTTTTACTGGCTGTCCAGGCAAAGTCCCGGACATTTTTGGCTTTGTATCGCCACGTTTTTGTTTTGGTAGCTATGGGAGCAAGTTCATTGGCTTTGGCTTCAGCAAGGGTTACTATTTCGAGTGGACTTTTGGCAGTTTGCGACTGAACCCATCTGTTGTATTGTGCCGAAGTGAGCATTTCTTTATAGTTCTGGCATTCGCCGGTACCGGCTACAACATGATCCGCCGGCAGCGTGATGCTGACATCATAATCGCCAAAGGTGAGGGCAAACTCACCCCGGCCAACAAATTGTTTATTTTGCCATCCTTCAAAGTCGCTGTAGACACACAAACGAGGAAACCACTGTACGACCGTGTATAGGTAATTTTTATGATCTTTAAAATATTCATAACCGCCCCGGCCCCAGCTCGGTGTATTCATCCGGTCGATCATATGGTACGACCAATCGATACTAAATATTACTTTTTTACCCGGCTTGAGCGGCTGTGGCAGATCGATACGCATCATGGTTCCGTTGATGATATATTTCAGCGGACTACCTTTATCCGACACCACTTTTTTGATCTTTACCCCATATTTATCCAGCTGGCTCACGGCTTCCAGATTTTCCAGATTGCCTTCATTCATCACATCAAACATCTTGGAACCATTCATATGGTGTTTTAACGCGGACGGATTGTGTTCATTTTCATCCAGTTGTATCCATAAATAGGGAAGTTCAACCGGTGCATTGTTATGATAGGTTATGGTTTCTGATCCGTCAATGCGCTGCTCTTTGGTGTCAAGAGAGCATTGTATCTTATAATCGGCTTTCTGCTGCCAGTATTTGGGACCGGGAGCACCGTCAGCCCCGCGATATTCATTGGGCGAGCGGAGCATGTTATCAAGTTGCTCAAATTTTCGGGCATGATTCGATCTGTCTTGTGCCACGGCAGGACCCATATACATAAATAGGGCTGCAATAAAAAGAACGAGGTATCGCATTGAAGTCTGTTTAATTGTTTTTGTGACGTCAAATATAAAATAAAAGTGCGAAAAACGAAGGTAGGGTTTCGGACATAACAACTATTTTCCGACCAAATGCCGCCTCGATCGTATTAAACGCACGAAAAACAGGTTAAAACTGGCACGCCCTTCCCCGAATCTGAGATAAAAACACCATAAAAGGCAGCACTTAAGTACATTCAGCCAAACCTTTGCTATTTTTGTGCTTTGACGGTTTTTAATAAGCAACATAAAATATATAAAATCATGAATTGTAAGATCGGTATAGCCCTTATCTTAATCGCTTTTTTTTCGTGCCAGAATAAGCAGCAAACAGCAACTGTGGCTGCGTTACCGGACACCACAAAGACAGAAACAATAAGCGTCGCCAATGAGCCGGAGGAGCGTGAACCGATCGATGTTGAGGATGCCGGTCAATGGTTTATTGAAGTAGCTGAATCCCACCTCAACGACGGAGGATACCCGATGGAGGATATATGTACACCAGAGTATTTTGCCTACAAATCAGATGCCATCGGTGTTGGATATGATGGCGGCCTCGACGAAGAAAGCTTTCGCAAAAAATGGAGCGGAACCTACGATGTCAAATATGCCGGTCAAGGTACAGCCTTTTTGATTTCAGGCCAGGACAACGGTAAAGTGAAGGTAACCCAGTGTAAACCCAAAACAGACGGATCAAAAGGATTTGTATTGCTCCATGTTGTGATCAGCGACCCGGATATGAAAGCCACCTACACCCGCGATGTTAAAGTGGTGGCTGCCGGCAAAGCATATCTGATCGACGATATCATAGAGTATAACTGAGCACACAATATGTAGATTTGCTCAGACCAATTGCCCTGTGTGGGCTTGTTTCCTATTCTTTTACAAGGATAACTTCAAATTTATCCGAATCAATTACCTGTTCCAGCATAAAATGATCAGTATAGACAGAACCGCTTTTAATGGTCATCAACTCTTCGAATCCATCCGGGGCATACACCTTTAAGTTGTCATCTTCAATAACGTAGTCAAAAAAGTAGGTCTCTACTTCATTTGGATATTTTACTTCAATGGTTTTTTGATCGGTGTCAAAAATAAGCCATTCAGCCATACCGTCTTGTTCAGGATCGAGAAGCACTTTATTTTTCATTACATATTCGCCATTGAGGATGGCATCGTAGATGATCCATTTTCCGGCACTTCCCAATCGGAATTCTGCTTCAATAGCATCTTGGGCACCCTCAGCTTTTTTTTCGTCTTTTTGGCACGAATTTAAAGTGAACATCAAAGCAGAAAGCAGACAGAAGGACAATGTGAAATTTTTCATGGTAGATTATTTTTTAATTCGGAAGGCAATATAGGCTTTGTATCGTATTCTGCAAAACTAAACGATACAATTTCTGCAAAATAAGCAGTGTTTTATCATCCGGATATTGGGTATCGCATGATTCGGCATGTATCAACTTTCCAAAATATTAGATTACCCCACCTGCCATCCCCGGTTTTTATTTACCCTTTTTTAAACCAATTGAACTTTACCTCGTTCAAAACGATTTATAAGGGAATATCCGGCTTATGAAATCTCCACTTCTACTGCTCCACGGCGCCTTGGGCGCAGCAGCGCAATTTGATGAACTGAAAGCAAAACTGGCACCTGATTTTGAAGTGTTTACCTTCGATTTTAGCGGACATGGAAATAATAGCTACGACGGCATACTGACCATGGATAAACTGAAAGACGACATCCTCAGCTACCTCGATACCCATCACCTGATTCGGGTCGATATTTTTGGCTACAGCATGGGAGGCTACGCAGCAGTAACACTGGCCGCCCTCCATCCGGAAAGAATGAGACGTATTATGACCCTCGGTACCAAGTGGCTATGGAGCCCCGAAGTAGCAAATCAGGAAGTGAAAATGCTGGATCCGGAGACAATATTGTCGAAAGTCCCCAACTTTGCCGAAGTACTGCGCCATAGACACCCGGGACAGGGATGGCGGGCGCTTTTGCATCAGACAGCAGGACTAATTACCCACCTTGGATATACCGGAGGTTTAAAGGAATCGGATCTCAGAAGGGTGGAACTTCCTGTTCTGGTATGCCTCGGTTCCGCCGACCGTATGGTGTCAGTAGAAGAATCGGAATCCGCAGCAACATGGATGCCCGCAGGGCGCTACCATGTACTGCAAGACGTGCCCCATGCGCTTGAAAAAGTGGATACGGATACCCTGGTCCAGGTCATAAACCAATGGTTTGGCGAAAATATTGGAACGTAATAAAGGTGAACATACTTTTTATACGCTTCAACCCATGTCCTTGCCTGCTTCGGTATATAATTTTATTATTGTTACTTAGCCCGGGTTAACTTTGCCACATAAAATATAAGCAAATTTAATGATAAACTTAAAACGTATGATAGGTATCGTAACGGCAATAGCTGTTTTAGTTGTCGCAGTTTGGGCAGGCCGGCAATTTTTTAAAACTACCACCGCTTCCGAAGTAAAAGAATTTAATTACGGCCCTTTTGTAATTAAAATGGAACGGTTTACTTCCAGTAGCTTTAATATGAATTATGGAAAATCAGTGGAACACCAGCATATCGCCTACTCGGTTTGGCACAATGGCAAAGTTGTGGAATACCCCGCAGCGCTCCAAAATAATACAGGTTTTTCACATCTCTGGCGGGTATATATCCTGAAGAATGCTCCACAACCTACATTGATTGCCGGCAGCCAAAGTGTATTTCTGATTTCTGCCAAAGAAAAGGAATACGAAGTGAAATCACTGGAGGCACAAACATCAGATTTTACAAAATTTCAATGGCTGGATGCCAAGGAAGGACAACCCGGTGAGGCATTTGAGTTGTTTATGGCGGATGGAAACACTTCAATGGAGCATCCGGATACCCTCGAAGGAGGCAATTATCTGATGATTAATCAAAAACTGGTTCTGTTTGTACCAACGATGGACCAATTTCACTTCAATAAAGACAGCAACTTTATCGATAATTATGATAAAGACGGCAACGCCCTGGCATTTTCCCCCGATCAGAAAACAATTGTTTTTCCGGGCCATTTTCAAACCTGGAATTCCAACGAAACCCCCGAATTCGGAAACGCGCTGATTACCTATGATTTCAGAAAAGATAAAAAAAGGGTGTTGCCCTACAGCAAAAATGAAACCCGTTTATACCGGCCGGAAAACCTGAATTTAGATTGGTTCAAAACCTATTTTAACTGGGACAACTCGGGCCAGGAAACCATCCTGCATTATCTCAAACCCCCAAAGCCGGCATTGTGGCAAGGCTATTTTAAGGAAAGCGCATTTTATTTATACCCCACAAACACCGAAATGGTCTTTGTTTTTAAACAATTTTTACTGGACTACCTCAAATGGTCCCCGGAAACAGTACTAACCGAAAAGTACCATGAATATACAGGCCGTGTTTTTCAGATTGGCCGGACTAAACCGCTCTTTTATCTGGTGGGAAAAGAGGATGAAGTGCACCTCATGCCCGATATTTATTCCGAAACGGACGAGTCTACCCCCGCGCTGATCAGACAAATAGGAGAGGCGTTTAATGCAGCGCTGATGACCGGCAGATATCAGGAATATTTTACAGCAATTCCGGAAAATGAAACCTATTAATGGGAGTAGACATGGGTTTAACACGGATGACGCATTAGACTTTGTTCGGGAGAAAACGGCTAAAGTAGGGGTCAGGTTTTTGGTTTATTCACCCGTGGCGCAGCACGCTGTCTTTGACATGCCATCTGATCCGGTAAAATAGTCTTCCCTTGAGACCAGATATATCAAATCTGCCGGCATCATGCTGTCTGTTTTATCATTTTTTCCCACCAACCTCAACCACCAATCATTATTTCACCGCATTCACTGCACCACCAGCGGCACACTTTTTATGATCTTCCCTTGGCGCGTGATTGCAAGCACATACATGCCTGATGACAGCGGTGATATATCCCAGATCATGTTTTGATGTGGCTCGCTTACCGCATGACGCATGGCCATCCTGCCTTGGGCATCGTATATCGTGTACACCATGTCCGATGTCTCGCCTTGATTGATGATGATCTGATCAGTGGCAGGATTGGGATAGATGGTGATGTCGGGTATGTCTGTAATGGGTATCGTAGATGTCGTGTCTACAGGTACGATATTGCCGTCTTCGTCTATTTTAACCAGCCAGGAGCATATGGTTGTGTCTGTATTTGTACGCCCCCCAAGAAGATAGTGGCTGCTATCTATGGCGATCATAGTATAAAGATTACTTTGGGTATCAAGAATAGGCAGGTAGCTATAATCTTTTTGCCACACCTTACTCCCATCTTCCCTGACTTTTACTACCCGTCCCACGAGATAGAGAGAATCGAGAGAAGCTCCCTTTCCCCAGAGGGTCGTGCAATACAGATATTCTCCATCGCGGTGTCCCTTGCTTATCTCGCCACCACCGCCAAAATAATTACTGGCAGGCTCGCCATAGTTTTTGCGCCAGATAACTTGGTAGGTCGATAGATCAAATTTATACAACCAATGACTGGAAGCTCTTTTTTTTAATATAGCATCATATAAATCACCTCTTGCCAGAATAAATACTTCATTATTATTTTTAAGCAATATACCATCTGTCAGCCATACTCTATGATTTTGTGGTGAAGTGTATTCCTTTAGAATATTACCGGATGTATCTATCTCAGTAATGGTAATAAATTCATCCCCCGTGGCAGTAAGACTCGAGCTGCTCGCAAACAAAATTAAGTTGCCATTTTCTTTCTGAAAGATTCGCCCACCTGTATTATAATATCCATCCTTATTGGGCATGTAAATAAATTTTTTTCGCCCTTCTGGAAAGCTATAAATAATAGTATTAATATTGGTAGTATCTTCTAATCGTGTTGTATTAAAAATGGTGGTATCTCCGCGTATTATCATATCATGCAGGTAATAGGCCCCCGTAGTAGGATTTTGAATGGAATCTAAAACTGTAATTGCCTTCTGCTCAATATCATAGGAAAGTTTTAGGATATAGGAGTTGCCTTCAATCCCAAAAATAAGATGGTTATCAATAGAGTAAATAGGAGTACCACCACCGGTATATAAAAATTTATTTCTTATACCAAAATAAGTAGAATCAATCAATAATCCGGTTTTTTTATCATGTCTGGCCAATCTAATTCCGAGACCTGGATAATCATCATCATAATATCCTATGGCATAATAAGCTGATGAGTCTTCATACAGTAATTCATAACTGGATAGCGCTTCTTGGAATTCGCCGGAAATCAAATTGAATTTATTTTGTGCATCAATGCCTAAGGCCATTAAAAAAAATACAATGATTAGAATGTAAAATGTATAATTCATAAATTGAAATTAATTTTTGTAACTGCAAAAGATAAAATGTAGGATTTAGAAACCATTAGATACCCAAATCCTACCAATAAGAAAAAATTAATCTATTTTAATAAATTTACCATTTGATTTCATCTTGCCTTGAGATGAAATGTTGTAGGTATATATTCCTGATGACCACTTAGAGACATCAATTCTGGTTACATGCTCAGATAATCTTACTGTATATACTTGTTTTCCTATCATATCATGGATATAAACTTCATATTTGTTATCATTTGGATCATTATGGTTTAGTATTTCTAGAATACCGGATACAGGGTTAGGCATAATGGTAAAATCACCTTTAGATTGTCGGCGTGGATTTATCTCTTGTTTGAATATCAGAGTAGGATATAGATTGCATGATACATAATCAGCAAAAGACATTTCAAAAAGATCACGTAGCACCGATCTGGCTTTTACAGAGGCATATCCGTTACATCCATTGGCTATAGAGATTAGTCCATTTTTTACATTTTCTGGCAGAGCAATATTTTTATTACCGCCATAATAATATTTTATTAAAGCTTTGTGCAAGGCTAAAAATGCCTCCAGTTGATTTTTATAATAAGGATCAGTAATACTTGAAGGCACAATACTTTGTATATAGGCATCGGCATCCCTGTATCTGTCTTCTGATAAATAGGCTTCATAAATTTGATAGATTTTGTTTGCATCATCTTTTTTTGCTATTTGTCTTCTTATGTATTCATAATCCGGTGCAACATCTTCAAGAGCGACACTTACGGATCTTCTCATAAGGTGGTGCATATAATGTCGTTTGATTCTGATATTTTCATTACTGAGGGTGCGCTGGTCAGTTGATATCTGTGCGGTCTTGATAGATGTAGCCACAGCGCTGGTAAAACTAGCGCTATTATTTACTACGTAATCTACATATGGGTCTGAGGCAAGACCGGGATTTAGGGAAAGTATCTGTGCTACCTGTGCTTCTGTGTATGATGTGCAATTGGCAAATAATGTATGGATAGTAGTCACCGATACATATGGTGATGCACTGACCAATGTATTTATAACATATTCAGGTTGCGTGCTACTATAATTGTGGATGAGGTTTATCATATTCGTTGTACTGCCTCCATCCATAGATAAGTTTTGGGAAGTTATATTTCCAGTGATTGATATCGTATTACCGGAAGGTATATAACTGGCTCCATATATGGCTCCCAGCACAGATACAAAACTGGTGTAGTCTTGATTGGTAGGTGGATTTCCATCATAGCCACCACATGGATGACATGCACCACCACAGTCTACCCCTGTTTCTGTTCCATTTTGAATACCATCATAACAATTAAATACTTCAGTACCAATAACACCACATTGCCCGCATTCACCACCGCAGTCTAAACCTGTCTCCCCATAGTTTAGGATACCATCCGTACAGTGACTGCACAAAGTGCATGGTCCCCCACAATCCACGCTGGTCTCTCCGCTATCCTGAATGCCATTGACGCAGCTTGCAGGTGGAGGCGTCACGCATGGTGGACAAGGTCCTCCGCAGTCTATTGTGACTTCCCCGTTATTGAGTATGCCGTCATTACATGTACTTACATTACATGGTGGACAATACAAACCTCCACAGTCCACCCCGGTTTCTCCAGGATCTTTCATACCATTATTGCAGCTGAAACAAGGCATACAGTATCCTCCACAGTCCACCTCGGTTTCTCCCTGATCTTTAATACCATTATTGCATAGAGCTAAGGTGTGGTCCGTGTTATTAATGGGGTCACATTTTATGCATGATCCACCACAATCAATTCCCGTCTCGTCTCCATCTTTTATTCCATTACTACAATGAACTGAATAGGTAGGCGGTTGGGGATAAGGTAACGAGCATTTTGATCCGTTAGTATTTAGATTTGTATTTTCTTTTGTGAAAAAACTTTTAGCTTGTGGATCGATGATATATATTGGTTCTTCATTAGCAATTTTCCTATACCAGTACTCATTTACTTTGGCTGATGTCTGATAATCGATCTCAATGTTTACCCTGGAGAAGTCGTTACCGGCAGCTAATCTGTCATCTCCTTGTTTTGATGCAATACTTGCTAAATTGGTCCCGGGCTCAATACCTATTTTAATATCTCTGCTTGTGGTGCCATTCAGAGTATTACATTCCAATGCAAGATTATCATTATTGGATTTTACATTAATGGCAGTATTACAACTGTAAAACTCATTTTTAAATAATAAATTAGCATTGTTATTTAATATTCCATCGATAAAAAAGGCATTCGATGTGAAGTTATAAAACTTATTTTCGACCACGTCAAAATCAGAAACACTTGACAACCGCATGCTTCTAATATCTGCGGTGTTTGTTCCTACTTGATGGAATTCATTACCTCTGATTATTATTGAACCGGCAACATTAGAAATGTATACATTTCCATAAAATTTGGAATCGGATATCCTGGTTTGGTCTATGAATTGGTGTTGGATTAAAAGGTTTTCATTGACCGTACATCCTTCCGACAAAATTATATCTGTTGTAAAAATTACTAAATCACCATTGAAAGTGGTTTTTTGTGACAATAAACTTCCACCTTTATCAATATTAATTTTTCCATTTATTGTTGCATTATTGGTAAGGACATAACTTCTGCCACCATAAATGTCAATTGCGGTTTTTGAGGGACAATGTACAATTGAGCCCGAATTAATTTCAACAATAAAATTAAAGGGAGCACCTGTGTTCCCTGGAGATGATTGTATTCCAATCGATTCCACCTTTTCTATTTTACTATTATTTTTCATAGAAATTTTTACTGAATTTCCACCCACCTTTACACCTTCCCAAAAAGCTGTGGTATTATATAAACATTCATTTCCTTCATAACTCGACAAAGTTGCATTGTCCATATTTAATTTACCACCTTGTTTAAGAATTAGTTTCTTACCGGGTGCAAACTTTACGGTGCAATTTTTAATTTCAAGAACACTACTAACTTCCATATCTTCTGTATAATATTTATCAGTCGAAATAGTGGTAGGTACAAGAACAGGTTGTGCAGGGCAGGCTATATATCCGATAGTTCCTTCCCCCACGTTCCACGGACTATTTTGATTAAGTATTTTCATCCGGTCAACTTGACCCTGCGAAAATACTCGATCATTTCTATTAAAATAACTCATGATATTATGATACATCATATATAATTTTGATGGGAAGTTATTCAAAATAGTGTAATTCGTGCCACATATATCTAAAATACCATCAGTATTAATAATACTTTCAGCACCCACTTGTGGCTGATAAAACATGTTATTATTTTCATTATTGTTGGAATAAAGAAAGTAAGGGGTGGCAGGTGTATCACAGATTTGATCTGCTTTTTCTAAGCAATTACACGGACAGGTGCTGGTTTCTTGTATATTTTCATTAGCTGCCGGATTTAAAGGGATATAGCCATCAAAAGTATGGAACAAACCAAGAGTGTGTCCTATTTCATGTATAGATGTATAATAATTTCCATGTGGAATATTGTTAGTGTTGTATGTAAATTTTGCCCAAAATCTTCCAATGTTACCCAATCCATTAAGTTCAGGTGTTGAATTATTTACTATTCTGCCATAAATACAGTTTGTGTAGGGACTAGTATTATCAACATTAAATCCCCAACCAGGATCAAAATAATCGTCACAGTCTGTACAGGCACTTTTTTTTATTGTTATTTCGAATGTAATACCATAATGCGAATAATAGTTATTTATTTGCCCTGCCAGGTAACCCATAGCATCAGGACAAGTAAAAGTTTCACAATACTCCAATATCAATCTATATGTTTGGTTTCCTCCACCCCAGGTAGGATCCGTGCAATCTCCTTGATTTCTGTTTGATGCATTTTCCCATAGTTTTTTAAGCATTTCTTCTCTTTGTCTACTGGTAGGTTCGGGTGTCCCACATCTTAATTCTTGGGCACTATTTTGTTCAATGAGAAAGAATGAAAAAAGGAATAAAAGAATGAAAAATCTTTTTGTTTTCATGACAATAAAATTTAAGTTTTTTAAATAAAAATGTACGTTTTCATCTTTTTTTGTAGTAAGGTAAGCATCGGATTTGGGCCCTAAAATATCATATGCTGTAGTGTCACTCTTATTTGTTGATGAATATCTTAAACAAGATATGGCAGAATTATCGTTGTCAAAAATAAATGATAGGGTATTTTTTGTATATTTATTTTACACATACAATATTTGCAAAATGTGATACGGGTTTATAATTTATTCTTAAAACATTATTTTACATTATTTGTGTCTGAAAAAATCAAATAATTTTTTCAATAATTAAAATTTTACATTGCACAACATACTCATATTTTTAGTTTAATCACCCGTGGCGCAGCACGCTGTCTTTGATATGCCATCTGGTCAGGTAAAATAGCCTTCCCTTGAAACCAGATATATCAAATCCGACGGCATCATGCTGTTTGTTTTATCATTTTTTCCTCCCAACCTCAACCACCAATCATTGTTTCACCGCATTCACTGCACCACCAGCGGCACACTTTTTATGATCTTCCCTTGGCGCGTGATTGCAAGCACATACATGCCTGATGACAGCGGTGATATATCCCAGATCATGTTTTGATGTGGCTCGGTGACCGATTGACGCATGGCCATCCTGCCTTGGGCATCGTAAATCGTGTACACCATGTCCGATGTCTCGCCTTGATTGATGATGATCTGATCAGTGGCAGGATTGGGATAGATGGTGATGTCGGGTATGTCTGTGATGGGTATCGTGGATGTCGTGTCTACAGGTACGATATTGCCGTCTTCGTCTATTTTAACCAGCCAGGAGCATATAGTAGTATCTGTACTGGTTCTGCCTCCAAGAAGATAGTGACTACTGTCTACGCTGATCATGGTATATAAATCACTATTGGTATCTAGGTTAGGCAGGTAACTATAATCTTTTTGCCATATCTTACTCCCATCTTCCCTGACTTTTACTACCCGTCCCACGAGATAGAGAGAATCGAGAGAAGCTCCTTTTCCCCAGAGGGTTGTACAATACAGATATTCTGCATCGCGGTGTCCCTTACAGATTTCACCACCGCCACTAAAATAATTGCTGGCAGGTTCGCCATAGTTTTTGCGCCAGATAACTTGGTAGGTCGATAGATCAAATTTATACAACCAATGACTGGAAGCCCTTTTTTTTAATATAGCATCATATAAATCGCCTCTTGCCAGAATAAATACTTCATTATTATTTTTAAGCAAGATATCATCTGTCAGCCATACTCTATGATTTTGTGGTGAAGTGTATTCCCTTATAATATTACCCGATGTATCTATCTCAGTAACAGTAATAAATTCATCCCCGGAGACAGTAAGACTGCCCCTACTTGCAAAAACAATTAAGTTGCCATTATCTTTTTGAACTACACGTCCGGCAGTATTATTATATCCTGTCTTATTGGGCATGTAAATAAATTTTTTTCGTCCGCCTGGAAAGCTGTAAATAATGGTATTGATATTGGTAGTTTCTTGTGTTATCGTAGCATTATAGATGGTGGTATCCCCGCTTAATATCATGTCATTAAAATAATAGCCTCCGGGTAAGCGATTATGTATCGAATCTTGCATCGAGATCGAATTAGCAGGAATGTTATAGGCTAGTTTAAAAAGGACATTTCTCCCAACCATGCCAAATATGAGTTGATCTCCTATTTGATAAACCGGAGGCTGTCCGGCTATAAATAGCCACCATCCTTCTATTTCAAAATACGCTTGTCTGCATACTTCACCGGTGTTTTTATCGTGACACAAAACCTGTACACCAATTTCTGCGCTATTTTGTGCGTATCCGATCGAATAATCGTATTGTGCTGTTTCATAAAGTAACTCAATAGCAGAAATGCCACCTTTTAGTTCAAATGCTTTATTAAATGTTTTTTGTCCTGTCGAAACAATAACTTGACTTATTATTAATATAAAGATTATTTTAATTTTCATGCTGAAGGAGTAGCTTTTTATATTGTGCACAATGTATAATTTAATAAACAAAGTTAAAGGAGTTTTCAGTATTTCTGTGACCAAAAATCCATTAAACCTTTTTTACGCTGAAATAGTTGAAACCCATCGTACACCTATCTTTTTTATCCAGCTACTTCCTATATTTCGAAAGACTTCGATTCCCTTAAGCATCATGCCGTAAACCTGCCAAACATACCGGCTTGCATAGAGGCATTTCCCATGATCAAAATCATACCGTATATTGATGAACGATACCAATATTTTATATGGAATGAAATACCTTTACAAAGGCTTAAGGTTTGTATAATGAAGTTAACAGCCATCAATGAAAAACTAAATAAATTACTCTTTTTTCCTGGAGATTCGCCGGAAATAACGCAATTAAAACGTACTTTTTTTATTTTTACAAGTAGTGTCGTGCCGCCTGTTGTCGGCTTAACGGTACTAACGTATCTGCTGGACGTGCCGGTACTGCAGTTATATGGTTGGCTGCTTCTGGCGTATTATACCTTTTCATTATGCCTTTTTTTAATAGTAAAAAGATACGTTGAACAGTTTTATTACTGGCATTCGATAGTGATCATGTGTATCACTTTTTTTATTGTGATCAGGCAGGGAGGTATTTTGTATTCAGGGGGCATTTTATATTCTTCCCTGGCCATTGCTGTTTTTGCTTTTGTATTTAACAGTGTAAGGCTCGGCATAACCACTTCCATCATTTACATTTTTGGTATTGTTACCGTTTCATTGTTACAACCACAGTTGGTACCGGCGCCTGAAATGGTCAAAGGACACATCAATCTTATTTTTACAACCATAAATTCAGCCTGGATATCTGTTTACATTCTGATGGTTGTATTTTATGTATTTGGCCAAAAAGCAAAAGAAGAAAAAGCAAAAAACGATAAACTCATGGAAGTGGATCACCTAAAGACCAGACTTTTTACCAATATTTCACATGAGTTCAGAACACCCCTCACTATAATTCTGGGCGCCTCCGCTTCAAATAGCGAACAAAATACCATGCCGGTTCCACTGGAAGGAAAAGGCGGACGTCTTGAAATGATAAGAAATAACGCAAACCGGCTGTTAAGGCTGGTCAACCAGATGTTGAATCTGGCTAAAATAGAATCCGGTGCCATGCAGCTTAAAAACATTCAAATGGATGTGGTTGCCTGGCTCAGTTACTTGATTGATTCGTGCAAAAGCTTGGCAGAAAACAAACAGATTAAGCTGCATTTTCTGAAAGACACTGAAAGTTTGTTTATGGACGTGGATCCGGACAAAATAGAAGATATCCTGCTCAATTTGCTGTATAACGCCATTAAATTTACCGCAGAAGGGGGGGATATTTATATTCAGGTATCGGAAAATAATTCGGATTCAAAACAACAATTTTTAATGATTCGCATCCGGGATACAGGGATCGGAATACCGGAAAATCAGTTAAATTTAATATTTGACCGGTTCTATCAGGTCGAAAATAAAAATTATCCGGTACAGGAAGGCAGTGGTATCGGCTTGACCCTGGTGAAAGAATATTTAAAGCTGATGGGAGGGAAAATTGAGGTTAAGAGTAAATTAAATGCCGGCACGGAATTTATTTTGACCTTGCCGGTAACAAAATTGGCAGAAATCAAAGACCTGAGTAAATCCTTTCAAAAGACGTATGCTGAAGAAATGTGGACGGAAACAGACCATAATCACACACCCCGGTCTTATGAAAAGGAGGCATACCACCACCATACAATTTTGATCGTGGAAGATAACAGAGACCTTGCCCATTTTCTCAACGCAGTAATTTCTCCCTGGTATAACACAGAACTAGCCACCAATGGGGCAGAAGGCATTGAAAAAGCATTCCAGCGTATTCCCGATCTCATTATCAGCGATGTCATGATGCCCGTTAAAGATGGATATGAATTGTGCGGCGTGTTAAAAAACGATTATAAAACCAACCATATCCCAATCATTCTGCTGACAGCTAGGGCAGATGCAGCTTCCAAAATTACCGGATTTCAAAAAGGAGCCGACGCGTATATTTCTAAGCCTTTTCAGTCACAGGAACTCCTGGTCAGAATAAAAAACATGATAGAAACACGCGAAAAATTGAGACTAAAGTTCAGCCTTCAGAAAGCCGCACAGTTGGCGGAAAACGAACACGCCGTGCTGAGTCTGGACGAAATGTTTTTAAAGGAAGCCATGCAACACCTTGAAAAAAATTATACGGACGAAGATTTTGGTATCGACGAACTTTGTAAAGCGATGAATGTAAGTCGGGTTCAGTTGCACAGGAAACTCATCGCCATTACAGGTTTGGCAGCATCGCATTTTATGAATAAATTCAGATTGGATAAGGCAACGCAGCAACTGCTAACTTCCAGAAAGTCTGTTTCTGAAATAGCATATGAAGTAGGCTATCACGATGCAAATTACTTTTCAAGAATATTTTCAAAACAATTTGGGGTTTCGCCGGGTGATTTTAGAAAAAATACACAATAATCCTTTTTTTGTAACAATAGGATAGTAATTAAAACCACCCATATCCATAGGTTGAAACAATAATCCTTGTACCCGGGCTTATAATGTAAATAATTTTGTAGTGATAATAATTTATTTATAACCAATAAATCAAAAGACATGCGTATCACAGCGATTTTTGCAGCATTATTTTTAGTTGCCCTTATGTCGTGCAACAAAGAGGACGAGTGGCAGACCATCAATATCGAAGGCAATTATGTCAATACACCGGATCCATCGGGAGGATTCCATAGTGTCTCCCTTCCCGGGGGTGCGGTCATGCAGGTTCCCAAAAAATATAAGGTAAGTGGCTCAGACAATATTTTAGGCACGATCGATGAAACGAAAAGCACCCTGGAAGTCAAAACGGTTAATATTAATGGGTTGACCGGCGCTTTTGACCTGACATTTATTATCAGTATTTTCGACCAGAATGGAGATAAAGTAGATTATAAAGGCACAGGTCAAAGCTATTCCAACGGAACAGGCCTTTCTTGGCAACATTTTACCGGAGGTAGTGGAAAATACGAAGGCATTTCAGGTTGGTTAAATACGTCCATTACGACCAACCCGAGTACAGGCGTTCATACGATTGCCGTTTTGGAAGGTCAGGCAACCTATATTAAAAAATAACAGTTGGAGGGAAGTCAAAGTGCATTGATGTAAATGCACTTTGTCTTCCTTTCCGTTTTAAGCCCGGATTTTTTTATTTAATACCGCAAGCAAAAGAATAAAAGCCGGAATCAAACGAAGCAAATCAGCAATGCAGAATCCATTTTTTTGAATAAAATTATGTAGTGATGAAAAATATAAAATTAGGGACACGTTTACAAGGCATCGTTTTTTTTCTAATCCTGATAATGGCGAACAATCAAAACTTGTATGCCCAAATTTCCTGGCACAGACACTGCGGATCAGAATACCGGATATCGGAGGAAACCACGCCTCCCCCTAAATTGGCTGCTGTACCGGATACGATCATCATACCTGTCGTTTTCCACATCCTCACGCAGGGCGGAGTGGAAAATATTTCAAAGGAACAGGTGCTGGATGCATTGCGTATTTTAAACGAAGATTTCAGCAACAGAAACCCGGATACACTGGACATTCCAATGCCTTTCCAAAATGTGAGGGGGAATCCCAAAATTGAATTCAGACTCGCAAGAATAGATCCCCAAGGCAATTGTACCGATGGAATAGATCGTATATATACACCGTATACTTATGGAACAGGAGGCACAGGAAACATTTATGAATTTCAAAAACTGTTTGATTGGGATCATAAAAGATACTATAACATATTTGTAGTAAATTGGCTGGATGCACCCAACAACTTCATGTTAAGCGGTGGAGCGCACATCCCATCTTTAACTTCAATAGTTACAGTCCCTGAATACAGGGATGTTTTTGGTATCTGTTATCATAATTTAAGCGAATATCGTACAATTACGCATGAAATGGGTCACTTCACCGGGCTTTTACATCCGTGGGGAGAAGGAGATATTGGTAACAATTGCACGGACGATGATCAAATTTCCGATACCCCAATCCAGAGCGGTCCTAATTATTATTGCCCGTCATTTCCTGAAATAAGTTGTGAAAACGAAGCCAATGGAGATATGTTTAATAATTTTATGGATTACACCGAATGCACCAACATGTTTACAGAAGGTCAGGTAAACCACATGAGATCTGTTCTGGGTATTAATCCATGGAGAAAAGCCCATTGGACAAATGATAATCTTATATTTACAGGGGTAAAAGATGGTTTGCCTCGGTGCGAGATGCCACCGGTTGCCGATTTTGGTTATGGTAATGCAGCCAATTGGCTTGGCGTTGGTTATCCTGTCAGTTTTAATGAAGCCTGTTCATGGGACCCGGATAGCTTCTTTTGGGATTTTGAAGGAGGAATTCCATCTGCATCAACCGAAAAATTTCCGAAAGTAATTTTCAGTGACACCGGCTTTCATAAAGTTACACTTAAGATATCAGGTATTTATGGATCAGATACGATATCAAAATCCATTTATATTGCTCCGAAAGAAATGATTTATGATGGATGGATGACTGAAACATTTGAAAACAATGAAGATGCAGAAAATCTGGTACTTTACAATTTACGGGGGTCTAAGTGGACATTAACCGATAAAGCGGCTAAATCAGGTACAAAATCATTTTATAACGCAGGCAACAGTCAGTACCTGAGTGGATTTTTTACCCATATTTTTAATTTGGGCAATATACCCGTTTCCGAACGAAAACTTGTTTTTGATATAGCATTGGGCATGAGCGCTTCAGGCACCGAAGCAGCAGGCCTTAGAGTGACTTGGAAAAGGCCGGTTGATTTTGATAGGGCTGAAATGCTGGCTACAAATTATTTTAAAGTTAAATCAAAACCATTACATGCCGAAGATGCTTTGACCTCGGCTGCTTTACAAACAGCGACCACAAACGCAGCATTTATTCCCAATGCCGATCAGTGGAAAACGATGACCCTGCCGATTCCGGATACTTTGACCGGTGAGATTCAGATCGGATTTCTGTGGGCAAATTTTATTCCTACTACGAAGTTCAAAGGACTCTATATCGATAATATCCGAATCACAGGCACTACCGATGTAAAGGTGACCGAGACTTCAGGGTCATTTTTGGTTTTCCCCAATCCTGCCTCCGATCATCTCACCATACAGACTTCATTAGACCTGAACCATGCTGATGTGCTTATGACTGTATATGACCTGTATGGCAGGTTGGTGATGAGTAAAAAGGGATCGGGAATCCGGGAATCACAGGATATTTCCACCCTGACCAATGGTATTTATATCATTGAATTGAAAAGTATGGGTCGCGCATTCAGAAGTAAATTGTTGATTGCAAAATAAAAGGGACTTTGATAGAACATACAGTTGATCTGCAGCAAAACTGTACATAGTATTCAGGGTGCTGTTTGTTAAAATGACGATTATTTTTTTTAAATAAGAAAAAAAATGAAACGTATAATATTAATTACAACACTTTTTATCTCGGTGTTGGCCGGTGGCTATGGTCAGAACGATTGGGTTTATTCCAGTTTGAGCCACCAAAAAAGAAATATGGGCGCAGTAGCCATGGGTTCAAAAGTGTGGTTTGCAGGCGGTGAATATAATATAAACAAAGGTCATGGCATAGAGCGGCATTTTATAGATACCATTGAAATAGTTGACACCAAAGATTACAGTAAGCGTTTTGCTAAGCTCTCGGAAGCACGCAGCTGTTTAAGTGCGGTGAAAGCCGGGAGCAAAATACTTTTTGCTGGGGGCCTTACGGAAAATGTGTTTTCAGGTTTTATTGGAGTAAGCAATGTAGTAGATATTTATGATACCCTGACAGAAGTATGGACAGTAGAAAAATTATCTGTGCCAAGGTATGGTATGGCATCCGCAGTAGTAGGTGATAAAGTCATTTTTGCAGGGGGCCGGTTGATGAACTACCAGGCTTCAGAAGTGGTAGATATCTATGACGTTTCCACTGGATTGTGGAGCCGGCAGCAATTGCCAATGCCTACCTTTGGTATGGGCGTAGCTGTGGCAGAAAATAAAGTATATTTTGCCGGTGGATTTGACGCTTTTCCACAGGAAAATCCGGACTATTTTGTACGAAAACAAATAGACATTTACGATGTCGAACAGGACAGTTGGAGTATGGATTCATTATCTGAGGCCCGATGTTTTGTAGGCGGTGCAGTGGTTAAAGACAGAATATTGTTTGCCGGTGGATCCAGGGGCCTGGAACAAAGTAACAGAGTCGATATTTTTGATTTGAATTCAAAGAAATGGAGCATGGATACGCTGTCAGTACCGCGCTCATTTTTAAATAATAACGTGGCCACAGCATGCGATAAAGTGTATTTTGCCGGAGGTAATTGTTATAATGTCAGTGCATTCCTGGTGGGATTTGTTTGTAGTTATAATCAGATAGATATATATGACGATCAGACCGGGCAATGGGCCCAGGATACACTCCCAAATGGTGGACTGGCAGATCATATTGTTCTGGCAGTGGAAAATAATGTATTGGTGGCAGGGGGGATCACAAATAAGTTGTGGTTTTCCCCATTGCACGATGAAATCGCGATCAGAAAGTGTCACCTTTCTACTGCAAAGGAGCCATTGCCTGAAAATCCGGGGCGGATCGATATTTATCCGAATCCTGCCGGCGATCACTTCGCTGTTCGGATAAAAAATGAAGAAAATCTAAACGGTGTTACTATGATCGTAAAAGATTCTAAGGGGATTACAGTGATGCAAAAACAGGGATATGAGATTTTAGAAACCCGGGATATAAGCAACTGGAGCAGTGGTATGTATTTTATATTTGTCCATATTTCAGGCTACTGTTTACCGGTGAAGCTGGTTGTACTGAAACAGTAATTCATTTTATCCGGATGATGCATAAGATTAAAAAAGGGGGTTGTCCCGAGGTTGTCCCGACGTTGTCCCGACCCATCCTTATGGATAAGCCATAGATACCCTATGGATACCTTATGAATAATCCCCCTCCGATTTATGAATATTACAACTTAAATGCACTAGTCCGAAATAGTTTATTTCCTTAGTACAATAAATTTTCCTGAATTTGATATCAATACAGGAAACAATTTCGTAGGTATGGAAATAATTACCTGGGAGGAGTGAAATTATTCTAGCCCAGGGTTTCAACCCTGGGTTTTCAAACAAACAAGATCCCATTTTGGCGGGATTTTTGCCAAAAATTGCAAAAATCGTGACAAAATGATTTCGAACTCATCAAAGAACAACGTTTATATCTTCTAAGTCCAATTTAACAACACGATACACCAAATATAACCACATATCGCAGTTGATTAAAACGATAATACCCATTTTCACCACACTTAAAAGTTAATTATTTCTTAAAACACACGCATTTTATGTTTCCCTGCGTTATTCCAAATAATAAAAATGAGTGATGATGGCAAAGATGAAAGGGCTATTTAAATTTGAAGGAAAACTGGACGATAAAGTCGGTTACGTTTTAAACGGTAAATGGACAATGCGCTCCAAAGGCAAAGTCGACCTCCACAAAATGCGCACTGCACCCCAGTACGAAGAAACCCGTAAAAACCAATCCGAATTTGCGGTGGCATCGCGTGCAGGACAACTATTCCGCAAAACCCTGATGGACTCCACCAAAGGATATACCAACTACAACTATCCACCAGAGGTCATGTCCGCAATGATCAGCACCCTGCGCGCAGATAACACCCAACCCAAAGGCTTTAAACAACTAAACAACGGCCTCAAAAACTCGGAGTCTCAAATGGCATTCCGAAGATTGAATATATTTTCCAAAAAAACAAAACATTACAAAGAAGCCCTGATTCAGCACGCTGCCGCCCCAAATGCCTTCAGACTAAACCGTGCCCTGCTGTGGGAAAAAGCCAAAGGCGGCGACAAAAAGACAGTCCGAATCGGCTACCTCCACCTCGATTTCGACGCACAAATAGCCCACTATGAACCGGCCTTATCCATCTCGTGCACCCGATCCGATAAGGAGCAGTTCACCACCCACACCCTGCCCATGTCCAATGCTGAACCCACACCATGGACCATGATCATCGTCCAGGTATGGCGCGAAAGCGACATCTACGAGCCCACCCGCCTGCTGTTTATGTCCGTCCTGGATGTCGTGGACAACACTTTGGAGTACGAAGAAGTACAGGAAACAAAAAGACACTTCACCATCCGCAGAACCAAACCAACAGGAATAAAAATCACCACTACCCAACCAGAGCAAAAAGTGTTATCACGAAATCATCACCACCCAAAACCACCTAATAAGCGGCTGGTCAAAGTCTCCGACTTCGATCCCCACACCACATCCCCCCGGATTTTGTCTTAGTAAATTTCTAATGCGTATTTTAGGTTGAAAATAAACGGCCTCCCGGGCAACATGGTATTAATGTGTCAGCAACCAATCGCGTGCATTCACAAACGCCGCCGCCCACGGGGAAACAGCATCATTTCGTCCGCTTGGATAATTGGCCCAGTTCCATGGAAAAATTGAACGCTCAATATGAGGCATCATCACCAGGTGCCGGCCATCTGAACTGCACAGCATCGCCGTATTGTAATCAGAGCCATTTGGGTTTGCAGGGTAAGCATCATAGCCGTATTTGGCCACAATGTGATAGTCCGACTCGGCTTTAGGTAATATAAATTTACCTTCCCCGTGCGAAATCCATACCCCAAGCGTACAGCCTTCAAGAGAGGATAACATCACAGAATTATTGGCCGATATTTGTACAGATGTAAAAGCACTTTCATGTTTATGGGAGTCGTTAAAGTGCATTTTGGGTTTGACATCATGTTCAGTGTGAATGAGACCGAGTTCAATAAAAAGCTGACAACCATTACAAATACCCACCGAAAGTGTATCTGGTCTGCTAAAAAATCGGCTTAAAGCCAGATTGGCCTTTTCGTTGTATTTAAATGCACCGGCCCAACCTTTGGCCGAACCCAGTACATCTGAATTCGAAAAGCCCCCTACAGCACCTATAAATCGGATATCTTCAAGCGTCTCTCTGCCCGATATCAGGTCGGTCATGTGCACATCCCGGACATCAAATCCGGCCAGATACATCGCATGGGCAAGTTCACGTTCTGAATTACTTCCTTTTTCGCGGATTACCGCCGCTTTGATGCGGGGCATTGAAGGGTCTGTATCGGGCTTTTTACCCGAAAACAGGTCAGGAAAACGATATTTTAAGGGTTGGTTTTTATATTGATCATAACGCTCTTTTGCTTTAATTGGTCCGGATTGTTTTACGTCAAGCAAATAGGATGTTTTATACCAGATGTCCCGCCATGTACCGGTTTCAAAACTATATTTTTGAGCCTTATTGGAAATGTGAACGTGGCCGCCGGAAAGGAAATCACCAATATAAACAGCATCAATACCGCTTACATCAAAAGCAGTCTTCACTTTTGCCTCAGCACCTTTTTTAACCTGAAAGACAATACCCGTATTTTCTGAAAACAACATTTTAAGCGTGTCAGCCTCATGTAAAGCCGAAAGATCATAAGCAGCACCGGCGTCAGGATCGGAAAAACATAGCTCAAGAAGCGTAGTGATTAATCCGCCACTGCCCACATCGTGTCCGGCAACAATATATCCTGACTTTATACAATCCTGCATAGTATTGAAGGCAGCAATAAACCGGCTGGCATCCGCTATGGTTGGCGTTTTATCGCCTACTTTATTCAATACCTGGAAAAAAGAGGATCCCCCCGCTTCAAATGCAGCAAAAGACATGTTGATGTAAAAAATAGGCCCTTGATCTGCCTGCAATACAGGCTCCACAATTTGGGTGATATTATTGCAATGACCGGCGGCACTGATAATAACTGTACCAGGAGCGATGACTTGCTGGTCGGCATATTTCTGCTTCATGGAAAGAGAATCCTTGCCGGTAGGGATATTTATACCCAGGGCGATGGCAAATTCGGAACAGGCCTCTACGGCAGCATATAACCGGGCATCTTCACCGGGGTTTTTACATGCCCACATCCAGTTGGCAGAAAGAGAAACACTTTTTAATCCGTCCTTTAGAGGTGCCCATATGATGTTAGTCAGCGCTTCAGCAATGCTGTTGCGGCTCCCGGCAACCGGATCGATCAGGGCACTCACAGGGGAATGCCCGATAGATGTTGCAATGCCTTGTAGATTTTCAAAATCCAAAGCCATAACACCACAGTTATTCAGAGGAAGTTGGAGAGGTCCCGCACATTGTTGTTTGGCTACCCGTCCTCCCACACATCGGTCTACTTTATTGGTGAGCCAGTCTTTACAGGCAACAGCCTCCAATTGAAGTACCGCTTCCAGAAAGGTATAAAATTGTTTTTCATCATAGTGGGCAGCGCTATAATCAGCCGCTGAAGTTTCATCGGTCAGGATCATTTTGGGGCTGCTGCCAAACATATCTTGGAGTTCAAGATTTATGGGACTTTCACCGGTCTTTTTTGATTGAAAGGAAAAACGGTGGTCACCCGTTATTTCCCCTACCTGGTAAAAAGGGGCACGTTCTCGCTCTGCAATATTTTTGACCAGCTCAATATCTTTTTGATGAATAACCAAACCCATTCTTTCCTGTGATTCGTTTCCGATTATTTCTCTGGCTGATAAAGTGGGATCACCTACCGGTAATGCATCCAGATGTATCAAACCACCGGTTTCTTCAACAAGTTCGGAAAGACAATTCAGGTGTCCGCCTGCCCCATGATCGTGAATGGATAGGATGGGGTTATGATCGCTTTCAACCAGAGCCCGTATGGCATTTGCAACCCTTTTTTGCATTTCAGGGTTTGATCGCTGTACGGCATTCAACTCTATACCCGAACCAAAAACTCCGGTATCCGCGGAGGATACTGCTGCCCCGCCCATACCTATACGGTAATTATCACCTCCCATAACGACGATACAGTCGCCGGTTTCTGGATGTTGTTTTTTTGATTGTTCCAGTTTTCCATATCCTACGCCACCGGCAAGCATGATGACTTTGTCGTAACCGATAGTAGCATTTTTTTCCCGATGCTCAAAAGTAAGCACAGATCCCGCTATAAGGGGCTGCCCGAATTTATTGCCAAAGTCAGAAGCTCCATTGGAAGCTTTGATCAGGATGTCCATGGGCGTTTGATACAACCACTTTCTTTCCGGCACGTTTTGTTCCCAGTAACGCGTTTCCTCCAGCCTCGAATACGCCGTCATATATACCGCTGTTCCTGCAAGCGGCAACGAACCCTGCCCGCCTGCCAAACGGTCCCTTATTTCACCCCCTGATCCGGTGGCCGCGCCATTAAACGGTTCTACTGTAGTCGGAAAATTGTGTGTCTCTGCTTTGAGCGAAAGCACAGATTGGAACGACTTCCGCGCATAATCCGAAGGTGTATCGCCTCGCTCGGGTGAAAATTGGACTACTTCGGGCCCTTTTACAAAGGCGACATTGTCTTTGTATGCAGAAACAATATCATTGGGGTTGACTTTTGCTGTTTTTTTAATGAGAGCAAAAAGACTCTCCTCCTTTTGCGCTCCGTCAATAACAAAGATTCCGTTAAATATTTTGTGGCGGCAATGTTCTGAATTGACCTGTGAAAAACCGAACACCTCGGAGTCCGTTAGCTTTCTGTTCAGTTTTAAGGATAACGCTTCAAGATACATCACCTCCTCCTCACTTAATGACAGCCCTTCTGCCTGGTTATATTCTGAGATGTTTTCAATATTTCTGATCGGTTCAGGCCGGACATGCAGTGTAAAGATATCCTGATCCAGTAAGCGATACTTTTGGAAAAGCATAGGATCAAACTTATATGTTTCATCCTGCCCCGGTATAAATAATTCGATCCTTTCGATCCCTTTAATTCCCATATTTTGGGTTATTTCAACAGCATTGGTACTCCAGGGTGTGACCATGGCAGCACGGGGACCAACATAGGGGTGTTGAATGACTGTTTCTTTCAAAGGAATAGCCTGCCCGAACAACCAGATGAGTTTATCTGTATCGGAGTCGGACAATTCTTGTGAAGTGGAAACCGCATAAATATGATTGATTTCAGTACGAAAAAAAAGGATCATAAATTGGTATATTTGAAATTCCCTGGAAGACGCAAAGTTCAGCAATTAGATTGATATATCAGAATTCAACCACTATTTTTGGGAATATTTTTGGATTTCTATCCATTTAACCCGGATTATGCGTTAGAATTTCGTTATGAGAAGCTAAAATGCAATAAATCAGCTATTTATATTCGAAAAGCGTAGCACCGCTATGTGAACGAGGCTGTTCGAGCCATACAGATGGCTCGTGGCCGAAGTGAAACGAAGCTATCGCCCCACAGCGTAGCGAGGAGCGATTAGCGAAGTCAAAACACTTTGTGCGAAAGCCAAAGTGCTTTTGCGGAGAAGATAAATAGGCGAAGCTTCTGATTTGCAGCAAGTTAGCTTCGTAATAGATTTTCTAATGTATAATTCGGGTTTAAAGTAAAGCATGTTTTGATCTTGTATCCAATGACAGGAGATAAGTATCATAAACAGGGAAAGCACTTTTGTGCATTTTTACCACAAGAGTACCTTCTAACTTCAAATACAGGTTTTTTTTTACATAAATTCTTTCACTTCCACATAATTCCGATGCTGAAGAACCAATCCTTCATTTTCCAGTTTTTTCATCAGTCTGGAAATGACCACCCTGGATGAATGTAATTCATTGGCAATCTGAAAATGCGTAATGTGCAGACGGGCATCTTTGGTGATCATTACCTTATCTCGAAGAAATTTGTAAAGGCGCTCCTCCATGTTGTTAAAGGCCAGATTGTCAATCGCTTCAAGCATTTCGTTCATACGTACATTGTAGCTATCCAAAACAAAACCACGCCAGCTTTTGTATTTCACCATCCATTCTTCCATCTTTTCCACCGGAATAAAAAGTATTTCAGCATCGGATTCGGTAATGGCTTTAATGGCACTTTTGGTTGGCTTGGTACAGCAGCTTAAGGTGACCGCACAGGTATCACCAAGTTCCAGATAATATAGCAAGAGTTCATTTCCTTCCTTATCTTCCTTCATGACTTTGACTGATCCGGAAATGACAAAAGGCATATGAGTCAGAAGCTGGCCAATATCCATGATCGTGGTACCTTCTTTATAATGTTTGATATTTCCGGTTTTACATATTTCCTGTATCAGGGATTCTTCAAAAAGAAATTGAAATTTTTCATGAAGCTTTTCAAAACACGTTACATTGGCGGGAATAGAAGTATTCATCATTAGGAAGATTTTAATAACAAAGATTTAAAATTATAGCTGTATATCCAAATATGGTGTGAACGAAATAACATGGCTCTTATTTGAAACCTGTTGGAGAACCTGAATGTCACTACAACATTCCGAACCTTTTATGGTTTGAAAAGTGAGCTGGAACGAATCAATGACGCTGTCTTTGATTTTAAGGATCATCCTGTTTTCAGGGGGCAATAACGCAACACGCATAAAACTATCGATATCATTTGAAGTATATGAAACATAATAGTTTTTGGATGCGGATGTTAAAAACTGGATATCTGAAACAGCAGGATCATTCAAATTTTGATTCAACAGATTTTTTCCGGATTTATCCAGAAAACGCACCTGAATACTGGGCGGTGGTGAAGTACATAAAATGTCTTCACATTGGCAACGCCAATGGATTATGGAGATCAAAAATAAATAGAGATACAATTTCATATAGAATATTTCTCAGGGTTTAACGTATTAAATCGGCAAACTGCATATCGTACAATTCCCGGTAATGCCCTTCACTGTTTTTAAGCAATATGTCATGACTACCACTTTCAACGATTCGGCCGTTCGAAAGCACCAAAATAGTATGGGCATGTTTTATAGTAGATAAACGATGCGCGATAATAATGGAGGTCCTTTTTTCTATCAGCTTTTCTATTGCGTGCTGTATGACGGCTTCACTTTCAGTATCTATGGAAGACGTCGCTTCGTCCAGAATCAGGATGTCAGGATTAAATACCATGGCACGGACAAAAGAAATAAGCTGCCTTTGACCAACCGACAAATTACTTCCCCGTTCAGAAACTTTAAAATCATAACCATCAGTTAGTTTTTCAATAAATTCATGGGCACCAATGGTTTTAGCAGCTTCAATGACAGCAGCACGGCTTATCTCTTTATCCCGAAGTGTAATGTTATCAAAAATGGTCCCGTCAAAAAGGAAAACATCCTGCAATACAATGGCAATCCGGTTACGCAGGCTTTTGAGTTCATACAATTTTATATCTGTATCGTCAATGAGTATACTGCCCTGCTGAATTTCATAAAACCGGTTAAGAATATTAATGATTGTCGATTTACCCGATCCGGTACTGCCTACCAGAGCCAGGGTTTCACCTGGATTTATCGAAAATCGGATATGTTGAAGTACAAAGTTGACATCATCATAGGCAAAAGACACGTCTTTAAATTCAACCTTTCCTAAAAGTTTATCTGGTTTTATCGTACCGGTATTACTGATAAAGTCTTTACTATCCAGAATTTTAAACACTCTTTCTGACGCAATTAAACCCATTTGAAGGGTATTGAACTTATCAGCCATAAACCGGATAGGCCGGAAAAGTAAATTCAGATACAATGGAAATGCCACCAATGCACCAAAACTGACTTTGTCATGTAAATAACCTTTGGCACCCAACCAGATCATCAGAGCAAGCGATACAGCAGAGACCAGCTCAACAACTGGGAAAAAAACAGCGTAATAAAACACGGAGTCTAAATTGGCACTGGTGTAATCCCGGTTAATTTTTCTGAATGCTTCGGCTTCCTTTTTTTCCACATTAAGTATCTGCACAATTTTTATACCCGTTATGTGCTCCTGAAGAAAGGCATTCATATTGGCGATCTGGTTTCTTACTCTGTTAAAGGAAACCTTTACTTTTTCTTTAAAAACATAACTGGCCAAAATCATAAACGGCATAGTAATAAAAACAATAGCAGTTAATCTCCAGCTGGTGTACAGCATGATGCCCACCACAGCAAACAGGGTGATAAAATCAGCCACAATTGTTATTACCCCCTGTGCAAATACATTATTAATCGCCTCAATGTCATTAATGGTCCGGGTAGTAGATGTACCAATTGGCGTCTTATCAAAATACCTTAAACGAAGATGGCTGATATGCCGGAACACTTTTACCCGCATGTCTTTGATGACAGATTGTCCCAATACGGCGGTGACATAAATAAAGTAGTATTTCATCACCACATTAACGACCAAAACAAAAAGAAATAATCCGCCCATCATCAGCATGCCTTCACTTTGGCCCCGGATGATGTTCTCATCAACAATCTTCTGAACAATAAAAGGTTGTGCAATGGAAAAGGGGGTAATGGCAATGGCAAGTACAATGGATTGAACAAACAGAGACTTAAACGGTGTTGCTGTACCCAAAACCCTTTTAAGTAGCGCCCAATCCGTTCCCTTTTTACTTTCCATAATCAAAAGTTAATCAATTTGAACGGCAGCTTGTTCAAATTGTTTTTATTAAATATCAGTATTAGGGTAAACAATTTGATCAGGATTATGGTGTAAACAGATTCAAACCGAACACTGCATGTAGGTAAAAACATCCTTATCTGCATGTGAACTATATACCATAATATTTTTATCTGCTCAAAAACATAGAACGCTTACTGTCCAGATCCCTGAAGAATGGATCGTAAATGTCTTTTATATAATAAATCATCTCACCGGTCGATTTCATTTCAGGTCCTAGGTTTTTATCTACTCCTGGAAATTTATTAAAAGAGAAAACAGGCACCTTAATGGCAAAGCCTGTGAGTTTTTTATTGATTACATAATCACTGATCTTATGTGTGCCCATCATAACCTGAGTCGCCATTTTTAAGTAAGGCACTTCATACGCTTTAGCGATAAAGGGAGTAGTTCTTGAAGCCCTTGGATTGGCCTCAATTACAAAAACTTGTTCCTTTTTAATAGCAAATTGTATATTGATCAGACCTTTGATGTGCAGGGCAAAAGCAAGTTTTCTGGCGTATTCGACCATTTGTCCAACTACACCAGGACTAAGAGAATAAGTTGGCAGAACAGCCGAACTGTCACCGGAATGAATACCCGCAGGCTCTATATGTTCCATAATACCCATAATGTGAACATCTTCACCATCGCAAATGGCATCAATTTCAGCTTCTTTGGCCCTTTCAAGAAATTGGTCAATAAGTACCTTATTATCGGGCATATGTTTGAATATACTCAAAACATGGGTTTCCAGTTCCTGGTCATTTATGACTATCCGCATTCGTTGTCCCCCCAATACATAGGATGGGCGCACCAGCACAGGGTAGGATACCCTGCGGGCCACCTCAATGGCTTCATCGACATCGTGAGCTACTCCATATTGCGGATAAGGAATTTCGAGTTCTTTTAATAAGTCTGAAAACCTTCCGCGGTCTTCAGCCAGATCCATATTGTTAAAATCGGTACCAATAATTTTTATACCTTTTTCATGGAATTTTTCTGCCAGCTTTAAGGCAGTCTGACCACCCAATTGCACAATGACACCTTCCGGCTTTTCTAGTTCTATAATTTCTTCGATATGTTCCCAAAAGACAGGTTCAAAATATAACTTGTCTGCAATATCAAAATCGGTAGATACTGTTTCAGGATTACAATTGATCATGATAGCTTCATATCCGGCTTCTTTAATTGCAAGTAAGCCGTGTACACAACAATAATCAAATTCAATACCCTGACCAATTCGGTTTGGTCCGGATCCCAATACAATAATTTTCTTTTTATCCGACGGAATACTTTCGTTTTCACCATCAAAGGTAGAGTAAAAATAAGGCGTTTTGGCTTCAAACTCAGCAGCACAGGTATCGACCATTTTATACGTTCTGGTAATGCCGAGTTTTTTTCGTTGTTTGGTGACCTCCTCTTCCTTTATCCTTAAAACCCAGGCAATCTGAACATCAGAATATCCCACAGTTTTTAATTCTCTGAAAAAATCGGCAGGTATATCTTCAGCTACGTTATAGCGCATCAGCATTTCTTCGTATTTAACCAGCCGTTTGATTTGTTTTATATACCAGGGATCTATTTTTGTGAGCTTGTGTATGGTTTTTTCCGGAACACCCAGCCGCAAAGCATCCTTTAATCGATATATGCGGTCATCACTCACTTTTTCAAGCCGGGCCAGAATATCTTCGGTTTGAATCCATTCTTTCATATCAGCCCCAAGTCCGGCACGGTTGTTTTCCTGACTCTGACAGGCTTTTTGCATGGCCTCCAGAAAATTTCTCCCAATGGCCATAACTTCACCCACAGATTTCATCTGCAGCCCCAGCGTAGTGTCAGCACCATAGAATTTTTCAAAGTTCCATCTCGGCATTTTTACGATGACGTAGTCTAATGCGGGCTCAAAAAAGGCAGAAGTCGTTTTGGTGATTTGATTTTTAAGTTCATCTAATGTATATCCGATGGCCAGTTTAGCTGCAATTTTTGCAATGGGATACCCTGTGGCCTTACTGGCAAGTGCCGATGACCGGGAAACACGGGGATTGATTTCTACGGCAATAATGTCCTCATTTTCCGGGTTCAAAGCAAACTGTACATTACACCCACCTGAAAAATTACCCAAAGAACGCATCATCAGAATAGCATCATCCCGCATATGTTGAAATGCCGTATCTGATAACGTCATAGCAGGCGCAACAGTGATACTGTCTCCGGTGTGAATTCCCATTGGATCAAGGTTTTCAACCGTGCAAATGATAACGACATTGTCATTATTATCGCGGAGTAATTCCAGTTCGTATTCTTTCCACCCTAATACCGCTTTTTCAACAAGTACTTCGTGTGTCGGTGACGCTTCTAAACCGCGTCTCAACGCTTCATCAAACTCATCTTCCTTCATGACGAACCCACCCCCGGTTCCGCCTAAAGTATAAGATGGCCGGATCACTAAGGGAAAACCGATCTGCTGCGCTGCTTCTTTACCTTCCAGAAAAGAATTGGCAATACAAGAGTCTGCTACTTTCATACCCAGTGCTACAACATGTTGCTTAAAGGCTTCTCTGTTTTCTGTAAGTTCTATGGCATGGACATCTACACCGATCATCTTTACCCCATACCGGTCCCAAACCCCCATATTTTCTGCCTCGATGGCCAGATTAAGTGCCGTTTGTCCTCCCATAGTGGGCAACACAGCATCGATATGTTGTTCGTCAAGTATTTTAATGATACTTTCCACCGTCAATGGCCACAGGTAAATGTGATCTGCAGTGACATTGTCTGTCATGATGGTGGCAGGATTTGAGTTTATGAGGGTGACTTCAATCCCTTCCTCCCGCAGTGACCTGGAAGCCTGAGTACCTGAATAATCAAACTCACACGCTTGTCCGATGATAATAGGCCCGCTTCCTATAATAAGGACGGATTTAATATTGCTGTCTTTAGGCATAATTACTGGAAATATTCTGATCGGGACACAAAGGTAGGATAATATTTACAGTACAGAAAAAAATAGCAGCGGAATTCAAAACTTTATGAATAAAACGGAATTTTGAGTCATTATTTAAAAATATTAGCTTTTTTTAACCTTTTAATTTAAATCTTATAAAAACGTATAGCATGGCCCCCAAAATTCTCATAACAGATAAGGTACATTCGCTTTTGATTGACGGGTTAAAACGGAAAAATTGTGAAGTGATCTACGACACTTCCATAGATAATTTAAAATTGGATACTATTATAGGCGATTTTGATGGCATCATAATCAACAGCAAAATTATCATGAATCGGGAGAGAATTGACCGGGGTTTAAAACTCAAATTTATAGGCAGACTTGGTTCAGGACTGGAAATAATTGATGTAGCTCATGCAAAAAAGAAAAAAATAAAAGTATATAATTCACCGGAGGGCAACAGGAATGCCGTTGCTGAACATGAATTTGGTATGATTTTGTCATTAATGAACAACCTGAACAGAGCAGATAGAGAAGTGAGACAAGGTATTTGGGAAAGGGAAAAAAACCGGGGTATTGAATTGCGCGGAAAAACAATAGGTATCATCGGCCTGGGCAACACCGGAACGTCATTTGCCGAAAAATTGTCGCCTTGGGGACTTAAAGTGCTATCCTATGATAAATATAGGAAGCGTTACCCGTCGGCCCTTCGTTTTGTAGAAAAAGTGGAACTGGATGAGGTGATTAAAAGATCAGACCTCATTTCACTTCATCTTCCTTTGACCGACGAAACAAGGTATATAGTGGATGAAGCTTTTTTATCGCGTTGTAAAGACGGCGTGATTATCTCAAATACTTCCCGTGGACAGGTACTGCACACAGAATCATTGATAAAAAATTTAAATTCAGGAAAAGTTAGTGGCGCATGTCTGGATGTGTTTGAAAATGAAAAGCCGGAAACATTTAACGACAAAGAAAAAAAAATGTATCAGGACCTGTATAAATTGGACAATGTAGTGTTGACACCCCATATTGCAGGCTGGACTCAGGAGTCGCTCAAAGGGATAGCAGAGGTACTTCTGCATAAAATTGTGGAAGGTAACCACCTCTAAAATGTATCGATGGATACATAAATTGAGATATTTAAATCAAAAATTTTGCGAAAGCATTAAGATTCATTAACATTGCGAACTTTTTTAAGAAATCATTAACATAATCAAAAATTCAGAGCATGAATAGATTATTACTACTTTTAGGATTTATAATGGCAGGATGGAGTGGTTTGGTTGCCCAAACTACAATTGAAGGAAAAGTAACGGATGCCAAGTCTAGTGAACCCATACTTTTCGGTACCATTGCTTTATATCGGGGAGGGGTGTTAATAACCGGAACTGAAACCGATTTGGATGGAAATTATTTTATATCCAATGTCCAACCCGGAACATATGATATGGAAGCCAGTTATGTAGGTTATGCAGCTCAACGACAAACAGGTATTGTTGTTAAAGCAGGAAAAACCAACAGGGTAAATTTTCAACTCTCAGATGATGCAGTTCTGCTGGACCTTGGGATAGAAATTAAAGAATTCAAAGTCCCGCTTATTGAAATTGACAATACCACGCAGGGAGCAACAGTCACAGCTGAAAAGATCAGGGCACTTCCTACCAAGCAGGTAAACGCGATAGCAGCTACGTCTGCCGGTATTTCTTCCAGAGATGGTGGAGATATTTCTGTCAGAGGTTCCAGATCCAATGAAACAGTTTATTTTCTTGATGGAGTGCGTGTAACAGGAAACCTGATACCGCAATCAGAAATTGAACAGCTTCAGGTCGTAATTGGCGGTATTGAAGCGAGATATGGTGACGTGACAGGTGGAGTAATTTCCCTTACTTCAAGAGGTCCTTCTAATGCTGTTTCAGGAAGTTTGGAAATTGAGAAATCAGTTGACGGATTTGGTTATAACCTGTTCAGTGGAAACATATCAGGTCCCATTTTGAGAAACAGTAAAAAACAATCTATCTTGGGCTATAGGGTATCAGGCCAGTATAGAAATGTAGCAGATAATAGCCCGTCAGCTGTAGGAGTCAGAAGAGCACCGGAATCTTTGATCAGAGAATTGGAAAAAAATCCGGTGTATAATGTCGGTAGTACCCAATTCCCATCATTGGAAACGTATCGGACATCAGATTTGGGAGCACCATTTAAAGCCAGACCCAATGATCAAAATACAGACCTTGACCTTACAGCAAGAATTGACATAAAAGCGGCGGATAATATTGATATCCAGTTGTCAGGTAACTTTAATGATAAAAAAGACAGGTTTAATCCCAGCACAGCGTGGTCATTGCTCAATTGGGTAAATAATCCATATCAGTATTCCAATACATACAGAGGAAATTTCAGGTTTACACATAAACTCGGAAAACAGAGCAGCGGAGAGGGAGAAGAAAAAGCCACCGGAAACCTTAGAAATTTTGCATATACCATTACATTGGGTTACCAGAAATCAAAATCAAGAACAGAAGATTTTAGACATGAAAACAGACTTTTTGATTATGGTTATTTTGGAAAAACGTTAAGAAACTGGGAACCGGTATTTGGATTCCTTGATCCTAATGACCCGGATGCTCAAATTGACCCCTTTGGTCATCTTGGATACAGAGAGGTAATTGGGGAATTTACCCTGAACGATAAAATTAATCCGATTTTGGGTTCTTATAATGCCATCAATGGCGTAAACGTAAATGGTCTGTTAAATCAAAACATCAATACAGCTTGGAACAATTTGTATTCTAATGTAGGCCAGGTATACAACAACTTCAGCAAATCAGACAACGATCTATATTCCCTGAATCTGGTAACAGGATTCGATCTGCTACCGGGCGGTTCAGAAAAGGGAAGACATAATATTCAATTCGGATTACTTTATGAGCAGAGTATCAACAGAAACTGGGCAATTAGTCCTTTTGATTTATGGAACCTGGCAAATATCCTGAGTAATAATCATATCAATGGTATAGATAAAAGTGTAATTGTGGATACCATGACCGTAAATGGCCCGTTTGGCCCACAGGTTGAAAATATATATCAGACAGCACTGAACATTGAGCCGGATAATAAATTTTATAGAAGTGTCAGAGAATTAACAAACAAGACAGACCACGAATACGTCAATGTTTGGGATATTGATCCCAGTCAGCTCAGACTGGATATGTTTTCTGCAGGCGAATTAAATAACAGACAAGGATTAATAGCTTACAATGGCTTTGATTACCTTGGAAATAAATTGGGAACTGATGTCAGATTTGAAGACTTTTTTAGTAGCAGAGATGCCTCAGGAAGAAGAACATTTGTAGTAGCGCCCCAGCAACCAATTTATGGCGCTGTCTTTTTACAGGATAAATTTTCATATAAGGACATTATCTTCAGATTAGGTATGAGAGTGGACTATTTTGATGCCAATACCAAGGTGTTGCGAGATCCTTATGCATTATATGAAATAGAAAATGCCAAAGATTATTACAGAAGAATAGGAAAAGATCAGCCGGCTTCAGTAGCTGATGATTACAGCGTGTATGTGGCGTCAGACGAATCAGATGGTCTGGTAGCTTTCCGTAAAGGAGACCAATGGTATTTACCAAACGGAACTGCTGTTTCAGGGGGCAATGTAATTTATCAGGGTGGTCTGGTTTTCCCTTCTTATGCAGGTAAAACACAGGGCAGGGTATTAAATATTCAGGACCCCAATTTTGACCCCAATACCTCATTTGTAGATTATAAACCACAGGTAAACTTTATGCCTCGTTTGGCATTTTCATTCCCGATTTCAGATGATGCCGGTTTCTTTGCGCATTATGATGTTTTGTACCAGAGACCACCATCCAACTCTTTTGCCACTGCACAGGATTACTACTATTTTCAGGATATTTCCAGAACAAATCCGGACGGGGCAGCATTGGACAATCCAAATCTGAAACCGGTTAGAACAGTAGATTATGAAGTAGGTTTTCAACAGAAAGTATCTGAAACTATGGCTATGAAAGTTTCAGCTTATTACAAAGAAATGAAAGACCTGATTCAGCAAAGAGTTTTGGCAAACGTGGCTTCTCCTTTGAATAGTTACAAATTTTTTGATAACCTGGACTTTGGAACAGTTAAAGGATTTTCATTTTCACTCGACAGAAGAAGAACAAATAACCTGGAACTGAACGCCACCTATACCCTTCAGTTTGCAGATGGTTCTGGTAGTGATGCCAACTCTTCTAACGGAATTAATAATAGAGGCCCGATCAGGAACTTAATACCACTTTCTTTTGATGAAAGACACCGTATTACAGCAGTCATCGATTACCGGTATGGTTCAGGAAAGGCTTATAATGGTCCTAAAATCGGAGGGGTAAATATTTTAGAAGAGTTTGGAATTAACTTAACGACCTTTTTGGTTTCAGGCCAGCCATACACCAGAAATACGACACCCCAGGCATTCGGAGGTTCAGGATTTGCCGGCTCTATTAATGGAGCAAGACTTCCGTGGAACTTCACAGCGGATTTGAACATTCAAAAGCGGTTTCCGGTGACAGTGAGTAAGACTTCAAATAAAAAGTTATGGTTTAATGCCTACTTCAGAGTACAAAATGTATTTAACACTAAAAATGTGATAAATGTATTTAAATATTCCAACGACGCCGAAAATGACGGGTATTTACAATCCAGCTTCGGACAGGATAGGGTCAGAGGGGTAGTTGATACGGGAAGAGATGTTCAGGCTTTTTACGATGCATATTCCTGGAGACTTCTTTCTCCCGGTAATTATACCTTACCTCGTCGTATGTATGTTGGTGTAATTATGGACTTTTAATTAATAAAAAGAAAATATAGTTTATTATGAATTACAATAAAATAATATTAGTCTTTTTCCTGGCATTGGTAACCCTTGGTGGGGATCTGAACGCCAGAAAACCAGACCATTTGGATGGTAAAATACCTGCTGGTGATGTAACAGGATGGCGGGCTGCGTGCGTCAGACCCACTAAACAGATAGAAATGCAGGTAAACAATGTTAGGGCAAGGCTACTAACAGGCGGAGATGTTTGGTCCGAAGCACAGTATATCGTACCTAAACCTTCACCTGGACAATTACCGGTTTCCGCTTTATACGCCGGTGGTGTTTGGATTGGTGGTGTTGATAGAGCAGGAAACACCAAACTTTCAGCCGTAACCTATCGGTCTCAGGGGTTTGACTTTTTTTCCGGCCCTTTGGACATTAACGGTACTACCGAACTCGAACAATGCCAGGATTGGGATAGATTCTTCACTGTAAAAGGTGTAAATGTAAGAAACCATTATAATAAAATAATAAAGTTTAAGGAAACCGGAGTTCCTATTGATTGTGATTCTATTCCGGAAGATGTAAGGTATTGGCCGGGACAAGGCAATCCATATTGGAGAGAAAAATTCAATTTTAATTTACCGGATCAGCCTTTGGGTGCTTTTTGGGACGATGATCAGGATAATATTTATGACCCATGTAATGGTGATTTTCCATTGATTGATATCAGAGGATGTGAGCCGGACAATATTGGAGAAGCGAAAGAACTGATACCGGATGAAATGGTATTTTGGATCTATAACGACAACGGTGGACCCCAGACCCTTTCAGGCCCTCAGTCAATTCAGATGGAAGTGCAGGTACAGTCTTTTGCCTATTCGACCAACGACGAGATCAATGACATGACATTTTACAGATATAAACTGATCAACAAAGCCAAAGAGGACTTGATTGACTGTTATTTCTCAATGTGGATCGATCCGGATCTGGGGTGTTATCAGGATGACTTTGTAGGTTGTGATGTCTCTAGATCATTAGCGTACGTGTATAATCAGGATGCCGTGGACGGAAGTAATGGAACGGCCTGTGAAGGAACAAATACATATGGGGTGAATGTTCCGATTTTAGGAATGGACTACTTTAGGGGTCCATTGGGTCCAAAAGTATTTAAGAAAGATACAGTGACTGGGGAACTGATTCTAGATGAAAACGGAAATAAAATTTTATTGGAACCTAGACCAAATACTGGAGAGCAGGATACCTTGGTGGAATTAGGCATGACTTCATTTACTTATGCCGAAAATGGCGGAATAGGTTCTCCTCCTCCGGCAACACAGGATCCGCAGAGAGGTCGGGAAACAGGGTTTTACAATTATATTCGTGGTTTGTGGGCGGATGGTACACCGGTGACCTTTGGAGGCTCCGGTTATAACCCGGGCAGTCCGGATACGATTAGGTATGTATTTCCGGATGACCCGAACCTAAATACAGGATGGTCCATGTGTACAGCAGGATTGCCGTTCGGAGACAGAAGAACAATGCAGGCAACCGGACCTTTGTTATTACAACCGGGTGCGACCAACGAATTGATAATAGGGGTGGTATTTGTTCCGGATATTGATTATCCTTGTCCGGATATCACCAGACTTAAATTTGCGGATGATATTGCACAGGCTTTGTTTGACAACTGTTTTGACATTACAGACGGTCCGGATGCACCGGATATTACAGCGGTTGAACTGGACAGAGAGTTGATTATTCAGCTTTCCAATGAGTCCACTTCCAATAATTTTAATGAAAGCTATGCCGAAAAGGACCTTCAGGCTCCTAGGGATGTAGATAATTTATACCGCTTTGAGGGATACAGGCTTTATCAGCTGGCTAATGCCAGTGTTACTGCCCAGGAAATCGGAGATATAAGCAAAGCAAGACCTGTTGCTCAGGTTGATGTTAAAAACGGTGTCCGTGAAATATATAACTGGACAGGACAGGTTAACCCGCTAAATCCGACTTTCCCTATAGTTTGGACACCAACCAAAGAAGTAACTGGTGAAAATAAAGGAATCAGGACAACATTCCGTATTACAGAAGATCAGTTTGCACTGGGAGACAGGAAGTTGGTGAATCATAAACAATACCATTACCTGGTTTTGGCATATGCACACAATAACTGGCAATTGTTTGACATCACCAGCGGCGAAGGGCAAAGAAGGGCATATCTTGAAGGCAGAGGTAACGTTGGAGGCCCGGAGAAAAAGGCCTATACCCTGGTTCCACGCCCGATTGTATACGAAGAACTTCAGTCAGTTTATGGAGAAGGCCCTCAGGTTACCAGGATCGCCGGAGAAGGAAACCCTGGCAAATTTCTGGACATGGATGAAACAATGTATGATTTGATCATTAATAAGCAACTAAATGGAAAAATCCTGTACAAAACAGGGGCTGGACCGATTGATGCCAAGGTAGTAGATCCTTTGTTAATTAAAGATGGTAAATACAGACTTGAAATTACAGGCAATTTTAACTATGCCCGTGCAAATTGTGCTTTTGACGACAAAACGGTTTGGAAACTGACTGACATGGTTAACAACAAAGTATTGCTGCAGGATAGGAGCTTAGCGTATATAAAAGAATATATTATTAATAACCTGGGTTTTTCAATTACAGTAGGAAATGAAGACGATCCGGGAGTGAGCAAAACAGGGTCAAATGGGGGTGTAGGAGCGAGACTGGAGTATAAAAACCCTTCAGGTTCAAAATGGTTTAATGCGGTAAAAGATGGCGGAGTATATCAGGTTACAGCTGACGGAAATCAGTCCTTCCCATTCCTTGACCTGGTCAGAAATGGATTCGCACAGGACCCGGCTGCGGCTTTATCTAAAATGGGAGACGGATTTTTTATGCCTTTCTTATCAACAAGATTTGAGTCAGATCCGGAATTACCGTTTTACTTAAGCCCGTCAGCCAGAGACTTTATGGCTATTATGACTAATGCAACAAATAACTCGGTGCGTTACAGAGACCTGAACAACGTGGACATTGTTTTTACCAGTGATAAAACAAAGTGGAGTAAATGTATTGTGGTAGAAACAGCCAGCAATGATTACATTAATAATGGTTTTGCTACAATTGATAACACTAAAAATTTTGAAGTTAGAAGAACACCTTCTATAGACCAGAATGGAAATGCACTTAATGATGGTACATTCGGATTTAGTTATTTCCCGGGTTATGCAGTAGATGTGGAAACCGGTAAGAGGTTAAACATATTTTTTGGAGAAAATAGTGTATTTTCAGGAGATAACACCGAGTTGCTTGATGGCAAAAACCCCATTGGTGGCGATTTGATTTTTAATCCATCGTCTCAAACCCTGGCAGATGGTATTCAGGACGCAAGAGGTGCTGTATTTGGAGGGCAACATTATATTTATGTTACCCGCCAGGAGTATGATGAATGTAAAACCCTTGAGGTAAAACTCAGAAAAGGTGCTTCTACTTTAAATAAAGCCAAAGCAGGCCCTGCAGTAACATGGGTATCGTTTCCTTTAGGAGTGGCAAGCGCCCCAATGTTGACTTTGGACAAAGGATTAATTCCAAATGACCTTACAGTCAAACTAAGAGTTAACAACCCATACGGTGAATCCAGAAAGTATAATATTGATAAAGAAAGAGATTGTGAGACTGATGGGGATCAACCAGTATATGAATTTGAATTCAAAGGCAAGGAGTCTAAAAAGTTAGTGACTCAGGAAGAATATGTAGGAGCTTTGGCTAATGTAAATGTAGTTCCAAATCCATATTACGCCTATAGTGCTTATGAAACTTCACAATTTACCAATACTATAAAGATCACCAATTTGCCGGCTAAAGCAAAAGTAACGATATATACTATTGATGGTAGTTTTATTCGCCAGTTTGACAGAGATGAGCGCGGACTCATTTTGTCTGGTACGAACAGACCTACTTCTACATCTCAGGTTTATCCTGATTTGGAATGGGATATGAAAAACTTTAAACAAATCCCGGTTGCGAGCGGTGTTTATCTGATCCATATCGTTGCACCTGACTATGGAGAGGAACGAACCATCAAATGGTTTGGAATTGGTAGAAAATTTGATCCAAGCGGATTGTAATAAATTAATAATTGGAGGAAAGGATTTTTATCCTTTCCTCTGATCAATCTTAATATAGATAAAAGTGAGCAAAATGAACTTAAAGATTTACACGCTATTAGCATTATTTTTATCAGCAGTCGTAACGCTGAAAGCAGGTAATCCGGACCGTCAGGGTCAGGCCGGTGCAGCTGAACTGCTAATGAATCCATGGGGTAGAAGTGCAGGTTTGCACTCTATGAGCACTTCATCAGTAATGGGAGTGGAAGCTATGAGAATTAATATAGCAGGATTGAGCAGAATTAAAAAATTGGAGATCGGCTTGTCAAATAACCGATTATTTAGCGGAACCGGAATGAATTTAAACAGCCTTGGGCTGGGTATTAAATTAGGAAAATCAGGTGCTTTTGGAGTAGAGTTTGCATCCCTGGATTTTGGTCAGATACCTGTTACAACAGTAAATCAACCGGGAGGAACTGGGGGTTATTTCTCTCCGAGCTTTTTTCAGTTAGGCTTGGGATATTCTTTTACATATGCCAATAGAATTTCTGTAGGTGTGTTGATGCGTTTGGTTTCAGAAAGCATCCAGGATGTAACAGCATCCGGTTTTGCCATTGATGCCGGGGTTCAGTACGTATCCGGTCCTAAAGACAATTTTAAGTTGGGTATATCCCTCAGAAATATTGGTTCACCAATGGCGTTTGGTGGGGAAGGCCTTTCTGTAAAGAGAGGTAATCCGGATCCTGCCGGAGGAGTTCAGTATGAACTGACGTATGATGCCAGAGCAGCTAGTTTTGAATTGCCATCAATGCTGAACATGGGCGTTTCTTACGATTTTTATGTGGGTGATGAAAATTATATTAGAGCATTAACTAATTTTACATCAAATGCTTTTTCAAGAGATCAGGTAGGCGCAGGACTGGAATTTTCTTTTCAAAATTTAGTGGTTTTACGTGCAGCCTATAAGTATGATATGGGCAATACAGATAGCGATACTAAAAACATTTATACAGGATTCTCCGGAGGTGCTTCTGTGGAAGTCCCGATTAGTAAAGGAGGAGGCAATAATTTGGGAATTGATTATGCCTATAGAGCAACCAATCCGTTTAAAGGAACACATAATTTTACACTTCGGTTTGCCTTTTAAGAAACTTTTTTAGCAGACTTATCGTTTATCTGTAATAAGGTTAAATAATGCAAACGTTTTCTCTTTTTCAGAAGAGAAAACGTTTGTTTTTTTATTTTCAATAAATACAATATTAGTTTATGTCAGTATCTTACATGACTCAGGATGGATATGAGAAATTAAAGTCGGAACTTGAGGAACTCAAGTCAAAAGGACGTGAGGATGTCGCTAAAGCAATTGCTGAGGCTCGTGAAAAGGGCGATTTATCGGAGAACGCAGAATACGATGCCGCAAAAAATGCACAAGGCATGCTCGAAATGAAAATTAATGAGATGGAAAAAGTATTTGCTAACGCAAGAATACTGGATGAGACACAGCTCGATACATCAAAAGTTACCGTTTTAACAAATGTAACCATCAAAAATATGAATAATGGTGCTGAGGTCACGTATAAACTGGTTGCTGAAGCCGAAGCAAATCTGAAAGAGAAAAAAATCTCTGTAAGTTCTCCGATAGGACAGGGCTTGTTAGGTAAGACAGTGGGCGATGTCGCACAAATTCAAACCCCTGCAGGAATTATTAATTTTAAGATTGTAAATATTTCTTTATAAGATGCCGACTATATTTTCCCGGATAGTACAGGGCGAAATTCCCTGCTATAAAATTTTGGAAGATGATAAGTTTTTGGCCTTTCTGGATGTCAATCCATTAGCCAAAGGCCATACGCTGGTTATTCCAAAAACGGAAGTGGACTATTTATTTGATTTAGATGACGATACATTGGGGAACATGATGGTCTTCTCCAAAAAAGTGGCTAAAGCGATTAGATTGGCAATACCTTGTTTAAAAGTAGGTGTAACTGTTATTGGTCTGGAAGTGCCTCATGCACACATCCATCTGATTCCTGTTAATCAGGTTTCAGAGATGAATTTTAGTAAGCCCAAGTTAAAAATAGAAATGGATGAAATGAAGGCCATCGCTGACCTGATTAAATCAAAACTTTAATTTTTCTTAGCGGCATATTTGTACAAATATAGAAGACCGCCAATACCAACTAAAACAAAAACTACAGAAATATACTGAGCCTGGCTCCAGTTTAGTCCCAGTAACTGATATTTTTCATTAACCCGTATGATTTCTATAAAAAACCGCTCTATTCCATTGATGATCATATAAAGGAAAAATATAGTACCCGGTATTTTAAAACGATGTTTATTGATGAAAAGAAGCATAAATGCGAGTAAACCAAATATGGTCTCATACAAAGGCGTAGGATATACCGCGGGATTGAGTAAATGACAATACCTCATGCCACAACTTTTAAGGCAGCTATCCTCCTGTGACAGACCTGAAATAATGCTATTTTGATATACAGCGGGATCACACATCGACATTAATGTTCCTTCGTTATTAACATTATTTGGATAACTGTACGACCATAACCAATCAGGCATAAACCACCAGTCCGGTATCGATGAAGCTTCTATTCCCCAGTCCCCATCCCCGGAAAGTTGGCATCCGATCCTGCCTATAGCGTAGCCCAATAGGATGCCCATACCTGAAATGTCCATCATATAAACCGGCTTTATTCCTATTTTTTTAACATACCAGTAAACTGTTACGAACGCAAGGATCAAACCCCCATAAACATTTAGCCCGCTCCCGGAGAACAGGGAACCTAACGGATCTTTAAAAAACCCGGACAAATCTTCAGTAATGGAAAATAGCTTACTCCCCAATACCCCGGATAATCCTGCCAGGATAATTATATCGTTGGTTTTTGAAGATGGCAACTGAATTATTTCAGTTGTCTTTATTTCTTTTCCGGCATGCTGATTTTTCCAAAAATAATAACCCGCTGTCAGACCGGCCGCTAAAAAACCGAGCCACCATATTCCGGCTTTTGAGAATATAAATGATGCAGGATCGCCTTTAAAAGTATCAAACTGCATTAGCAGTAACGGTAATTTAGCACCAATGAAAAGGGAAAACAAACTGTTTAAGATAATATCTTGTATAGGAAGCTGTTCGGAAGTTTTTATGGTAACCTTTTGGGGTAATATCAATCCTTCTTTTTCTTTACGCCTTAATTCATATTTTAAAAGTACCCCGCATGCCGCCAGAGCCAACACAAGCATAAAACCAAAAGTTTTAAATATCGAGGTCCAGTTATCGACATCGGTACCCAAAAGGTCATTGAAAAAATATGAAAGATCTGGATACATATAGGGTTAATTTACTGCAAAAGTATGAAATACGATAGAGATTTGTAAAATTAGCATGATTTTTGAAACATTTTAGTAGTTTTATATATTTCCGACGTGTAGTTTGTTGCGTGATTAATATCAATTCATTGATTATGAGATTATTTTTGGTTTTTTCTTCTGTGTTTTTTATCTGTTTTTCTTTGCGAAGCCAATCACCCGGTTTGGTAATTCAAACTGGTTTAACGTTGGCTTATGCCAAGGACAGTAATATCACACGGACGAATCAAGGCCATTACGGCTGGATGATCGGAGCCGATGCACGAATACTAGAAAGCAATTTGTATTTTATAATTGGGGGACAATACCATAAAACGAGTATCGTATCGACATCATCGCCTGATTTTTTTAAAACCGATCAAAGTGTTTTTATGACGAGGTGCGGGCTTGGGTTTGACCTCCTTCATTTGAGCGAAAAAATTGCATTGAGGTCAAAACTATTGGGTTCTATTAATTTTATTCTGGATGCTCCTGCAAATGCATTAAATATTCCTGGTTACACGCAGCTCAATGATTCATATTTAGGTGCAGTTACCGGAGTTGGTATTACAATTGGCTCGTTTGATATTGACCTTGATTTTCAATACGGCTTTATAAATGCATATTACAAACAGCCAAAGTCAACTTTTGACTCATGGACGTTAATGGCAGGTTTCCATTTTTAAAAAAAAGGATTTGTTTTCATCTCATGGCCTATTGTGGTCGGCTCTCCATGTCCAGAATAAACAATGGTTTCCGGAGGTAAAGTAAAAAATTTTGATTTGATTACCCTGGTTAGTGTTTCAAAATTACCTCCTGGTAAATCTGTTCTGCCAATACTTCCGTTAAACAGGACATCACCTGAAATAAGAACACGTTCATTTTTGTTCAGAAATGAAATGCTGGCAGGTGAATGACCTGGTGTAAAAAGTACTTCCAAAGTGGAATTTCCAAAACGTACAATGTCACCCTCATCCAAATAAATTGTAATATCAGGGGATGATTCATAAGGTATCTGATACATCATTGCCGTTTGTTGGCCAAGTTGCAAAACGACACTTTCTTTTTTGTGGGCGGCTAGTTTAAGGTTATACCTTTCACTGATAAATCGGTTTCCCAATATATGATCAATATGACAATGCGTATTTAATAAATACACTGGATTTAATTTCATTTCTGTGATGTACGTTTCCAGCTCTTGCCGCTCAAAATTATTGCTGCACCCCGGATCAATGATGACACAGGATTTAGTTTCATCAGATAATATATAGGTATTTTCAGAGAAGGCATTAAAAGTAAAAGCTTTGACAGTCATTAAAATATTGTTTTTAAGTTATTACAAAGGTATGCTTAACCGACAACAATTTGATTATTGTAATTTGAAAAAAAATTAATTCAAATAAAGAAAAGGTAATAAGTAAAAAAATAATTCTTATCTTTGCCGCCGCAATTAGGGTCGGGTGGCCGAGCGGTTAGGCAGAGGTCTGCAAAACCTTGTACAGCGGTTCAAATCCGCTTCCGACCTCAACATAAAAGATCGTATTCTCAGGGGTGCGGTCTTTTTTTATTTTTTAAATCTATGTTGACTAATTAGGTTAGCCTCCTCTTTCAAAATTTGTATTGTTATGACTTACAATGAATTTATCCCCGGCAAGCTGATTGAAGTAAAAAAAATTAATGACAACTTTTTATTATATACAGAAAATGGCTGTATTATAAAAATTGCCGTGCTTTCTGACCATATCTTTAGAATCAGATATGCAACAGATGGCATGTTTGAAAATGACTTTTCCTATGCGATCAGTAGCAGGTTTGTCCAGGGTCAGGTTGAAACCACCTATAAGGAACTGAATGAGCATGTTGAAATTAGTACGCAAAATCTGGTTTTAAGCATTTCTAAACAGGATTGCAAGCTGTGTTTTTCCGATTTGGCAGGAAAGGTAATTTGTAAAGATGAAAAAGGATTTCATTGGGAAGAACACCACCATTATGGAGGAAATATAGTAAAGATGAGTAAAGTGGTGCATGAGGGCGAACATTTTTACGGTATGGGTGACAAGACGATGCATTTAAATCTCCGTGGCAGAAGGGTCTCAAACTGGGCTATGGATACATATGGTTTTAAAAAAGAAGAAGATCCGATTTATAAAGCAATACCTTTTTATACGGCCATTCACGCAGGCATAGGTTATGGTATTTTTTTTGATAATACTTTTAAAGCAAATTTTGATTTTGGATCAGAGAGGAGATCTGTGACTAGTTTTTGGGCAGAAGGGGGTGAAATGAATTATTATTTTATTTTTGGTCCAAAACTTATTGACGTTACTAGAAGATATACCCAACTCACAGGGACTCCGGAATTGCCGCCATTGTGGGCGCTGGGTTATCAGCAAAGTAAATGGAGCTATTACCCGGAAGAAAAAGTGAAAGAAATTACCGATAAATTTAGAAAATACTGTGTGCCGTGTGATGCAATTTATCTTGATATCGACTATATGGATGGGTTTCGGTGCTTTACCTGGGATAAATCGAAATTCCCTGACCCGAAAAAAATGGTCTCTGAGTTGAATGAAAAGGGCTTTAAAACAGTGGTTATTATTGATCCGGGTATAAAAATAGACGAAAAATATCAGGTATATCAGGAAGCTATTGAAAATAATTATTTTTGCAGAAGGGCAGACGGACCTTTTATGAAAGGAAAAGTTTGGCCTGGCGATTGTTATTTCCCCGATTTTACAAATCCGAAAGTAAGAAAATGGTGGTCCGGCCTCTTTAAGGAGTTAATCGAAGAAATTGGCGTGAGAGGCGTATGGAATGACATGAACGAACCGGCTTTGTTTGAGATCCAGGGAAAAACTTTTCCCGATGATGTAAGGCATGATTATGACGGAAATCCTTGCAGTCATCGTAAAGCGCATAACGTGTATGGCATGCAAATGGCAAGAGCTACATTTAAAGGGGTTAAAAAACATAACCTTGGACAACGCCCGCTCATCATCACCAGATCGGCTTACGCAGGTACACAACGATATGCATCAGCATGGACAGGTGATAATATTGCCTCCTGGGAACATCTGTGGATAGCTACAATGCAATGCCAGAGACTAAGTACCTCCGGCTTTTCTTTTGTTGGCTCTGACATCGGTGGATTTATTGATCATCCAACACCGGAATTATACATCAGGTGGATACAACTGGCCGTATTTCATCCCTTTTTCAGGACACACAGCTCTGGAGACCATGGAGAACAGGAGCCATGGTCGTTTGGTGAAGAAGCCCTGAAAACCGTAAAAAAATTTATTGAATTTAGGTACTCGCTTTTGCCTTACATTTATACGGCCTTTTATCAATATGTTACGGAATACACTCCGGTACTAAAACCCATTTCTGTTTATGATCAGTCAGATCAGGATACTTTGTACCGCGTTGATGAATTTTTGATGGGAGACCACATTTTGGTTTGTCCGGTTTTAGAACCCAATGCAAAATCAAGATATGTCTACTTGCCTAAAGGCAAATGGTACCATTATTGGTCAAATGTTCTCTTTGATGGTGGAAAGGAAATATCAGCCGAAGCTTCACTGGAAGAGATCCCGATTTATATTAGAGAAGGTGCTGTTTTACCTTTTTACCCGGTAATGCAATATGTAGGTGAAAAAACAGTAGATCAACTAACTCTTAAAACTTATTTTGGAGGGGAGAATATAAGCAGTTATTTGTATGAAGACAGTGGTGATGGATATGATTATGAAAAGGGGATTTATAATAGAAAAAAATTTAAAACACAATCCGGCGCTGATTTTTTTAAAATGACCTTAAAAAGTAATGGCCATTATGAACCCTCATACAGTACATACAAATTGATGATTTACGGTCTACCTTTTACACCGTCCAGGATATTAATGAATGATAAGGAAATAGAAGTAAGCCCCCATTTTTTTAACAATCAGTGCCTGACTGTGATTACAGACAGTTCGTCTTTCATCAGTTTGGAATTATATAAATAAAAGATATTATTTTTACACCAAAATTGGAAACAGTGCGTTTACATTGCATGAGGATACTTTTTTATATTACAGCAACATGTTTTTTCTTTTTATCCGATATTGACTTATCAGCACAAAAAGGGCACGAGTTGGGAGGCTGGATTGGCACCAGCTATTATTTTGGTGATTTAAATACCAACCTTAAAATTACAAAGCCTGGCTTGGCATTGGGCTTACAGGCCAGACGAAATTTTAATACTAGAATTTCTGTTCGCACTTCGTTAAGTTATGGAAGTGTTGGGGGAGACGATGCAAATTCTCGGAATAATTTTGAGAGGAACCGAAACTTGAGTTTCCGAACCAATATTGTTGACCTCTCCAATGTAATTGAATTTAATTTCTTTAAATACGAACATGGACATCCAACCTTTAATAAAACACCCTATTTTTTTGGAGGATTTAATGTTTTTTATTTTAACCCCACAGCTGAATTAAACGGTGTTAAATATAACCTTAGGGATTTTGGTACCGAAGGACAGCAGACAGGAAACGAATATGGTTCTTTTAATGCAGGTATAGTACTGGGTGGAGGTGTAAAATTCGACATTAACCGAACGGTCAGTGTCAATATAGATATAAGCACCCGTTTTTTATTTACGGATTATCTTGATGATGTGAGCACTGTATTTCCTGATAAAGTGCTTCTGGAAGCAAGCCGAGGACCAATTGCTGTAAAATTGGCCGACAGGTCGCTTGTTGATGGCTTGGGAAGCGCAGGAAGACAAAGAGGAGATACCAAAGGAAAAGACAAATATACTTTTGCAGGAATTTCATTTATGAAATATTTTGGGGGTATTGAATGTCCTGAAATATCAAAAATTAAATGGAAATAAAGCGATCATTTCCTGAGACTAAATTTGGTTTGAACTGATTATGGTAATTTACGATCCCAAAGAATGGTGGCGGCTCATTTTTGCATTTCATAAAAGCGATACTTTCCGAATGATGCTGCCAGGCATTTTGGGTGTAGCACTTTTTACAGGTTTGGTTGCCTATCTCGAAAATGAAGTTTTTGGCGCTACATTTAAAAATACCACCGCGATTCACGCGCTTATTGGATTTGTATTGTCACTTTTATTGGTTTTTAGAACAAATACAGCCTATGAACGATGGTGGGAAGGAAGAAAAGCATGGGGGAGTTTTGTAAATAATTCCCGAAACCTGGCATTAAAACTGGCTTCATTTTCATTGCCCCAAAATGATAAAAACGTGTTGGCAGATTTGATCGTAAATTATATTGGTGCAGCAAAAGAACATCTGAGAGGTAAAATCCCTTTACAAAATTTATCCCTGAATGACAGGTACGACGTGACTTATTATCAAAATTCTACCCACCTGCCTAACAGAGTTATAAAAGCGTTGTTCAACGAAATCAATGCTCTATATACTCTAAATAAAATTTCGGGACATCAATTGCTGTTTCTGAATGATGAACTAAAATCATTTACTGAAAATATTGGCATATGTGAACGAATCAAAAGAACGCCAATTCCGTACTCTTACAGCTTATATTTAAAAAAGATCATCTTTATTTATGTCTTCACAATGCCTATTGGTTTTGTAAGAGAATTTGGATTTTGGGCTATGCCTATTGTTTCCGTGGTCTTTTATGTTTTTGGCAGTATTGAATTACTGGCTGAAGAAATTGAGGACCCTTTTGGTACAGACTCAAATGATTTACCCACTGACCAAATTTATGAAACAGTAAGATTTGACATCTTTGAAATTCTGGAAAGGAATAATCAGGTAAAATAAATATATGACCGCGGCTTAAATTTTAATCTGCTTTAATCTTTCCTTAGCTTCCTTTACTTAAAAGAAGATAACGATAATTCCCCAAATTTGCATTTGAAATTTTTAAATTAATCCTGAAATCCATTGAATCAGCACGCCGAATTCGCAATATATTACCACATAATGTAAAAAAATACAAATGGCGGAAACAGGTAAATTCAGCTATTTAAATTTGGAATAAATTTTTGTACACATTTTCCTGACCTTTTTAAGTACAATGACAGATTGGTAATATATCAGTGCCATAAACCAAAGTTAAATTTTGGTGTTAATTAGAAAAATAGAATAATATGAATAAAATATTACCTGCCCTTTTTATTGTACTATTATTGGTTTCATGTAAAAAGGAAGATATCAGTGGCGACACCGGTGTATTGTCAACAATTACGTCACTTTCGACATTCGAGACAAATATTAAGTCCGGAGTGTCTTTAATGTTTTTTCATGCTACTTGGTGCCCTAAATGTGCAGCACAACGTCCGGCCGTGGAGGCTTTAACTAAAGATGAAACGCTCAAAACAGTCAAATTTGGTCAGGTCGATTACGAAAAAGTGTCTGATGTAGTAGATAAATATGACGTTTTTGGTTTCCCTACTATTTTAATATTCAAGGATAACGTATTAAAACACGAAATAAACGGTCAGGGCCATAGTCAGGAAGAACTCACAGCTATTCTGAAGGCCTTGTTATAATTACAACTTGGCATCAACAGCCATTAAGTCATTTTCATTGACATCTTTGATCAAATGATGTAACTTTTCTTTTGCCTTTAATCGAATTTCAGAATCGATGTAACAGGCAATGCTGACTAAGGCAAAACTGATAATTCCCAGATCATCGGTAAAACCAAGAACAGGAGTCAGATCAGGAATAGAATCAATGGGAGATAGTAAATAAGCAATAGCCCCCAGAATTATCCGCTTAGCCCATTTTGGTGTTCTTTCCGATTGATAGGCATATTTCATGAGCAATACAGAATACACAAGCCTCACGCCTAAAACTTTGACTCTTTTTTGCAAAAAAGATAAAATTCTGCTTATTTTCATTTTATATTAGAATCATATTAGGCATTAATAACAAATTGATAGGTACAATAATTCCAAAATTTTCATATTTTAAAATAAAATGAAGCAAAGAATTTGCGGGCGAAAGCAAAGAAATTTTTCGACAGGCGCAGACTAAAAGTTACGGGTGATACAAGATGGCCTTTTAAAACAAATATGAAATCGGATTATAGTACTATAAATTGCTGATATGTATTTGGGTTAATAATGGTCCGAATCAATTTTTTTTTAGCCGGAAGTAGATTAGATGGTAAAAAATGATATGAATTTAAGTGAAAAAGTACTTTTTCATAATTTAATGGTTGGAGTGAGCTTATAAATTCGAATTCCGCACCGGGTATAAAAATGGCGAAACGACCAATCCCAGGTATCTACTATACAAAAATGAGGTGCACTCAAATGCGTATTTTGGGTAATATCATTTATGTTAAACTACTTTAAAAGGCTTTTCGGTTAATGGAAAGATTTGGAAGAGTAAAATCAAACTACCATTTTAATCCCCTTTCCCCACTCCAAACTTATAGGTTGTCCCGAGGTTGTCCCGAGGTTGTGCCGACCCATCCTTATGGATAAGCCATAGATGCCCTATAGTAACCCTATGGATACTGCAGGTTTATATCCTGGTTCAGTTTATGAAGTTTCCGGCTCCGATCCCAAATAAAGAAAGTGTTTAACCGGACGAAGATGAAATAAATAAAACAAATCAAATAACCATTAAACCCAAATTGCGTTTTGGACTTCGATCCCACAATGTATCTCCCCGATTTTATTCCAGTAAATTCCTAATGCTTTTTTTTGGTTAATTCTGAAAGGAGCATTCAAAAGCAATGCAAACATGTATGTTAAGAACCCTTAATATGCAGCCTCCTGGTTTGAAGTAATTTAGACCTGAAATATATTTATATTGAATTATTCGGTTTTAAGGGTAATTCTTAAATGAGAAACGAATAATTACTCAACAATTTGCAGCTTGGCAAATTGCAGCATGATCCTTTTTTCTGGATTGTCGTTTAACGAATCAAATAATATGGTTGCGACTAATCTTTCATCAACACTAACAACCTTTCCTTGCCCAAATTTAAGATGTATTACCTCCATGCCGGCTTTAATGTCATTGGCATTGGCGGCTTTAAAATCATTGGGGTTTACAGATATCATAGGTTTTTTTGCACCTAATGGTTTAAAATTTCCTAAAATTTTTGGTTCAGGAAATTCTGGCTTTTTAATGATTGAAATTATAGAGTCAAGGTTTTTTTCTGAAATTTCTTCAAGAAATCGACTGGGATCATTATAGCGCATTTGCCCGTACTGATATCGGCTATTGGCATAAGTCAAACACAATAACTCTTCCGCACGTGTAATAGCCACGTAAAACAACCTCCGTTCTTCATCCACTTGATTTCCTTCACTTAAAGCCATATAACTTGGAAACAGATTTTCTTCGAGCCCCACCACAAAAACAGATCTGAATTCAAGACCTTTTGCGGAGTGGACAGACATTAGAGTGACATTATCTGGATTTTCATCTTTTTGATCGGCATCAGTCATCAACGAAATGGTTTGCAGATAGGCCGAAAGGCTTCTGTCAGAGGAACCTTCTTCCCCGGTTTGAATTTCATCATCCTGAACAAATTCCTGAATACCGTCCAATAATGAAGTGATATTATCTAACCTGCTGATTCCTTCCGGACTTTTATCTTCCTTTAATAAGGTCTGAATTCCGCTGTGACGGGCAATATAGTCTGCGATTTCATAGGCATTGGACTTTAATGCTTTTGCTTTAAAGGCATGAATAAGTTGCACAAATTCACCAATGCTTTTTCGGGAACGGTTGTTTAACTCTATCTTTGTCAGCACTTCCCACATACTCATATCATTATCATCAGCAAGCTGAGAGATTTGTTCGATGGTACTTTCACCGATTCCGCGTCGGGGGTAATTTATTACCCGTTTTAAGGCTTCATCGTCCTTGTCATTTATTGTAAGACGCATATATGCGATCAGGTCCTTTATCTCTTTTCTTGAGTAAAAGGAAAGACCACCATATACCCGGTAAGGTATGTTATATCTGCGCAACTGCTCCTCAAAAATCCTGGATTGCCCGTTGGTACGATACAGGATTGCAATATCTTTATTATGTAAATTAAACCTGTTTTTTTGCTCAATGATAGTATCTGCAACTCTTTTCCCCTCTTCAGTCTCAGTCATGGTTTTAATGACCTTGATCTTATTCCCCTCTATTTTATCCGTCCAGATTTTCTTTTGGATCTGCCTTTTGTTATTATTGATAACCTCATTGGCAGCTTCGACAATAAATTGAGTTGACCGATAGTTTTGTTCTAGTTTGAAAGTTTTTAATTCAGGAAAATCATGCTCAAACTGAAGTATATTTTCAATGGTAGCACCTCGAAATGAATATATGCTTTGAGCATCATCGCCAACAATACAGATATTATTGCGACTGCCCGGATATACTGTGAGTAATTTTAAAATTTCGTATTGCAAATAGTTGGTATCCTGAAACTCATCTACCATGATATACTGAAATTGACGCTGATATTTTTCCCGTATATTATCCGGATTTTGATACAGCAATCGAAACATCTGTAAAAGAAGGTCATCGAAATCCATAGCTCCGGCACGCATACACCGGGCAGCATATTTTTCATAAATAAGATGAATGAGTGGCCGCCTGTTCATCCTGTCATACGACATCAACTCTTCATTATTTACATATGCTTTTGGTGTTATTAAATTACTTTTTGCAGCTGAAATTCTGGAACGAACAACCCCGGGAGCATAAACTTTTTTATCCAGATTCATTTGTGTGATTATTTCAGAAACCACACTTTTAGTATCATCGGTATCATAAATAGTAAAATCATTCGGATATCCTATTCTGTGGGCTTCCACTCTTAATATCCTGGCAAATAGCGAATGAAATGTTCCTGCCCATACCCGTTGTGCTTTTGGACCTACAACCTTTTCAATCCGGTCCTTCATTTCGCGGGCAGCTTTATTTGTAAAAGTAAGTGCCAATATATTTCCCGGATTGATACCGGAATGAATGATATGCGAAATCCGGTATGTAAGTACCCTTGTTTTGCCTGAACCGGGCCCCGCAATGACCATGATCGGCCCTTCGATACACGACGCTGCCTGACGTTGAATTTCATTTAATTCATGAAGATATGAATAACCTACTTCTTGCATAAGAGCACAAAGTTGCTGATTTTTGCTGAATTCGAAGGATTATCGAATTAGAATTTTAATTAATATCATTTTATTATTTCAGAACAAGTCCTATCGGACAATGGTCAGAACCCATTTCCTGATCCAGAATAAATCCATCTTCAATGCTGTCGGTTAAGCGGTTGTCAACGAGAAAATAATCAATTCGCCAGCCTACATTTTTTGCACGCGCTCCAAATCGGACACTCCAGAAGGAATATTGAATTTTGTCGGGATAAACATGGCGGAATGAATCAGTAAAACCAACACGCAGTATTTTATCCATACCGTCAATTTCTACTTGCGTATAACCTGAAGTTTTATTGTAATTTTCCTTGGGCCTGGCCAAATCAATTGGTTGATGAGCAACATTAAAATCGCCGGTAACAATAACTTGTTTTTTCTGTCTCAGCTTGGCAAGATATTGTGAGAAGTCTTCATCCCACTCCGCCCTGTAGTCAAGCCGCTTAAGGCCTTCACCACTATTTGGTACATACACATTAACTAATATAAAATCGTGAAACTCTGTAGCAATGACTCTTCCTTCGTTGTCATGCTGTAAAACGCCCATATCAAAAGTAACAGATAGTGGTTCCTCTTTTGATATGGTACAAACACCGGAATATCCTTTTTTATCAGCGGAATTGCTATGTATGTGCCACCCTTTTAATGAAGAAAGAACTTCAGCAACCTGATCGTCCTGCGCTTTAGTTTCCTGCAAACAGAAAATATCAGCATTCATGGCACTGAATTGATTTAAAAACGCTTTGCCGACAACAGCTCTGATACCATTTACATTCCAGGATATAAGCTTCATGGGTTTTGTTTTATTATATTTGTTAATCGTGTTTTTTTAATTTAAATACATCCAACCGACTAAATTTTGATACTTGCTGTACCCGTCTTAATTCTAAAAAACGGTTACTACTTCTTATGGTTTGGTTTATTTATTTGCAATATTAAGGTAAATTGATGAATGGTTTAAATTATTGATAAAACAACTTTAAACTTTTTGGTATTAACATTGTCCAACAGTTTGTTCTTTGCACTTTTTGCAAAGTTATGAAATAATATTATTCCGGAGAGCAGATGCATCAGTCCGGGATGTTTAATTTTTAAACTCTAAATTGGAAAAGAAATGAGAAATTTATCTGGAATTATGATGCTTTGTTTTATCTGTACCGGACTTATCTGGTCGTGCAGGAAAGAGGACCAAAATAATGGAATAGCCCCGGGAGATGCATCAGTTGCGAAATATCTGTTTGATGCTATACGAGATGAAGTCGACCAGCAGCTGAATCTTCAGGGTAGTTTAAATGGAATAAGGGAAGATATCCATAATAGTTCCAGAGGAGCATGTGCCAATGTTAATATCTCTCCGTTAGGTAATATATTCCCCAAAACGGTAACAATTACTTTTCCGGCAGGATGTAAAACTTTTGCAGGCGCAGATATTGAAGGTAGTGTTACTATTAATTTAAGTGGCAGGGTTAGAGAAAGTGGTTCCATGGCAACGTTTAATCTGTCTGAGTTTAAATATAAAAATTATACATTATCAGGTAATTACTTAATTACTTTTACAGGACCCAATTCCCACATAACCAATATTACAGAAGGTAAAGTAGTTACATCTGAAAATAAAATAATTACTTATACGGCAACCAATATTTCTACACAAACCGCGGGTCTGAGTACTACATTTAAAACAAATCCTTCCACATTTCTTCAGGACGATGTGTACGAAATATCATCAACAAGTACCGGTATCAACAGCAAAGGAAACGAATATTCCCTCTCTACTTCAGCGCCGTTAATCTATAAAGTGGCGTGTCAGTGGATTTCATCTGGAATTGTTACAATTACGGAAGACGCCAGACCGGCTATAATTGCAACCTTGGATTATGGTGATGGCACTTGTGATAATAAGGCAACGCTATCTGTCAATAACTTTACTTCTACCATCATGTTACCATAAAGCGAATTTCATTAAATTCGAAATGTATTTTAAATGGAAATATCCGTATTTCTTAAACCAGCATTATTTAATGGAAATCGTGAATAAGTAAGATCTGGTACAATCAGAACTCAACGAATATTTGATTAGCTTAAAGTCCTGTAATCAGTAAAGACAAGTTTACAATTTCCCTGATTGGAAATCGTTCGTTGATGTATTAGATTTCATTTTATATATCTTATAGTGCACCTAAACTTTTGATTATAAAGTGTGATAAACAAAATGGTTTTGTATTTTTTAACAGATACTAGGAATGCTTCGCTTACGCCTAAAAAATGAAAATGATTCAAAAAGTTAGTCAGAATGAATAACAATAATTTTCTGAATAATATTTCCGAATAAATTGATGATTCGTTATTTAACGAACCCCGTGCATAAGCTTTTTCAGAAATGGGCTAAGGATTAGGATAACTACCCCTGCCACAAAAGGAACAATTGTGAATATAAGAAAAAAATTAGTGAGGCCTTGAGTTTTGGATATTTCATCAATCATACCACCTAATGTACCGGCTAGTTTATTACCTACTGCAATGGACAGATACCAAATACCATAAGTAACCGCGATCATCCTGCCAGGCACAAGTTTACTTACATAGGAAAGACCAACAGGAGAAATACACAACTCTCCTAAAGTGTGAAAAAGATACGCAATCACCAACCAGATTACACTGACAGCAGCGGTCTGAGCGCCAAGGGGAATATTGGAGGATCCATATGCTAAAGACAGAAACCCGATACCTAAAAAAGTTAAACCAATAGCATACTTCACGGAAGCAGAAGGATTGTATTTGCTTTCCCATATTTTTGAAAATACAGGTCCCAGTGAAATGATAAAAAAGGAATTTAAAATCCCAAACCAGGTTGCCGCAATTTCTGTATTGCTTTGACTGAATTCATTCATTAACATCCAGATCACTATACCCCAAATTATTACAAAACTGGTACCCAGAAAAACATTGGCTAAGGCATAATTCTTAAAAGTTTGGGAAAACAGCCTCCAAAGCACAAATGTGATTATTCCCAAAGGGACAACAGTAAGGAATGTATTAAATATTTTAAATAATAAAGCACTGTTGCCTTCAAGCGTTCGATCAAGATAATCTTTTGCAAAGATAGTCATCGAACCCCCGGCCTGCTCAAATGAAGCCCAGAAAAACATGTAGAAGACGGCTATAATAAAAACAGCAAACATCCTGTCTCTCGTCACTTTTGAATAGCGGGTAATCCGTGAAAACAATATAAAAAGAAATAGGAGTAAAGCACCCAGTACGGCATATCCGGCATTGGTCGGGTTGCCGAAAATATTATTATTATAAACCTTTGACATTGGGTCATTGATAATCCAAACCAGTGCCGTTATGGCAGTGATACTAATTAATGTCAAATCTAAAGTAGTAAATGGATTGAGTTTGCCTCCGTTTTCTTCGGTGGTTACGTCATCTTTTGACCCGGCAACAGCAATCGCAGCATTTTTAATCGGTGGAAGTCCCACATCTCCAAATATTTTTTGAGACAATAGAAATTGTAACATTCCAAAAAACATAAAAATTCCCGCTAAACCAAAACCCCACGAAAAACCTACTTTTTCACCAATATAGCCGCAAAGCATAATTCCAAGGAAGGCACCGGAATTTACCCCCATATAAAAAATGGTATATGCTCCGTCTTTTTTTTCAGCGTGGTCCTTATACAACTTTGCCACCATGGATGTCATATTGGGTTTAAAAAAACCATTGCCGAATATCAGTAAGGCTAAACCCAGATACAGAAAAAATTGACTTTCCATAGCCATGGAGGCATGCCCTAAAGTCATCAGAATGGCTCCGATAACGATGGCTCTTCGATGCCCCAGAATTTTATCCGCCAAAATACCCCCTATAATGGGTGTTAGATATACCATAGAAGTATACGTACCATAAAGCGCTAAAGCATTCGCTCTGGGCCATCCCCAGCCCCCGTCTATCAAAGAAGAAGTCAGGAAAAGAACCAGCAATGCCCTCATTCCATAAAATGAAAATCTTTCCCACATTTCAGTAAAAAACAAAACAAAGAGCCCTGCAGGATGTCCAAGGACATTGGACTTAAAAAAATCATTTGAAGGTACGTTTACTGACATAATAGGTTGATTTCCAATATAATTGTTATGATAATATTTGTTTTATTTTACTTCTTGCATTAACTTCCGAACGAGAGGAGAAATAAGAATGAGTATAACACCCGCAACCAGGGCGTATATGGCTAACTGTTTATAGCCTTCTGTATACACTAATAGTTTGTCATAATTCGAAGCATTTTCAGAAGCATCTGCTATATTGGCACCTAAAATTCCTGCAAAATATTGACCGTAGGCACTGGCTAAAAACCACATACCCATCATGATAGCCTGCAGCCTTTGTGGTGCCAGCTTTGTCATTATCGACATGCCAATCGGAGACAAACAGAGTTCACCAAATGTGATTACAAGCCATCCTGTTGTAAATAAATCCAGGGAGGTTATTCCGGATTCATCGGCAAAAAACTTGGTATAATAAAAAACATAAAAACCGCCGCTTAAAAATATAAATCCTAACCCAAATTTGATCAGGGTATTGGGTTCAAGCTTTCTTTTTGCCAGCCATATCCAAACAATTCCCAAAAAGGCAGCAAATAAAATGACAAATAGGGAATTGGCTGAATTATTGACCCCATTGGGGTCTAAAGGAATTCCCAATATGGTATTATCCAGATTATTGGCTGCAAATAGACTCAATGAACCACCACTTTGTTCAAAAAATGCCCAAAAAACAATACTAAATATTATAAACACCATGCCGGCAATTAATTTTTTATTGTCAGAGGCATTCATTTTTGTCATCTCATACCCAAGATAAACCAGGGTTAAAGGACCTATAGTATACATAAAATAATCCGTATATTCTGTTTTGGCAACCATGGTCATTATCAGCGGCAAAACGAGCAGTGAACCGGCATAAGTGAGCCATTCATACCATTGTCGTTTCGATTTTGAAAGATGGCTTAGCGGTGACAGCCCAATATCTGCCAATGTCTTTTGCGTCCTCACAAAGGTAAGCAAGCTTATTATCATTACAATCGCAGCGAAGCTGAACGCGATATTCCACCTCAGATGTTCAGGTACAAAACCGGCAAATAACTCCCCCTTACCTACTGCAATGCATAAATATCCCCCAAGCAATGCTCCTATATTGATTCCGGCATAAAACAGGGAAAATCCGGCATCCCTTCTGGGGTCATTATCTTGATAAAGCTGGCCAACCATGGTTGAAATATTGGGTTTAAAAAACCCGGTACCAATTATTGTAAAACTTATTCCATAAAAGAAAAATGCCTTGGGGTCTATTGCCAGAATTGCACTCCCAACGATCATTAATATTCCTCCCCAGAATAAAGATTTCCGATATCCTAGAATTTTATCTGCAAATAACCCTCCAATAAATGTAAAGGCATATACAAATGCTTGTGTGGCACCATATTGTAAATTGGCAACAGAATCATTCATAAGCAGCTGAGTCACCATAAAGTAAATCAACATGCCCCTCATTCCATAAAAACAGAACCTTTCCCACATTTCTGAAAAGAAAAGATACCATAATTGTCTGGGATACTTACCGGAAAATTGTTGTATTTCTTCTCTGCTTTCCATTATTTTCATATCATCAATTTACACCGTGCATCATTTTTTTCAGTTTTGGTGTCAATGAAAATAATATCACGGAGGCAATGCCACAGAGTATTACAAACACCATAAAAAACTCATACAAATTGGTGATTTGAAATCCCGCAAAAACGGGATAATGATCCATAATGTTCTTTTCAGCCAATAGCTTCAATTGTTCAGGTGTGGGTGTGATTGTCTTGTCCAGAACACCCTGCAAATCTATACCCAGGTCTCCCGCAATTTTAAACTTATCCCCTGTTGCAGGTAGGATCGAGCCCAATGTACCTGCTAGAGCATAACCGGAAGCATTGGAAAGGAAAAATACGCCGTAAAGCAAAGATGTAAATCGTTTTGGAGCCAGCTTTCCGACAAGGGATAGCCCAATAGGAGACAAACATAACTCTCCGATAGTTTGAAGTAAATAAAGCAATATTAACCATTTGATGCCCAACAATCCGGCATTACCCAGGTCTTTTACATTATTCGCTATAATAAAATAAGCTATTGCTATCGTGGCTAGCCCTATCGCCTGTTTTACCGGAGAAATAGGCTCTTTACCCGAGGCCCTTAATTTATCCCATAACATACTAAATGGAATAGCAAGCATAACCACAAAAATACCATTAAAAATTTGTACCATAGAAGGTGGCATATTCCACCCAAAGAAATTTCTGTCCGTTTGATTATTTGCAATAAATGTCAGAGATGAACCTGCCTGTTCAAACGCTGCCCAAAAAAATATTACAAAAAAGGAAACAACATAGATGACCAGAATTCGGTCCCTTTCCGTTTTCGACAAAGAGGAGTCCGTTAATATCAATCCCGCTAAAGTCAATCCACTGGCATAAATTAAAGAATAAACGTAATTCTGGCCAACAAAATGATGAAATACAAACGCCAGAGCAAAAAATGAAAGTACTGCAAGTGCAAGGGATTTTTGGCTGAAGATCGCTTTTTGAGACTCTCCTTCTTCATAATCTGATGCAATGTTATGTGCAGGCAAACCACCTAGTGGTCTTCCTTCAGGGGTAATTACATATTTGTCTTTTAACAAATAAAAAGTAAATGTTCCGATTAGCATGGCAATTCCGGCAGCTAAAAATCCCCATTTAAATGCAAATACATCTCTGGTACCATTTGCATCAACTACATCCCCTAAAAATGGACAAATATATTGACCCAGAAAGGCACCTACATTTATTCCCATATAAAATATTGTAAATGCAGTATCAAGTTTGTTTTTTTCTTCTTTAGGATATAGGTTGGTGACCATACTGGAAATATTTGGCTTAAAAAAACCATTTCCAAATATTAAAACGCCAAGCGCTACATATAATAGTGTTTTTGCTAATTCCAGGTTTGTTCCAAAAGTAGAAGCACTTGTAAACAGTAAAAACTGACCCAAAGCCATCATTAATCCACCAATCATGATGCAATTTCTGTTTCCTAAAAACCTGTCAGATATAAAACCACCTAACATTGGTGTTAGGTAACACAATCCCAGAAATCCACCATAGATGATTGATGATTGTTCTTCACTGATCATCAGGGCATGGACAATGAACAAGGTGAGTAAAGTTCGCATTCCGTAGAAATTGAATCTCTCCCACATTTCTGTTCCGAATAATACCCAAAGTCCTTTTGGATGACCTTTTTTCACTGCTGTTGTACTCATGTCGTTTTTGATTATTTTAACGTTAAAAGTAAAATAAATTTTAATATCTGGCAGCAAATATAATTGATTAAATTAATCAACAAAAGGGTAGCCAAAGAGGACCTGGGCGAAGACAAAGAATATTATTTTGTTTTAGCTGCTATTTCTTTAAAAAATAAAACAAAGTAAGATAAAACCTTTCGGAACGAATGATTATTTGTGAAAGGGTAGTAAAAGCTTTAAAAGATTATCTTACAAACAGGCCTGCTTTATTTAAAAAAGTGGAATGGAGAATAAGAATCAATCAATAAATAAAGGTATTCGAAGCCGGCTTTTTACCATACTATTGATATAAAGCCATGGATAAGAAATTTCTGGCCTTGTAGTACCAAATTAAAGCAGATATATTAATGAAAAAATTGGTTAAAAAGCACAAAACTGAGGAACTACCTTAATTTAACGATTTTAGTAGGTTTTTGGCTTTTTTATCTCCTTTGGCCGCAGCATCTTTGATGTCTTTTACAAATCCGTTTTTGCCCGCCTTTTGTTTGGCAATCCCACGGTAAGTAAGTATTTCTGCTTCATTTAGTCCATCAGCTACTTCCGGCAAATTTATAGCTTTATCAAACGACTTTAAGGCCTCAGCAAATTCCTCCAATTCAAGGAGAACTATGCCATACTTAAAAAACGCCCAGCGTAGCCAGAATTTGTTTGGGTTTTCTGATTCGAAAACACGATTAGTAAATAACTTAAGATCAAACGCAGCTTTTTGCCATTCCTTTAAGTAAATATGACATTCAGCTTTAAGGCGTCTTGACTTCCAGTATAATGTTTGCAGAGCAATCGACTTTTTTATGGACTCATCCAGATTTAAAATGGCATCCTGCCACTCTTCTCTCATGATGTGTATCTTAGCTTTGCCGTAATATGCTGTGGGTATTGTCGGATCAATTCCAATACATTTGTTATAATCCCTTAATGCATCATGGTAATTTTTCATCATGAAGTTTACCTTTGCCCTCCTCTCATAAGCTTGTGCATGTCGGTCATATTTTTCAATAGCATTGCTCAAAGCTTCAATAGCCTCACTTTCTTTACCTTTTATCTTGACCAGTTTTCTTCCCCTGACAAAGGACTGAACCGCACCTTTATCACTATCGGGTTCCAGGGTTTCAAAATGCACAATTTCTCCTTCATTGATCAGCCAGGCTCGGATTGAACCTGCAATAGCAAATTGAGCGCAATACCCCAGTAAGTTAGTTGTCGTTCTGAAAGCTTTGTCAGTTACCTGACCTACAAATCTGGGTATTTCCAGGGAAAGCTCTTCTTCTTTAAAAACATCTTCAAACTTAAATATTACATCAGTTTTGTAGTATGTCTCTATTCTTTGAAGAAACATTTTAGTTACCTTTTCATAACTCTTTTGTGTCCCAAATTCCAGCCTTCCCTGTATGATCGTCTTGAGGTACATTAAAATGATATTTCACAATACACATAGAAAAAATCATTCCAAACTTCTAATTTCGGAATAATTCTGCAATAAATTTTAATATTAATTTGATTTAATGAACTATTGTCCATTTTTAACCCCAAAATAACCTTTTTCTTTGATTATATTTACTATACCTAAAGGAACTTTTTGCTCCCACCCTGCCACATTGTTTTTAATTTCATGCAAAACGGCATTCGGATAAATACTCAGATTTTCTTTATTGTATTTTTTTACTGGAACAATCTGCTTGCTATCTAAGAGATATTGATATAAAAAGCGGATGCCTTCCGGCACGGTCATATTTTCAGCAGTAATCACCTCATTGGTGTGATGGTTTTCAGCAGGATAGACATATACTCTGATATTCTGACTAAATAATTCTCCAAAGGCAACCAGAAGCCTGCCATCTTGATTTTGTTCAAATTTTTCTGTGATGATCTTTTGCAATTCTTTTGCCCCAATGACCAGACCAAGATTTGAAATTTTATAATCATGAAGGTAATTGATTAACATTTCGTGATTGGCACAATCAGAAAGTAATACTTTATGTCCCAAAGCACATAACATGTCTGCCCTTTCAAGAAAATCTATTTCATCAACCTCTGACTGATTTCCCTTTAAATTATCCATGGTTAGTTCCATCACCAGATTTAATTTTTCCTCTGGAAGTGCTGTCTCCGATCGGAATTGATCAAAACTACTGGAAATCGCATCGAGCGTCACAATGGTAGGCAATTGAAAATAACCACGAATCACCATTAATGCCTCTTTATATAAAAATTCTGAGGCATGAATGCTGTTTTTATTGATATCAAATAAGGAAACTGCAGTTAATTTATGTTTTACAAGATAGAGTGTCAGTAATCTTTTGTCAAAATAATTGAAATCTTCCCCTTGGATTCTTAACAGGTCAATAGAGACACGATCTTTAATGTTATCAATCAGTGACCGGGCCATTTTTTCTGGTTCATTGCTATAATAAAAGCTGGCATAGATCATATTTACTCCTAGTACACCAATAGCTTCCTGTTGCAGCCTGTTGTTGGTATCGAGCATTTTAACATGCAATACCATGTCATTAATCGGACCACCCGGCTTTAGCCTGAAACGGAGCCCCATCCATCCATTGCCTTTTATAGTTCGGGTGTAGTTTACCGCCTGGACAGTATCAGCAAAAACAAAAAATGTAGAATCGGGTCGGCTTATACTAAGCCTTTCTTCCATTAAATTCCATTCGTGATCGAGCATTTTATATAAGCGCGACTCTGATACATATCTGCCGCTAGGTTCGTCACCATAAATGGCATCAGAATATGTTTTATCATAGGCAGACATTGTTTTGGCAATAGTACCTGCAGCAGCACCCGCCTGAAAGAAATTTCTGGCTACTTCCTGACCTGCTCCAATTTCAGCAAAGGTTCCATATATAGGATCATTCAGATTTATATCTAATGCCTTTTGTTCCGTTTTTATCATTTGATATTCCATCGAAGTATTATTTAATTGTTCTGGAATAAAACTAGAGTAAAAAAAATAACCTTTTATAAGACTGTTACCGATCCTGATAAAACCTTTATTCCTTCAAAAGTTTCAATAGTTAGCACATATATAAAAACGCCTGAATCATTTTTTTCAGGAACCCAACCTCCATTATTATCATTAATCGCTAATTTTGACTTAGTAAAAACAACATTTCCCCACCGGTCATATATCGTCATATGATATGAATAGATATTTGAACCTTTTAGATAAAAGGTACTGTTCTCGTCTGCTACTTTAGAAGAAACAACATTAGGTAAAAAATAAAATGGCTTTAAATATCTGATTTGAACGGTCGTAGTATCGGTACATCTATTGTTGTCACGGACTGTAAAAAAATAAACGCCGGATGTCAAGTTGGAAACATGTATTATACTTTCTGGTCCTGATGACAATACGCCGGAAGATGGACCTGAATAATCGATAGTCAGGGAACTTGTATTATGAATCACATTGATAATTGCCGACCCGTTATTGTTTTCCGAATTAAGAGACGGTAAATTTTCTTCACCTTTTATTTTTAAATAACTTACAAATATTTCTTTTTCAATTGATGCCACACATCTGCCATCATCATCAGGAGTAAATTGCAATTTTTGAATACCCTTTAATCCGTAAGGAATAAACTCCTGATTGCCGGCTTTTGAAACTACACCATCGCCCGACCAAAGCCCGGAATAACCATCCACATTGGAGGGAAGAACTAATTCGGTGCTATTATCACACATTCCAACAAAATCGGTGAGCTCAGGAACCTTTTTTCCCATTATTTCTACGTAGGTAGTTAATGTAAACTGGCAATTGTCACTGTTTTTAACGACAGCCAGGTATGTCCCGCTTTGTGTAATATCAGAAATAGCTATTATTGCAGATTTATTTTCTGAACTAAAACCCTTTGGGCCCGACCATAAAAATGACACACCATCGCTGATTGAAAGCTTAATAGAATCTCCCTCACAAACAGGGCTATTACTAATTATATTTGCTGTTTTTGTAAATTCTACGGGCACTTTCTTAATTATTGTACAATCGTTGGTTTTGATCTCAACTACATACTCTCCCTGCATTGAAGGATTTGAATTCATTAAAACAGGATTCGGCAGCGTTGATTGAAAGCCATTAGGCCCCGTCCAGGTGTAAGTCAAACCTCCATTTGCTTGTAGTTCAATATCCACGCCTTCACAAACGGGTGAATTACTGGAAACTGTTACGTTTCCAATGGACTTGATCAATATATTAGTTGTATCAGTACACTTATTTTCATTGACCACAATCAGCGTATATTGACCAAATTCTTCAGCTTTAATAGATGAAATCTGAATTGTTTGTTCAGTTGAACTAAAACCGACAGGGCCGGACCACATAAAACTAATTCCTCCACTACCCGCCATATTTAATATAGATCCTTCACATAATGGAGAATTAGCAGAAATGGTTGCCTTAGCTCTTCCTTCTCCTGAACACCATCTTTTAAAATCGCCGCCGAAAATTAGATTTGTATTTTGTCTGAAATTATAACCACTGGTATTTACATTATTACTCTCAGATAAACTGCAAAATTTTTGCATGGATTTCGGAAAACAACCTTCCAGCTGGTTGTTCTGAACATATATTCTTTTAAGATTATTTAGTAGACCAAGAGACGCTGGTATTTCTCCGGATAATTGATTATTGTGAATTGTTAGACTATTTAATGATACCATTTTACCAATGGATGCAGGAATTGAACCTGTCAGAACGTTGTCATTGGCAAGAAAACTAATTAGTTTTGTTAGATTTCCAACCGATTCAGGGATACTGCCTGATAGCAAATTATTCGAAATGTGTAAACTGACCAAATCTGTAAGATTACCTAAATGGGGTGGAATTTGCCCTGTTAATTTATTATCGTTGAGTAAAAGTTTCTGCAACTTTGAAAAGGAAGAAATTTCTGTTGGAATTTCTCCACTCAACTGGTTTTTATTTAGCCAGAGCTCTCTGAGTTTATTTAAATTACCAATTTCAGTAGGTATTTTACCGGTCAGTTGATTCTCATCTGCATAAAAAAAATATAATCCGGTGGCATTGCCTAATTCGGCAGGTATAATACCGGTCAGTTGATTCTGAGACAAAATTAAAGACTTAAGATTTTGTAAATTTCCTAATGTCGAAGGTATATTACCGATAAAGTCATTTTGTGAAAGTAACAATTCTTCAAGTTTATTCAAATTGCCAATACCTGCAGGAATGAAACCGTTAAAATTATTTTGGTGTAGATGAAGAATGACCAGTTCTTTAAGGTTGCCTAACGTATTTGGAAGATTGCCACTAAAGTTGTTCAGACTCAGTACCATTTTTTTTAAATTGGTCAGATTTCCCATTTGTGCATGAACCGGCCCGTTAAACTGATTGGATGAAAGGTTTAGTTCTTCTAAGGCGGTAAGATTTCCTATGCTGGATGGAAGATTTCCACTTATATTATTATTTGTTAATGTCAGTATTTTTAGCGCTTTTAAATCCCCTGTTTCTGGTGGAAGCGCGCCATTCATTTTATTGGAAGGCAAAATCAAAGATTCTACACAACCGGAAGCATTCAATTTTACACCATACCAGGTCGATATATTTTGTCCGGGCACCAACCAGTTATTTTTATTGGTCCAGCCTGTTCCGACACATTCATTAAATATTTTGACAAGAGCCAGGGAGTCAGAGACTCGGTTACACTGACCTTGGAGAATAGAACAATTAATTAGGCAAAAGACAACAATTAAATGAATGGGGTTTATTTTCATTTGAAACATGCAATGATAAATGATGCAGCAAAGTAAATGATTAATATTCCATTAACTGCAATTTAAAGCAACAATCAATAGGATTGTCCTTTAAAATACAAAATCAAACTGGAATAGTTTATTTTGCAGGAATAGTTAATAAAAATGCCATCCTCAACTAAAAGGATGGCATTTGAATATTCGAATTGTTTTGAAGGGTATTTATTTTTTTATCCAATAGCCCAGCCAGGCACCGCAAATAGCCCATGAAACTACTGCGTCAATCAGATCAGGCATCGAATTAGTTTCAAACCAGATTGAATTTGTATATTCTGTTGTGAGATAACCGATTACACCTATTACTACACATGATATAATGGAAGTTTGAAAAGTAAGGCCGGGAATTTTATATAAAAGCCAGATGAGTAACATAACTGCAAATACATCAACTAAAAACCCCCTGATCATATTTAAACCCATACTTGTATTCATGGATTTATGATAGGTGATTTGCGCCCAGGGCTTCCCTCCGGATGTCTCCATTAACTTTTGCTGCTCTTCCTTTGTAGCTCCGGGAGCGTAAGTGGGCAAAAAATAAGATCCTTCTTCTTGTAATTGAGTACTAAGATAGGTTAAAATTGAATCCTGATTGGCAGTATATTTTTGTCCCGAACCATGCAAATTCAACATTGTCCATGATAAAAATTGCCAGATAAAGATCAATAATCCGCCCACTATGCCTCCTACAATCATTTTTGCGTTCATAAATTTGTTTTGTTTTATAGTGAAAAAAAATATTTACCTAAAAAATATGATTATATATTTATTATAAACCATCTGGAACCAGTTCCACGGATAATAGAAGTTAAAAACAATTAAACAAATATGCCCTACGCCCAACTGTTCTGAATAAAATTTAAATGAATTAAATATACTCAAATCTGTTTTTCCAAAATTGGACAGTATCATTTCATTAATTTGTCTGATTCACAAACTGCTAAACTATCTGCCATAATGTCGGTAACTTCACTAAATAAATTTTTAATAAATGAATTCATTAGTATTGTATGGATGTGCGAATATAAAATATAAGTTTTAATTTATGAAAATAAATGGAATAAAATGGTATAAAATAACCCTAATGAACAAAATTAAATAAGTAATCATCCCGAATTTTAGGATTATATTTTTATTGTATTTTTTTAGTTTAAACGTTTTTCCGGCCTTATTTTTTCGCTGTTTGAACCTCCTTCAATAAATGCAACCCAAACTGCACTCTTTTTATTACTTTTGTACCCGTAAATTTACACTTCAAATAATACTTAATTATGAAAATAGGAATAACCATCGGAGATGTGAACGGAATTGGTCCGGAAGTGATAATTAAAGCACTTAATGATCCAAGGATACTTAGGACGTTTACTCCTGTAATTTATGGTTCATATAAGGTATTGTCTTATCATAAAAATATAGTAAAAGACAGCTTGGTAAACTTTCATTCCGTTCAAACAGGAAAACAGGCGGTTCCAAATAAAATCAATTTGGTGAATTGTTGGGAAGACAATATTAATATTACTTTGGGCAAGGCTACCAGTGAAGGTGGCAAATATGCCTATATTGCTTTAGATAGGGCAATGAATGATATGAAAGAGGGGAATATAGATGCTATTGTGACCGCCCCTATTAATAAGAATGCGATGCAAATGGCAGGCTTTCCTTTTCCGGGTCATACAGAATATTTTACCAGCAATGATAAAGCAGGGCAAAGTCTGATGCTTCTTGTGAGTGACGCGCTCAAAGTAGCATTAGTAACCAATCATATTCCAATTTCAGATGTTTCTGCTTCTTTATCCAAAGAACTGATTATGGATAAAATAAAAATTTTGAATAAAACCCTGATAGAAGACTTTGGTTATGAAAGACCGGTTATTAGCGTTTTAGGATTAAATCCCCATGCTTCAGATGACTCCGTAATTGGGGATGAAGAAGAAAAATTTATCCGGCCAGCTATAGTTGAAATAAAAAAACAAGGTATTATTGTAACAGGCCCATATCCGGCAGATGGCTTTTTTGGAAGCAGCCTGTGGAAAAAAACAGATGCGGTTTTAGCGATGTACCACGATCAGGGGTTAATTCCTTTTAAAGCCTTAACTTTTGGATCAGGTACCAATGTTACCGCAGGTTTGTCATTTATCAGAACTTCTCCCGATCATGGAACTGCTTTTGACATAGCTGGAAATAATGTGGCAGACGAATCGTCTCTGCTTAAAGCTATTTATACAGCAGTGGACATGGTAAATCACCGAAAAGAATATTTTAGTTCTAAAGAAAATGCACTCGTCAGAAGGGAAAAACAATCTGCAGGTCTGAATGATTAACTTGAATAATATGACCTGGAATCATGCAATATATTATTGAAGGTGTTCTTCTTGGACTGACATTAACCATTTTATTGGGTCCAATATTTATTGCATTAACCCATACAGGTATTAAACATGGTATTCGGGCAGGTCTGTCTGTTGGCAGCGGCATTTGGCTGAGCGACATTTTAGTAATTTTAGCATCTTATTTTTTTATTGTCAGAATTAATGCCCTCACCGCCAATCCAGCTTTTCACTATTGGATGGGTATATCAGGAGGAATTATTTTAATCGTTTTTGGCTTATTTTCGTTTTTCAAATCCCACAAAGGAGAAGAAAAAACCAGGGCGTTTAATGCTAAATCCTATTTGGGATATTTTACCAAAGGATTTATTGTCAATTTTATTAACCCATTTACTTTCGTATTTTGGATTGGTGTGATGACTACTTATGTTGTTTCCAAAGGGATAGGTTCGTTTCAGGTATTTTTACTTTTCGGTAGCATCATGCTAACTATTATAACTACTGATAGTATAAAAGTTATTTTAGCCAAAATGATAAGGGAGAAAATGAAAACGTATCATCTTACGCTTTTTGGCAAAATTGCCGGCGCCCTGTTAGTTCTGTTCGGCTTGCTTTTACTCTTAAGAACGAATGTGATCTGAGGTCAATTATGAACAACAATTTCTATCACCTCGCTTTTAACGGTATCTGAGTTAAGAATAATCAGTTCCTTTTTACCTTTATACCTGTAAGATAATGCTATTGTTGCCGGTGGTTGTCTTCCCATATCATCAGCATGAAGCAGGAGGAAGTTTTTTCCCTGATCATTTAGTTTTAAGGTGAACTCAAAAGGCTTTTCTGAAATTTCAAAATTTTCTACAATCCAGTCTCCGTTAAAACTTAAAGAGACGATATCTTTATCTACAATTTTGTGATCGTACATCTTAAAATCTACTAAAAAACTGTCTACTTTTATAGTTCGTGTTGCAGTTACAACACTTCTGCCTTTTACTACTTTTGGTAATGATTTAATAATGGGATCAGAGGCAGCCAAAACATCCGTTTTCTCCATTTTTTTTGGGTAAATGACTTTAAAATAATGAGGCATTTCAAAATAACGCAGTACTGGGACACCCAAATAATCAATGATTCGGTTCATTTCAAAGACAATTCCATTGCCATATCGGTTGAACTTGTTGATCACGGAAATATTGTAGTAATAATAATATTTGTCATAAAGCTTATATTCCTCAGGTACGTTTTCTGATTCTGCAAAAGCTTTTTCCACTTTTAACGCTTCTGAGTTCTGCCTCTTAATATTTGCCCAGTACATTTGAACCCGACTGTTGATAAGCCGTGTACTGTTATAATCCGAAAGATTTATGGCTTCAAATGTATTAGCTGCTTTTTCCTGAGCTTTTAGGAGTTCTGAAAAGTTGTCGTCATCTTTATTATACAATGCATTAAGGGTGGTACGTGTAGTATTATATACCCCATCTATCGCATCTAAAACAACCGGAAATTGCATCTCTGATGTGCTGAATTTAAGGGTCTTGACGTAGGTATGAATGTCTTTTTCCAGTATTAGTTGCTTTGAATAAAATGACTTATATAGCTTTACGCCATCTTCCAGTTTATCGTAAACCAAACTTAAATTTTCTCTTTTACTGAGGTCAAGTGTTTTAATCTGATCCTCCAGTTCAAATCGGATATTGTTAACAGCACTGATAATCGATTTCATCTCACCAACAGTAGTTTTTAACTTTGTTTCAATGGCAGATGGTATAACGCCATTGGATTGATTAATTTTAATAGACCACTCATTGGGCGAAATATCGTAAAACCAGTTTTCCGGGTCTTCAAAAATATCCTTAGGCAAATCTTTATTGGAGTAAAAATTGATCTGCTGGTCAGGCAAGTCAACGAACTTATTGATGTTTTTATTGAAATTTTCAAGCAACCGGTGGACAATTAACAATCCATGTGTACTTTCATTGGAAAAATTGACGTATTGATTTAAAGCTGCTATCTTCTCAGTATCTGATGATTGACCAAATGTACAATTGTGAAAAAAAATTAGCAAAAATAGGATGGGAAAAATCTTTACAGATGGCATTACAGATTATTTTGTTGAGTTTTCTAAATCTATTCACGACAAACAAAGCCGCAAATATCGTAAAAATTTATCATGTATACAGTCATTTTAATACATTTAACCAATTATTATGAGGTCAGCTCATTATTTGGATTTTGATTAAAATATTTTTCCCGTATTTTTTGTAAATCTGTAACATTATCAACATAATTTTCAGTATATCCGCAATGTACACATACATATCGGCTTAAGTATATGGTCGTTAATCCAAACGATAGGGTATTATAAATATTCCCTTGAAATCCACCCCCTTGTATTACAGCAATTTCATTTTTATGGCATTTTGGACAGGTTTTTGAATTTTTCATAAGAAATTTGTTTACCTGCCCACATGAACAAGTAAAACAGATATGTCTGATGGGGATACACCACTGATTCTGCTGGCCTGTCCAATAGTCCTGGGTCTGATCTGATGTAATTTTTCTCTGGCTTCAAAGGACAATGATTTTAATCCTTTATAATCAAAGTGGTCCGACAACCTTACAGATTCCAGTCTGTCCATTTTGTCAACCATCTCCTGCTCTTTACGAATGTATCCTTCATATTTCATCGATATTTCCGCACTCATAATGATCTCTTCATCAAACTGATTCAGATGCGCATCCAAATATGGTAAAACGTGCCTCATTTCAGAAATTCCAAGGTTAGGCCTGGTAACAAGAGACTTTGCTTTTATTTTTTGTTTTAGTGGTGAAGAATCCAGCGATTCAAGCACAGGATTAATTAGTTCTGGATCAACACTTATTTCATCAAAATACCGTTCAATTTGCGAAGCACTTTCCATTTTCGTTCGCACTCTTTCCATGCGTGACTCCATTCCGGTCATACCTAAATGATAGACAAGTGGAGTCAACCTGATATCAGCATTATCCTGGCGTAACAAAATCCTGTACTCGGCCCTTGATGTAAACATTCGGTAAGGTTCATTGGTACCTTTATTAACTAAATCATCAATTAATACCCCAATGTATGCTTCCGATCGCTTCAAAATGAATGGTTCCTGGTCATGTACAGCAAGATGCGCATTTAGTCCTGCCATTACGCCCTGGCAAGCAGCCTCTTCATAACCGGTCGTTCCATTTATCTGACCTGCAAAAAATAAATTTTTCACCAATTTGGTTTCCAAATTCATGTTTAGCTGCACAGGTGGAAAATAATCGTATTCTATCGCATATCCCGGACGGAACATTTTCATATTTTCAAAACCGGGTACTTTTTTTAATGCCTTGTATTGTATGTCTTCAGGCAAGGACGAAGAAAAGCCATTGACATAAATTTCGCAGGTATCCCATCCTTCAGGTTCTACAAATAACTGGTGTCTGTCTTTGTCCGCAAACCGGTTTATTTTATCTTCAATCGATGGACAATATCTCGGACCCAATCCCTGGATACGACCATTAAACATAGGTGATCTGTCAAACCCTTCTTTTAAAGTTTCATGAACATCCTCGCTGGTATAGGTCACATGACACGGAAGTTGTTTGGTGATAACAGGTGTATCCGTATAAGAAAATTTACCAACCTTATCGTCTCCGTGCTGTATCTCCATTCTGGTGTAGTCAAGTGACCTTCCATCGATTCTGGGCGGGGTTCCGGTTTTCATTCTGCCTGATTCAAATCCAGCCTGCAATAGCTGTTCTGTAATACCTGTGGCCGATTTTTCACCTGCTCTTCCTCCACCAAAATGTTTTTCACCGATATGTATTAGTCCATTTAGGAATGTACCATTGGTTAATACCACCGCATCGGATGATATTTCCAACCCAAGACTGGTAATAATCCCTTTACAAACACCATTTTTAATAATTAGTCCGGGAACAGTCTCCTGCCAAAAATCTATATTGGGGTTTGCTTCCAGCATTTGCCTCCATTTGGAGGCAAACATCATTCGGTCATTCTGTGCTCTCGGACTCCACATGGCAGGCCCTTTTGACATATTCAACATTCTGAACTGAACCATTGAATAGTCTGTAACTATTCCTGAATAACCCCCTAAAGCATCTACTTCTCGAACAATCTGACCTTTTGCTACGCCACCCATCGCAGGATTACAGGACATTTGCGCAATGGTGTTCATATTCATGGTGACTAAAAGTACCTTCGAACCCATATTGGCGGCTGCAACGGCCGCTTCACAACCGGCATGACCAGCCCCGACTACTATTACATCATATTTTGGAAACATGGCACAAAGATATAAATCAATTATTAAAGTTCAACCTTCTGGCAAAATTTGAACGTTTGCCCAAATATCTGGCTTTAACACTTTAATAGCTTTATTGTTATGATTATTTGTCTTTTTAAAAGACCTTTGCAAATTATACAACTATTTTTAATGGAAAAGCGAGGCGTAGAAGTTTTAAAGGATTGCAGGTTAAGCAAATCGACTGCATTTACATTTGAAGAAAAGGAAAAGATGGGGCTGAGAGGCTTATTGCCATATTCTATCTCATCGCAGGAAATTCAAAAGCAGAGAGCAATTGAAAATATTAGAAGAAAAGAGTCCAATATTGAAAAATATATCTTTCTATCTGCATTGCAGGATAGAAATGAAAGGCTATTTTACAGGACTGTTATTGATTATTTGCCGGAGTTGTTACCCATTATTTATACCCCAACTGTTGGAGAAGTCTGTCAGCAATTTTCACATATTTACAGAATTGACAAAGGATTTTATATTACTCCGGAGGATAAGGGAGATATAGCAAACTTGTTGGATAACTGGCCCGAAAAAGAGGTAAAAGTAATTGTTGTAACCGATGGCTCAAGAATATTGGGTCTAGGTGATCTTGGATGTAATGGCATGGGAATTCCCATTGGAAAATTGTCATTGTATACAGCAGGCGGGGGGATACGACCTGAATATTGCCTTCCAGTCATGCTGGATATGGGCACGGATAATGAAGAATTACTCGATGATCTATTATATCTTGGATATCCCCACAAAAGGTTGAGGGGCAAAGAATATGATGAAATCGTGGAAGAATTTGTAATGGCAGTTCAGCAAAAATTTCCAAAAGCATTGATCCAGTTTGAAGATTTCACTACTTATAATGCCTATAGCATCCTGAATAAGTTTCAGAATAAAGTACTCTGTTTTAATGACGACATTCAAGGTACCGCAGCAGTTGTACTGGCAGGAATTTATACCGCACTTCTTGTTACAGAGTCGGAATTAAAAGATCAAAAGATATTGTTTTTAGGTGCGGGCGCTGCTGCTACAGGTATTGCCAACCTTATTGTTAAGGCTTTGGTGGAGCAGGGATTATCTGAATCCGAAGCAGCTAACCTGCTTTGGTTTGTCGATATTAATGGTCTGATGGTAAAGGATAGCAAAGACTTAATGGAGCACAATTTACCCTTTGCGCATGATTTTCCAACCATGAATTTTATAGATGCTATAAAACAACTTAAACCAACCTTTTTAATTGGGGCATCTGGTGCAAAAGGTACGTTTACGAAAGAGGTCATTGAATTAATGTCAGAACTCAATGAAAAACCGGTGATATTTGCTTTGTCAAATCCAACTTCAAGAGCAGAATGTACAGCAGAAGAAGCCTACGTTTGGAGCAAAGGGAAAGCCGTATTTGCAAGCGGAAGCCCTTTTAAACCGGTACAATATGAAAATAAAACTTTTATACCCGGACAGGGAAATAATGTGTACATTTTTCCCGGTGTTGGATTGGCGGCTATTGCCGTTGAGGCAAAGTATCTTCCTGAAAGCGTTTTTCTGATTGCTGCCGCTGAGTTAGCAAGACAAATACATCATTCTGATCTGGAACACGGCACTTTATACCCCAAAATGACAACGTTAAGAACCATTTCATTTGAAATTGCCGTAAGTGTTGCTAATCATTTATATGATATTGGACTGGCTGGTTTGGAAAAACCTAAAAACATAAGAATGCATCTTAAAAATATGATGTACGATCCTTCTTATTGATATAAATTTGTTATATTTTTCTTTTTTAAAAGGCATGAATACAACGTTACAATATGATTATGTTATAATTGGAAGTGGCTTTGGAGGTTCCGTGTCTGCATTGAGACTTTCTGAAAAAGGATATAAAGTACTCGTAATTGAGAAAGGAAAATGGTTTTCTAATCCTGAAGATTTTCCAAAATCGAACTGGAATCTTAGAAAGTTTATGTGGTTGCCACGGGTCGGATTCCAGGGATTATTTAAAATGACGTTTTTCAGACACGTTGTCGCACTTAGTGGTGTTGGGGTCGGTGGTGGGTCTTTAGTCTATGCTAATACACTTCCCGTACCAGCCTCTGAATTTTACAATTCGGGTCATTGGAAAGGCCTGGATAATTGGGAAACAGTATTAAAACCATATTACGATCTGGCAAAAAAAATGCTGGGAGCCGAAAAACACCCCTACATGAGTAAAAGTGACAAGGTCATGTGGCAACTCGCACAGGAAACAGGTACTGAGTCTTCTTTTGAAAAAACCGATGTAGCAGTATATTTTGGCAAATCCGGAGAAACGGTGACAGATCCTTATTTTCAAGGCAGAGGTCCTCATAGAACAGGCTGCAATCTTTGTGGTGGGTGTATGCTGGGATGCAGATATAATGCTAAAAATACCCTGGATAAAAACTATCTGTATCTGGCGCAACAACTTGGCGCTACCATCCTGGCTGAAAAAGAAGTTTTTGAAGTCAGACCATTAAATGACAATGGAAATAACGGTTATGAAATTAAATTCAAAAATGCTTTGTCATTGTTTTCCACTGCTGACAGTGTTACTGCTGGAGGAGTAATCTTTGCAGGGGGAGTGACAGGCACGGTTAAATTACTGCTCAAACTTAAACAAACAACCCTTCCTCTTTTATCTGATATGGTTGGTCAGGGCATTAGAACAAACTCTGAAAGCCTTATCGGAGTTACCTCGTTTGACAAAAACGCCGTTTTTTCAGAAGGCATCGCTATAGGATCTATTATACATTTGGATAAAAGCAGACACATAGAACCTGTAAAATATGCTTCCGGTTCCGGACTTTGGAGGTTAATGATGGCTCCAATGATTAGTGGAAATTCGCTTATAAAAAGATTATGGAGGATGTTGGCAGATTTTATAATGCATCCTTTGGACAACTTACGCGTTTTTTTTGTAGACGATTGGAGCAAAAGAACACAAATACTATTATACATGGAAAGCATTGATTCAACCCTTCGTATTGTTCGAACCAAAATTGGCTGGTTGCGATCTATGCCAGAATCCGGCCCATTACCCACCGCCTTCAACCCCAAAGCCCGCGAAATCGCTAAAAAAGTGGAAACCATCATTAATGGAAAAGCAATGGTGATGAATACGGAATCACTCTTTGGAATTCCTACAACGGCACATATCCTGGGTGGTTCGTGTATGGGAAAAGATGTGCACTCCGGAGTGATTGACGCAAACAATAAAGTGTTTAATTATCCCAATATGATGGTGTGCGATGGCAGTATGATCTCCGCCAACCCTGGGGTTAATCCAAGTTTAAGTATTACAGCAATCACAGAATACGCCATGTCAAAAATTCCGGTTAAAACTTCCTGAATACCATGGATTACTGTTTTGACCAAAGTTCAGGGGTAATTTCAAAATAATTTTGGATCACATTTATTCTAACAGGAGAATATGAATATAAATAAAAACAGTGAATTTTATTATTTCTCCTCACCTTTTGTGCAGTATATTTGCAGTATGGGAAAATGGATACAGAATCAAATCGAATAACAGATATTGTTGTAGTAAATTCCTAAAGTGTATTTTGGGCTTAACAAATGTAGGCTCAAAATAATTTTTTAAGGCATAATCTGGTTTAAAGGAGCCCCGATACAGTTTGTTATTGTATCGGGACTGTTATAATCAACAAAAACATTATACTTCAATGCCTTTCATCATCTTATTCCAGTACAAATAAGGTAAACCATATTTTTTTAACATCCACAATCGCCAGTCTTCTTTTGTACTGTCAAATATTAACATTTGTTTGAGTTTTGGATCCGGGGTAAATTCATTTTTATAATTAAATTCCGCAAGAATCATCTTACCATAACCGGTGACTAAGGGACAGGAAGAATAACCCTCATAAACCTTTTTCCCAAGATGGTGATCTTTGATGAGATGCAATATATTGGCCTTTACTACAGGAACCTGTTTTCTGATGGCCGCTCCTGTCTTTGCAGTGGGCAATGCAGCAACATCTCCCATTCCAAAAATATTTGGATAGGTGACATGCTGTAGTGTGTTTATATTCACATCCAGCCACCCGGCTGCATTTACAAGTGTAGACTCTTTGACAAACTTAGGGGCTGTTTGTGGTGGGGCTAAATGCAACATGTCATATTCCATTTCAATATGATCGGGGTGTATTAGTTCATCGGTAGTGCCATCGTTATTTACAACACATAAATTTTCTTTAGGGCCTATGTGTTTAAACGTAATTTTTCTATTGGGTCCATCTATTTTTACAGGGGCATAAAATGGTTTAAAATCAATCTTATACCGGTCAATTACTTTCATTAGACTGTCAGCAATCACTTTTACACCAAAAATAACTGTTCCTGGTGTGGCAAAAGTCACTTTGGTTCGGTCACTCATATTATGCATTCTGAAATAGTCGGCAGCAAGGTATGCTATTTTTTGTGGGGCCCCACCACATTTTATGGGGGTGGTGGGTTGGGTGAATACAGCATGTCCGCCTTTAAAATTTCTGATGACATCCCACGTATGTTCTGGATTTGTATAGTTACTGCACACCACATCTTTGCCTAAAGCTTCTGTCAATCCTTCTATCAATGATGTATCCATTACTAATCCGGGAGACACTACCAGAAAATCATAATCAATATCTCCGGAGTTTGCAGTTGTTATTTTATTTTCTTCCGGTTTGAAACCTGTGGCATAATCTTTTATCCAGTTTACTTTTTCTGGAATCATTTCAGACATGGGTTTTGAAGTCTTTTTGATGTCGTAGGCTCCGGCTCCTACCAAAGTCCAGGCAGGATGATACCAATGAGTATCTGCAGGTTCGATAAGGGTGATATTCACCGGTGATTTGGATTTGATAAACTGAGCAGCAAGCATGATTCCTCCTGTCCCTCCTCCAATAATCACGATTTTTGTTTTTTTGTGGGGCATTTTTATGTGATTTTATTGATTAACAATACAAACCTATAAAATACAACCCACCTAACCTGTAACTAATGTTACATAATATTCCCTCAGACACCTCACTAAAAAAGGGTGTTATTACTTTCGAATAACACCCTTTTTAATTTTTTTTAATTGAATTTAATTATCTGATAATCAGCTTTTTAACAGAAATTAAATGTTTGTTCTGAATTTTAACAAGATATAGGCCGGAGTTTAAACCTGTTGTATTAATAGTTTTTTGAGTAATATCCTTATCAATATTCATTTCTGTCTGATAAACTATTTTACCCTCAACATTCAGGATTTCCACTTTTGCTGTCGTTTTTGTTGGTGAAGTGGCAGAAATTACCACATAATCCATGGCAGGATTGGGTGATACATTCATTCCAAAATAATCAGAACTTAAATCATCGGCGGATACGGTTCCCTCACTATTTACTAAAGTTTCAACAGCTTCAGTGCACGCTTTTTCACCTTGACCACCGTCCGCTGATATACAGGCTTTGGAAGAATATTTATAAATATCAAGAAGCTCAAAATCATCAACAAACCAGCCATTCAAATCACCTGGTGCAGCAATAGTGGCATTGCTTCCAAATCGAAATCGGAATACAACCGTTTTCCCTTTGTATTCAGTTAGGTCTATATAGGAATCTTTCCAGTCGCCGGCAAAATCACCTACCCATTTCCCACCTGAATTTCCTGAAAAAGCACCCAAAGCAGGAATGGCTAACGTACTGTATGATAATGGCCCGTTGTAACCATTTCTGATAAATTTATCACTGCTTACCGGCACATACGCGCCTCCGTTCACACTGATTTCAACAAATCCTCCGTCGTTGCCGGATTCCGTGTTGTATCGGTGCCAGAAGCGCATCGCAGGACTGTTGCCTGTTATTTCGTATGGTATAGACCGAAGAGAAGCATCCGTATCCGCACCGACATTAATGATATTAAAACTGATATCCGGACTTCTGTATAAGTCTGTTGTGGGCAACCAGTCTTCGTTTCCTTCTTCTTTTTCAATATCCCATTGAAAATCACCATCGAAGTTTTCAAGTTCAAGCCTGACCGACTTGTTATCTTTACTGGTTTTTGCTTTGTATACCAGGGTTATTTCTCTTTCATATTCCATATCTCCAATTTCAAATGTCAGTATATTGCCATTAATGGTAGGTGTTATTGGAGACGACCCTGTTACGTAAGTCATGCCATTATCCAACTCATCTGTAATAATTACACTATTTTGCCTGGAAGGAATATGATTAATTGCTTTAAGTGTTACAGTGACCTCATCGCCTGCGTTCACTGAAGCAGTTACATCTTTATAGATTTTAAGTTTTTCTATGCAGGTAGGAAGTGTTTCAAAATTTTCAACCCCGTCATTTCGGTCACTGGTACTGCCTCCCTGCGCATAATACCCAACACCTCTTCTGGCAAATACATTCCATATTAGACACTTATTTGCACTACTGTTGTGCACTTCATCTGCTTTAATGATAGCATTTCTTCCCTCAATAAATCCGGGATTACAACTTTGCATTTTCATGCCTTCCATGACCAGATACACTGCTTTATAATTTCCGGAATTTTGATTTCTCCAGTCCGGGTCGTATCCGTATTGATCAATAAATGCCCAGTACATATCCCATAATACATCAGCCCATACTTCTCCCAGTGGGTGAGGCGCAGTTGTTCCTTTAATGTCGTCATATGATTGTGGATTTATGTTCATATCCGTTGAATAGGGATAACGCCTGATACCGCCACCGGTAACTTGTTGGGCAACAGCAAAGGTTCCTATTCCCCTTTTATCTGTACCTTGGTCTCCCGCTTCGTGAGTCATTACCAGTGCAAAAAAATCACTCCAGCCTTCGCCCATTTGTTCGTCATTATTAAGGCAGGAGGAATTAAGCCTGCCACCGGTAAGTCTCGTAGATATACCATGCCCGAATTCATGAGCTATAATGCCATTATCCAGTGCCCCATCCAGATATGCTGCTCCAACCCGCTCTCTGGCCTTAAATGTCATAACTACATCTGTTCCTCCGGATAATACCAATCTGATCTTATCACAATCTGATTTTTTCATAAAAATAGACGGTATGGTAACGGAAGTCCCGTTTACTCCGCCGGCCATTCCGGCAAGTTCCTCGCCATTACCCCCGTTGATTCCGGGAATATTGCATATGATCGCGGCAATCGCTCCTGCTTGTTGTGCATTGAGCACTTTTTTTGAAAACTCACATATACCACGATCAATCATGGCAATTTTTCCATTAATTTCATTTTTATTCAATATGGTTCCGCATCCTACTGTAGGATTGGAACTTCCATCCTTGATTAAGGCGACACTACCCGAAATAGCAGGCTCATCAGCATTAGGAATAGGTAAACCAAAATCCGCCCGACCATATTCCGGTACAAATCCTTTGATTTCTTCCGGCGAATCAATGGAAATAGAACCGCCTTCATTATCCCAGAAAAACATTTGCATTCTTCCGTTAAATCCATCTGTGGGCGTCGAGAAATTGGCATTGTTTATTTTTGTGGGTGAACCATTGACGATGTCCTGACCCGCCTCATGAAGGGTAATACCGTCAAACGCCTGGGCCAGAACATAGTCATCTCCATCTCCTGCCTGACTGTAATTTTTTTGTTGAAAATTACCAAAGGCTTCATTAAACCCTAGCATAGTAGTCACGTCGTGCATCATATTAACCATGTAGAAAAGATTGGTTACTGCGGCATTGTTGCTTTCTCTCGGATCTTTAGTCAGGTCAATAGGAAAGTCAAATACAAGTCCGGTACCACCATCCGGGTCATTACCGTCAGAATCATCATCATCATTTTTATCTTCATAGGCATATACATTGTTCCCCCTGGTAATCGTGAATTCGGCACCTTCAGCCCCGTTCGTATCGTGCCATCCATAAGGAGATGCTGACGGAAACTGATCATCTGTTGCTATAAATCTGCTTCCATGATTAGGGCTTTCAGCCGGTAATTTAAATACATTATAACTTGCAGCCGCCCTTCCTGTCAATACTTCATCTACGTTTTGGGTCTGGTCACTTATTTTTCTGAAAGTTTTTATGGAGCAGTTGTGAGGGTTTGAAAACGCATCTTTATGGTGTTTGCAATAGGTCGTAAAATTGTGTTTTGAAACAAACGAACCATTTGATGCATCAATATTAATGTCCCAGTAATCGGCGGATGATTTCATATCCAGATTCAAATTCCAAACCAGTACTAGTTTGTCATCGACCAGTTCATACTTCAGTTCGGCAGGAATGGGGGACTTTGTAAACTCAGGCCAATCAAAAGTTAACTTACCAGTATTGCTGCGGCTGCTAAGTATTGGCGTACTTTTTAACCCTATTTTAAAGTAATCTGCACTGGCCTGTATGGCTTTTTCAGCAGACATAACAGGCGATTCCCGGTTTATTTTTGTTTTAACGTTCTGAATAAAATTGTTGGCGTCAGATACTACCTGACCATCTTTGTTTATAATCATGGTCATCATAGCATTCCGCAATGGAATATTTTGATACGATTGATTTAGATAAAGATAGGTAATGCCTTTTTCAGAGGTAACTTGTGAACTGATTAACAAACCATCATAATCTGATGATTTAAGATTCCATTTTTCAGCATGTTGCCTGATATGGCCCACCGCTGTTTCAAGTAAGTTTTTACTTTGTGATTTTCCTTGATGATAAATACAAAGTAAAAAAAAGATTAAAATGTACCATTTTCTGTCCATACATCGAATAGATTAATTGATTTAAAAGAGATTTGTTAATGTTGATAATTTGAATAAATCCAAATCAGTCATAAAAGTAATGAAACATAAAATATAAAGTGTAGTTTTTTATTATAATGTATTCACTACGACGATTTGCCTTTTTATTTCCATCTTTGCACCTAATTGTCTCAAATTAGCAACTTATGTCAGATATCATTTTCGGAAAAAATGCCGTAATTGAAGCTTTTCAAAACGGTAAGGATATTGAAAAAGTGTTCCTTTTAAATACTATGAGGGGGGAATTTGAAGTGCAGATCAGAAATTTATGCAAAGACAAAAGTATACCGCTGGCTAAAGTTCCTGAAATTAAACTAAATGAACTTTCTAAAAACAAAGCACATCAGGGAGTTATTGCACTGATTTCACCTATCCGGTATTTTGAATATGCAGATATTATTTCTGCTGCTTTTGAATCCGGTCAAACCCCTTTAATAGTCGTTCTGGACGGGGTCACAGACATCAGAAATATAGGTGCAATTTCCAGGTCCGCTTATTATTTTGGAGCACATGGCCTGATTATTACAGGTAATTTTACAGGTCAGATCAACGAAGACGTGGTGAAAACTTCCTCAGGGGCTATTTTAAGTTTACCGGTATCCAGAGTGGCAAGCCTCCTGCATCTCGTCAGCAATTTACAGTCCCTGGGAATCAAAGTAGTGGCTACAAGTCTTAAAGATGCTATTGAACCCCGAAATTCAGATATGACCGAACCGCTGGCTATTATTATGGGGTCTGAGGATAAAGGTATTCATTATAAAGTACTCGAAATAGTTGATGAAGTGGTAAAAATTCCGGCTTTTAATGACTTTGACTCTTTAAATGTATCCGTAGCTTCAGGCGTACTTTTATATGAGTGCACCAGACAAAGGAAAATGGAATAAATAAATCTCAAAAATAAAAACCTTCTATGAAATATTTTAAATCTGGTAGTATACTGAACCTAATAGTGCTCTTTTTATTCGTTGGTCTGATTAGCTGCAAAACAGGTAAAAATGCGGCCCAACAGTACAAACCGCTTGAAAATAGTTTGTTGTGGAAAATAAGTGGCCAGGGCATAAAAAATCCTTCTTTCCTTTTCGGAACGATTCATATTATTCAAAGTAAAGATTTTTTTCTACCTAAAGGCACAATGTCCGCCCTCGATCAAACCAAAAAAATTGTTTTTGAAATTGATATGAAAGAGGTGTCCGATATTTCTGCTATGATGGGAATTATGAACAAAGTCTTTATGAAAGATAATCATACTTTGAAGGATTTTATGACGGAAGAAGACTATGCAATGGTCGGTAAACATTTTCAGAAAATGGGACTACCCTTATTTATGCTTGAAAGAATGAAACCGATGTTCCTGACTGTTTTTGCTTACGGCGATATGGACCCTTCCGGATTGAAAAACGGCAACATGAAATCTTACGAAATGGAGTTGCTTGAAATGGCTAAAAATTCCGGCAAAGAAACAGGAGGACTCGAGACTATTGATTTTCAGATTGGTATATTTGATGAAATCCCGTATGACGTTCAGGCTAAAATGCTGGTGGATGCCATCCGGGCATCCTCTGTTTCTGAAAACGATGAATTTAAGAAAATGACAGACCTTTATCTTTCTGAAAATATCAATGCCATGGTCAATATGATTTCTGAAGAAGGAAGCGAGGTGGTCGGATATGAAGATAAATTACTCAACGAAAGAAATAAAAACTGGATAGCTCAAATCATTCAGGCATGTAAAACGGAACCTACTTTTTTTGCAGTGGGTGCGGGTCACCTGGCTGGTCCGGAAGGAGTAATCAATCTGCTTAGAAAACAGGGAATGCAAGTAACTCCGGTTAAATGATAAAAATTCCGGCCGTGCAGCATTTTTGGTTTTTAATTTGTGCCCTGTCAATGGTTTTTTTGACAACATGTAAAGAAAGTCCGGCATTTAGTTCCCGCCAACAATTTAATACACAAAAACAACCGAATTCAGATACGCTGCAAAAACACAGCAGAGATGATAATATGACGTTTTTGGATACTGCCGATTATTTGTTAAGATGGGAGGTACTCCAAAACGATACCATCAAAGACATGGAGGAGAGATTCAACCCGATTCCAAAAGCAGGGGCCATCCTTCCATTTTACCGTATAATAGCCATGTATGGAAATTTCTATTCAAGACATATGGGTATTTTGGGCAGAGTATCGGAGGAAGACCTGATTAACCTGCTTAAATTGGAAATGCTGGAGTGGAAGAAAGCAGATACCCTTACTAAAATAATACCGGCAATTCATTATATTGCCATTACAGCGCAAAGTAAACCAGGAAAGAATAATTTATACAGACTACATATGCCTGAAAAACAAATCCAAAAAGCAATCCTTTTGTCAAAAAAAGTAGATGGCCTGACTTTTCTGGATATTCAGGTTGGGCACAGCACAGTCCAAAAGGAAATATCCTATCTTGAAAAATATCTGCTTGACCCAATGGTACATCTTGGTTTGGACCCGGAATGGTCAATGAAAGATGGAAGTATTCCCGGTAATAAAATTGGCACCATGGATGCCGCTGATATCAATTATGCCATATCATTTCTTTCTGCTTTAGTTAAAAAAAACAACCTTCCGCCAAAAATTCTGGTTATCCATAGATTTACGAAAGGCATGATTACAAACTACAAAAAAATTAAACCTACTCCTGAAGTGCAGGTTGTCATTAATATGGACGGATTTGGCTTTCCCGCCAAAAAAATTGACAGCTATAAAAGATTTGTCGGAGGCATGCCGGTGCAGTTTACCGGATTTAAACTCTTTTATAAAAACGACAAACACGACAAGCCATACAGACTAATGACTCCGACAGAGATATTAAAACTAAAGCCTAAACCAATTTATATCCAATACCAGTAAAAGGATTAGACTATGTGCAGAGATATCTTGTTTTGCCTTTTGACCTTGGCTTTTTTCTTACAAGGTAAATTGGCTATCGGCCAGAATGAAAATGAGAATTTGAACATGAATGTTCCGGTTCTTTCTTACCACAATATCACAACTGTGGTTGGTAAAAATAAAGCGTACTCTATTACTCCGGCAGCTTTTGAATCACATATCAAGAGCTTAAAAGACAACGGGTTTGTTTCTATACTTCCGGAAGATTTATATGAACATCTGACATGCAATAAACCTTTACCGGCACGCCCGGTAATAATTAGTTTTGATGATTCTCGAAAAGAACATAGGATAAAAGTAGCACCGGTTCTGGAAAAATATGGATTCAAAGCAACTTTTTTTATCATGACAGTTACAATAAATAAAAAAAACTATATGACCGCTGATGATATCCGCTCACTTTCTGAACACGGACATACTATCGGACACCATACCTGGGATCACCCGGATCTCAGAAAATTACCTGCTGACGGATGGACCATTCAGATAGATAAAGCAAAAAAAATATTGGAAAAAATCATTGGCAAACCAGTTCAATTTTTTGCATATCCCTTTGGTTCATGGAATAATAATGTGATCGAACAAATCAAAAAACGAAATTTTTTAATGGCATTTCAATTGTCAGGACGTCAAAGTACAAAGTATCCCCTTTTTACAGCAAGACGACTTCTTGTTTCAGGTAATTGGTCAGGCGATCAACTGTGTAAAGAAATTAATAAATTTTATTGAGAAGAACATACCCGACTTATACCGATGGGAAAAAAGCATCTTTATAATGTGTGATCAGCGGATTCATTTTTTTATCAAATAAAACAGAAATGATATCAAAACGAATCTCCCAGGTATGGTTCGTTTGGATCATATATTGAGTGGCCGCATCTATGATCAGACTTTCTTTATGGACAGAAACATTTTCTTCAGGATGCCCGTAATAGGTATAAGATTTTGCTTTAACTTCAGCAAAAATTAAAATGTCCAGCTCTTTGGCAATGATATCGATTTCTGCTTTGCTGAACCTCCAGTTTCTTTCAAGAACGGTATAACCCAGTTTTTGAAGAAAATCACAGGCAGCGTCTTCTCCAAGTTTTCCAATGGTGTGCTGTTTTGACAAAATGTGCAGTTTAAATATGGATCAAAAATAAGTAAAATCAGAGAGGATTCGATCTCTTTTTACAAAATATGTTAAAGAGAAGAGGCTTAATTGCCCCAAAGTGATACATTTTAAAAATCTGACATCATTGATGGAATAGGTTAATCGTGGATATAAACTTTGGTTTTGCCAATCCCCAAAATGATCTTCCTAAAAATACATTTCTAATTTGTTTTCTTCTTTTTATCCCTGATTTAGGTTTATAATATATATACTTTAATTTAATTCGATAAAACAGGGTATAATTACTAAAACTGCCTCATCTGTTGTAATTTTGTGCATTTTACACGAAGCTATTAATAAGAATCGAATGAATGTCCTTAAATTTGGTGGGTCTTCTGTGGCCAGTGCAGATCGAATTCAGAATATTATTTCTATTGTTAAACCCAGAATTGAAGTCGGGGAAAAATTAACACTGGTATTTTCAGCCTTTGGTGGAATTACGGACATGCTGATTGAAATGAGTGAACTGGCAAGCCAGGGTAAAGATAGATACATAGCATTGTACCACCAATTTAAAGACAGACACGCAACTACGGCAAAAGCATTGCTTTCTGCTGAAAAATTTAATGAATTGAGTGTCTCCATGGACGAACACCATGAAACCCTCAGAGACTTATTAAAAGGTATTTTTTTGGTTCGGGAAGCATCTCCCCGAACCATGGATTACGTCTTAAGCTTTGGGGAAAGAAATGCTAATTTTATTATTACTGAAGCATTGAAAGAACAGGGAATACCTGCGCTTTTCCTGGACGCACGTAAAATTATTAAAACAAATAAGGACTTTGGTTCGGCAAAAGTCAATTTCAAAATTACAGATCCCGCGATCCGGGAATATTATGAAAATAATCCGGATAATATTCACGTTGTTACCGGATTTATTGGATCAGACATAGGAGGATTAACGACAACGCTCGGGCGTGGGGGGTCAGATTATACCGCTTCAATTCTGGCTGCTGCACTGAATGCTGAGGTTCTGGAGATTTGGACGGATGTGGATGGGGTATTGACTTGCGACCCTCGAAAAGTTAAAAAAGCGTTCACCATTCCGCAGCTTAGTTATGCGGAAGCAATGGAAATGTCGCATTTTGGTGCAAAAGTGATTTATCCGCCTACTATCCAGCCGGCATTGCGAAAGGGCATTCCAATTTATATTAAAAACACCTTCAATCCTTCATATCCCGGTACCAGAATACACAAAGAACACGATCCATCTTTTAAATCAACTATTAAAGGAATCAGTTCATTGGGAGACCTGGCTTTGATTCGGTTGCAGGGAAGCGGTATGATGGGCGTACCCGGTGTCTCCGGTCGTTTATTTACTGCCCTGGGTAAAGAAAAAATAAATGTAATCCTGATTACTCAGGCGTCTTCAGAGCATTCTATAAGCATTGCAGTCACTGATAAAGAATCTAAAAAAGCCATACAGGCTATCTCTGATGAATTTGAAAAAGAAATAGAAGAGGGCTTAATAGATTCCTTAAAAGCAGAAAATGACCTGTGTGTCGTAGCCATCATTGGAGAGCAAATGAAAAATGTACCCGGAGTGGCAGGGCGCTTATTTGAAGGACTCGGCAAAAATGGTATTAATATTATTGCAATTGCTCAGGGAAGCTCTGAATTAAATATTTCTTTTGTCATAGAAAAACAGGATGAATCCAAAGCGCTAAATGCAATCCATGATTCGTTTTTTCTTTCAGATACGAAACGTATACACGTATTTATGATTGGCGTAGGATTAATTGGAACAACATTACTGAAACAAATCGAAGAGCAAAAAGATACGCTAAAAGTACAGAATGGCCTTGAAATTACAGTTGCCGGTCTTGCTAATACCAAAAATATGGTTTTTTCAGAAAATGGAATTGACCTCAGCGACTGGAAAACCAGACTGAATGAAAGCAATCATCGTTCCGACAGCCAGGCGTTTGTTACTAACATGATTGAAATGAACCTCTCAAATTCCATTTTTATCGACAATACCGCCGATAGTAAGATACCGGATCTCTATGAACAGATTTTTAATGCAAGCATTTCAGTAGCTACACCCAATAAAGTGGCAGCCTCCTCAGCATATGATCAGTATAATAAACTAAAACAAATCGCCAGAAAAAATAATGTGGAATTTTTATTTGAAACCAATGTTGGGGCTGGTTTGCCGGTGATATCAACCTTGCGAAATCTGATCCACAGTGGCGATCAGATTATCCGTATTGAAGCGGTTTTATCAGGTTCAGTGTCGTTTATTTTCAATAATTTTGACGGAAGTAAACCCTTTAGTACCCTGGTTAATGATGCAATGAAACTGGGTTATACTGAACCGGATCCCAGAGACGATTTGTCGGGAGCTGATGTGGCCAGAAAAATTACTATCCTGGCCAGAGAAGCTGGTTATATGGTAGAAACAGCAGATGTAAAAATAAAACCGATCTTGCCTGAAAACTGCATGCAGGCTAAAGATGTCGCTGCTTTTTTTAGGGCAATGACAGATTCTGACAGTTATTTTAGTGATTTATTGGCAGAGGCAACAAATCAAAACGGGGTATTGCGATTTATAGCAAAGGCAGAGGATGGAAAGATATCCTGTGGCATAGAAGTGGTGCAGCAGGATAGCCCATTTTATAATCTGGGAGGCAGTGACAACATGATTGTTTTTACTACCCAGCGATACCGGCAGAGACCCTTGGTTGTTCGCGGACCAGGGGCAGGGGCTGAAGTTACTGCAGCTGGTATTTTTGCTGAAATTATCAGCGCAGGTAATTAATTGAAGATAAAAAAATAAAATTATGACCAAACCGGGCATCAAAATATTTGCTCCCGCTTCAGTAGCTAACGTCGCTGTTGGTTTTGATATTCTTGGCTTTGCTCTTGAAAAACCAGGCGACGAAATCATAGTTAGAGAAGGTAAAAAACCGGGACTGCACATTACAGAAATTCAGGGAGCTGGAGGTAGACTCCCTTATGATATTTTGAAAAATACGGCAGGGTACGCAGCATACCGCCTCCTGGAACATTTGGGAGAAACAGAGCGGCCCCTCGAAATGGAAATACATAAAAAAATGCCCTTTGGCAGCGGCTTGGGATCTTCTGCCGCCAGCGCCGCCGGAGGCGTGTTTGCAGTGAACGAATTTTTAAAAACAGGCCTCAGCAAATATGATATTCTTCGTTTTGCTGTCGAAGGGGAACAAATCGCTGACGGCGCTTATCATGCAGATAATGTGGCTCCCTCTCTTTTAGGCGGTATGATTTTGATTCGCGACAACGAAACCCTGGATATCAAAAAACTGCACATCCCGCAAGGCTTACATGTGGCTGTTATATATCCGCATGTGGAGGTCTTGACCCGCGAATCCAGAAGCATCCTTAAACAGGAAGTGAATTTTCAGCAGGTCATTAAACAATCTGGTAATTTGGCTGCATTTGTCGCAGCGATGTACACATCCGACTTTGGCTTGATTTCTAGGTCGCTTAGCGATATCCTGGTAGAACCACAAAGGGCCCATTTAATACCCTCCTTTTACGATATGAAGGAAAAAGCCCTTAAGGCAGGGGCACTGGGTTTCAGTATTAGCGGTGCAGGACCATCTATGTTTGCATTATGTGACAACAGTAGTATTGCAGAATCAGTCGTTGAAGCAGCAAAAATACTTTTTTTGAATAAAAAAATGGCAGCAACAACCTGGATTTCAAAAATAAATCACGAAGGCGCTATCCGATTTTAAATGCCCATTATGAAACTGTACAGTACAAACAATAGAGAAACAACAGTGGAACTTAAACAAGCTGTCCTCCAGTCACTGGCGCCGGATAAGGGACTCTATATGCCTGTTCATATTCCAACACTGCCCCTGGATTTTATTCAGAATCTCGATAAGCTTTCCTTTCAGGAATTATCTTTTGTTTTAAGCCGGCAGCTGATAGACAATTATATTCCTTCATCATCTCTGGCACAAATCATTGATAAAGCCATCAATTTTCCTGCTCCTGTACATATGTTGTCGGATGATATTGGCGTTTTGGAACTATGGCATGGCCCGAGTTTGGCTTTTAAAGATTTTGGAGCCAGATTTATGGCGGAGCTCATGGCATACTTTATTAAAGATGAAGATAAAAAATTGACCATCCTGGTGGCTACATCCGGTGATACTGGTGGCGCAGTAGCTGCCGGGTTTTATAAAACACCTGGCATTGAAGTGATCATTTTATATCCGTCAGGCAAAGTGAGCGATCTGCAGGAAAAACAACTCACGACTTTGGGTGAAAATATTACGGCAATTGAGGTCAATGGCACCTTCGACGATTGTCAGGCAATGGTGAAATCGGCTTTTCTGGATCAGGAGCTGAATAGCCAATATCACCTGAGTTCTGCCAATAGTATCAATATTGCCAGACTGATACCGCAAAGTTTTTACTATTTTGAAGCGTACAAACAGGTAATGTACCACCAGCGCGATGTTATTTTTAGTGTTCCCAGCGGTAATTTTGGGAATCTGACGGCCGGATTAATTGCACTCAAAATGGGACTGCCTGTTAAAAGATTTATTGCAGCAACAAACATAAACAAAATTGTCCCGGATTACCTGTCAACAGGTGTTTATCTACCTAAACCGTCAATTTCAACGATCAGTAATGCGATGGATGTCGGAAACCCAAGTAATTTTGTCAGAATGTTCGACTTATACCACCAAAACTACAACGCACTTACCAAAGTTATTTCTGGATTCTGGTTGGATGATGCCGGAACAATAGAAGCAATGAAAGAAGCATTCATAAAATACGGGTATATTTGTGACCCACATGGTGCAATCGCTTTTAAGAGCCTGCAACATCTGTCAGAGAACGAAATGGGCATATTTTTGGAAACTGCCCACCCCGCCAAATTTAAAGATACTGTGGAGTCTGCTTTGGCTTGCCCTCTGGTTATTCCGGAAAAACTTGCGGAAATAGCTGGTAACGAAAAAAACGCCGTATTTATCCAAAATGATTTTCTTGAATTTAAGTCATTTTTAAGAGATCGGTAATACTTATTTTTGCGGCCAGCTCAAACTCAAGGAACGAAATTTAATGCACTTTCATAAAATCACTATATTTTGTGTTCTAAATACCAGAATCAATGATTTTATTCAAAAATTTTAGCTACACGACCCTATTTACCCTGATGTTCATTTTTTCAGGATGCAGTTCAGGAAGCGATCTAATACAAAATCAGCAAAAAAATCCTGAATTTTTACCGGTAGTTATGGTCCACGGAGTACTGGCTTCGGGCGATACATATGCAAAACCGGCAATGCTGTTCGAAAGTAATGGCTATGACCAGGCCTTATTGAATGTTTTTGATTGGAATAGCCTGGCGGGTAGCAATGCTGCCGCTATTAATGCACTCGATGTTTTCATAGATAAAGTTTTGGCACTTTCCGGTAAAGACCAGGTTTACCTCATTGGGCATTCAGCAGGCGGAGGTTTGGCATACACTTATTGCACAGTAGCTGGAAGAGCTTCCAAAGTGAAAAAATACATTCACTTGGCTTCAAATCCACAAAATAAACCCGCCGGACCAAATGGTGAAATTCCAACATTAAATATATATTCCAAAGGAGATAAGGTCGTCAATGGAAACGACATTACGGGGGCACAAAATGTCCTTTTTGAAGACTTGGACCATTACCAGGTGGCAACTTCCGAAAAAAGTTTTGAAAAAATATTTAGCTTTTTATTATCCGGTGTTATTGCCAATCCTGTCATTACCAGACAGGCTGAACCTTTTGTGAGCGGTAGAGTTATCACATTGGGTGAAAATAAGGCGGTGCAAAATGTAACGGTAAAGGTTTATGAAGTTAGCGGACTTAAAGGAGATAGAAACCAAAACCCGGTTTATGTTTTTCAGCCGGATCAGGAAGGAAATTTTGGACCTTTAAAACTTAACCCGGATTTATTTCACGAGTTTGAAGTCACCTCACCGGATCCGGAATTCAGAACCCTCCATTATTATAGAGAACCTATTATCAGAGATAATAAATTTGTTTATCTGCGCACATTCCCTCCCAATTCTTCACTTGCAGGCATCCTGCTGTCAAATCTTCCAAAAGATGACGATCAGGCGGTAGTTGCTGTCTTTTCTGCCAACCAGGCTGTGATTAACGGAAGGGATTCCCTTTCGGTACAGAATATTGATTTGGCTACACCAAACTTGTGCTCCCCGCAAAACAGTACGATAGCCATGTTTTTATATGATAATGGAGATAAAATAAGTAGCGGCAGTGCCCATGCCGCGTTCAGTTTTATACCTTTTTTGAAAGGAGCCGATATCTACAACGGCACACCCTGCTCAGAGACAATTCCCATAAAACTAAATGGCAAAATACGGGGGGTTAAAAATTTTAAATCTGCCAGTGAAGGCGTAGTAATTGTCGTCTTTGATTGATCCCGAAGGGTATATGATAACTTTTTAACCAGAAACTAAAATACAATAAATCATCAAACGGTATTCAAAATAGTAGGCAGGCTTTTTAGCTCAACAGAAAATGAATAAAGTGTACGATTTTGAATAATGTGCGCAGCGGACTATCGTGCACGTGAAAATTTAGAGGCATTTTTTTTTGTAAATTTCGAATTCGACTTTTGAGTATAAAGTAGTTTAGGCGCGTGTAAGAATTGTTAATGGTAAACCAGGATAGAATGGCTTGCCTTGTCTGAAAATAGGACTGCTGCTTTTCACCTCTGCTCTTGTTTTATAAAAATACAGTTCCAATTCAACCAGAATTGCTGAAAAGGATATGATGCTTTAAAAAATTTCAGATTATCCTGTACCGGCTCTCCGGCTTGTATACGTGGATTTGTTATTTTCCTGTTCCGGCTGTTTTCCTGAATACATTACATGGAAAAGAGCTTGATTCACGTAAAGATTAAATTAGCGGTACTTTAATTAAGGCCAACTATCTGCTTTAAGTGTATTTTCTTTGGAGCAAAAGAGGGGTTAAAGCGGAATAAGGCAGAATAAGGCGGAATTTAAGCGAGGGTACTAATTCATTTCTTAATAGTTAAGGCACATATATTATCTGAATATTAGACAAAATTTACCAACAGATTAGAAAATGGTTTTTATAAGGTTTGGGAATTTAATATGATTTTTATTCCCCTCTCCGGAGCCGATATGTGGATTACGGAAATTTAAAATTAAGACCCATTACAACCAATTATAGCGATAACTGGATTTTTTTGAATAATAATATTAGCCTAAGGAAAAGTCAAAAAAAAAGGCTTTCCGTTTGGAAAGCCTTTAAAAACAATTTTTTTACACAATATCTTAATATCTTCTTTCTCTTGGTCTAAAATTGTTGTCTCTGTTGGAGAATTGAGGCCTTGGCTCTGCTTTTTTGCAGACAATTGTTTGACCATCAAAGTTTGTTTCGTTCAGTCCGGCGATAGCAGCAATTCCTGCATCTTCAGTTTCCATTTCAACAAAGGCAAAACCTTTAGATCTGCCAGTGTCTTTGTCCATGATTACTTTAGCTGACGTAACTTCGCCATACTGTGAAAAAAGGTTTTCTAAAGCTTCAGAACTTGTTCTGTAATTAAGCTTAGCAACAAAAATGTTCATTAAAATAAAATTAAAAAATAAATAAAAATCGGAATTACTAACAGACCATCTGCTCAGCAATACTCCAAATACAATACAAAGGTAAGCTTATTTTATTAGAAATGTGGATAAATTGTGACTATCAGGCAAAATTTATTTTTATTTCCATTATATTGACCTATTTTGTTTTTGTAAATAGCAAAAATATTAAAAAAATATTTTAAGAATTTGAAGCTTAAAAGCCTTAAGTTAATATGTTTGTGGTGGTAAAACACCATAGTTTGTTTGGCTTAATTTAGATTCCAGAAACAAATTGCAACATTCTTCAATAGTTTTTTCTATTGGCGTATAAGAAAAAGGGAATTGTTTTAGAAATTTTGAATTGTCATATATGGATTCTGTCGAAGTACTCAATATCGTTTCTTTGTTGTAATAAGAAGCATTACCATTAAATAAAGTCTTCAAAAAAGCAAGAAACAGATAAAAGCGGGCATATTTTGAATTGACCCTATAAGCTGGACGAGCAACATGCAGAAAATCCGATATTTTAGAAAAAACAGATTGATAGGTTAAATTTTCAGCACTGATGATATATCTTTCCCCGTCATGGTTGGCTTTCATACATTGTACTGCGGCATAAGCCACATCCCTGACATCAACCCAGCCGGTCGAGCCCTTCGGGTAAAACGGCATTCCTCGGTAAATTCGATTAAATATTTGGACGGAAGATTTATCCCAGATTCCGGCACCTAATATCATGGATGGATTAAGAATAGTGACATTTAAGCCTTCTGCATGCCCTCTCCAAACCTCCTGTTCACCTAAAAACTTAGCCAAAGCATACGTGGTATCAAACTTACTATGTGTAAAAATTTGTTTTTCGCTGATATTTTCAATTGGCTTTCTTCTTCCAATAGCAGCAACCGAACTGAGGTGCACAAACTTCTGAATTTCATAGGTAAGAGCAGCATTGACTAAATTAGCCGTACCTTCTACCGAAGCCTGAAGCACCTTCTTTCTGTTCTGGAAATGGTCGACAACCGCTGCTGTATGAATAATATACTCCTGACCCTGAACAATTTCATTGATTAATGGCATATCAAGAATGTCAGCCACCGCCCATGAAACCTGGCTTTCAAAATCCTTTACCAATAATGAGGAGGAAGAAACCCGTTTTAAACAGGTCACATTGGAATAACCTTCTGAAATGAGTCTTCGTACTATGTAGCTTCCTAAAAAGCCTGTTGCTCCTGTGACAAGTATCTTACTTTGTTTTGACAGCATTCGGCAATTGGGTTATTAAAATATGGTAAAATGATAGGGTTATACCGGTTTAAGTTTCAAAAACCTCTATAGTCGCATTGATCTTTATGAGGTCAGTAAATTTACCTTTAAACCGGGTGGCCTTTACCATATGATTGTCAATCCAGTGATAATTGCCCCCCCTTGGCTTCCCTACCAGAAGGCCGTGATACTTAAAGCCATGCTTTTTTAACCAATATTCAGTGACCTCCCTGTGCTCTTCCGTGCGGGAAGTGAAAAAGGTGATAATGTGTCCCTCATCATACCATTTATTTAATATCTCCAGCGCATCCGGGTAAGGTTCACATGTCCCCATTCTTTCTGGCTCTTCATTCGGCACATCATCACATATGGTCCCATCTATATCGATCAGATAATTTTTTACACTTTCAGGCAAAACAGGGCTGATATTTTCACCCTTTTCATTTTGAATATTTTTAAGACTGTGACTCATTTTGTATAAATAAATTAATTTATTGAAAGGTTATATACTTTTCAGGATTGACATATTTTCCGTCATACCACATTTCAAAATGAAGATGTGGACCGGTTGATAATTCTCCCGAATTTCCTATTATAGCTACCGCCTGACCTGTTTTTATGATATCGCCCGTTTTTACAAGTAATACAGAATTATGTTTATAAACGGAAACAACATTTTTGTTATGTTGTATATACACAGAATTTCCGGTAGTAACGGATTGCTCGGCACTGATTACAACACCATCCAGTATGGATTTGATCGGAGTATCCTTGGCCGATAGAATATCAACACCAAAATGCTGGATCGAAGGATCAAAACCTGCTGCAATTTTACCCGAAACAGGGGTCGCAAATTTTAAAAAATCAAGTTCTTTGGCTCGGACAGTCTCCGCCAGATCCTCTTGATTCACCAGCTCGGGCCTGATATTTTTACGGGCTGCTGCAGAATCAATTTTTTCAACACTGCTGTTGTATATACCTCCGGTTAACATGGTTTTAAGCCCACCAATATAAGTGTCGTAAGCCGAAACCTCTTTTTCGAGCTCATCTACCTTTTTTGAAAGTTCAATAAACTTTTTATTATCAGTTATGTCCCCATATCCGGGAATCAGCCTTTTAACCGGCGTAAATACAATAAAGGAAATGACGAGTGTAGCTAAAAGCATAGCTACTACACTTATAAAAATGTAAAAACTGAGTAAAGAGAGGTTGTAAGATCCTACTTCCTCCAGATTTTCATCATCAAGAATAGAAATCCTGTAGGTATCTCTAAGCCTGTCCCACAATTTTCTTTTTACAGGCAATCCATCAGACATGGACTATAATTTGATTGAAAAATAAAATAATTTTCCACAAAAATAGTTATATTAATACTTACAGATGGCAAATTTTATATTTATTTAATAAAATAAGGAATTATCTTTGCACTCCATATTTGATATTAAAATTAATTGTAATATATTTTGAATAGATTATTAATATACGCTTTGACCTTGCTGCTGCCTGTTTCAGTATCCTTGTCTTGCGTGACAAAAAAGAAAAAGAACGAAACCACTAAATTTGGTAAGTTTTATCATAACACTACGGCATATTATAACGGCTATTGGAATGCTAAGGAAATTCTGAAAGAGAGCATGAAAACAGTCCGCCTGGCAAATGTCGATGATTATAGTAAAATCCTGGAAGTGGAAGACTATATCTCGCTTGACAATCCCAAAATGGTCAAGGCAGAAATGGACAAAATTATTGACAAAGTAACCACTGTAGCACAACTGCATGAGCCCAGCGAATGGGTGGATGATTGTTATGTCATGATGGCTAAAGCACAGTATTTGAAGCAGGAATATGAAACTGCCGAAGAAACACTGGAATATTTTCAGGAAGATTTTAACCCCTCCAATCCTTACGGCCGTAATTATAAAAGTAAAAAACCTAGCGGTAAAGCCGCTAAAAAAGCAAAAGAATCAGCTAAAAAGGAAAAGGAAGAAGAAAAACAAAAGTTAAAGCGCGAAGAAAATGCCGTAAAAGAAGAAAAAGCCAGGGCGAAAGAGGAGGAAAAGAAAATTGTAGCCAAAACTAAGGCAGAAGAAAAAAAAGAAAAAGAAAAACAGAGAGAAAAAGAAAAAAAGGAAAAGGAAAAACAGCGAAAAGAAAACACAAAAAACAAAAAGAAAGGAAATTCAACAAGCAAAAATAAAACATCCAACACCGAATCACCCGTAATCGATACCAAAGTTTCGGATAACAAAAACGTAGAACCAAAAATAATTGAGACAGAAAAAAAGTCCACTTCTTCTAAAAAAGAAGAAGTAGTAAAAGAGGAAGTATATATACCCGAAAAACCAAAACCAGCTCCAGTCGATAAAACAGCCTATAGCGAAGGTTTGCTTTGGCTTGCTAAAACCTATATCAAAAGGGAAAACTGGTTTGCCAGCGAAATGCTCCTCGATAAACTGGCATCAGGCTCGGTTAGCGACGACATCAGGGGTGAACTCCCCGCTACTTTTGCCAGCCTGTTTATAAAACAAAAAAGGTATACGGATGCATTGGCCAAACTGGATGAAGCAATAGAAAAAGAAGACGTAAATAATTTAAAAGCGAGATATGCTTTTATTGCCGGACAAATTTCACAGACAGAAAATAATAATACAGCGGCATTAAAATACTTTGCTCAGGCTAAAAAGTATTCCTCTGATCCAAAAATGGAGTTTATGTCGGAATTGGCCGTCGCTAAAAATGGCATCATCACCGGAAGCCGTTCTAAGGAAAGTGTGATCAGTGACTTAAATAAGATGCTGAAGGAAGATAAAAATGTCGACGTGAAAGACCAGATATACTTCACCTTGGCAGAAATCGAACTTTCTCAAAATAACACCTTGGCAGCGATTGATTATTTCAGAAGCTCAGTTGCAAATAATATCTCTGACCAAAGGTTGAAAACGGAAGCATATTATCAGGTAGCCAACTTGTTTTACAACCAGGAAAAATATCTGGAAGCTTCCAATTATTTTGACTCTACCAAGTCCTTACTCCAAACGACGGATCCCCGGTATAGCTTGGTAAATAAATATGTTTCAAACCTTAAAGACATCGTTTCTAATATTGAAATTATAAAATACCAGGATACTTTACTGTATTTTGCTACCTTAACAGGCAACGACCAGAAAGAAATAATCACATCCTGGCTGGAAAGAAATAAGAAACAACCCGAAAGTGCTCCTGAAAATAATCAGGCAAATAGGAAAATCAACGTTTCAGGATCAGTTGATTTTGGCAACAGTACCTTTTTTGCATACAACAGAAATGCAAAAGAGAAAGGAAAGGAGGAATTTGATAAAACCTGGGGCAGAAGATCTTTGGAGGATGACTGGAGAAGGAGCAGCAAGTCTTCTGGAAATGCAGCACAGGGAGAAGATAAAAAAGATAAAGAGATCGTATCTGCCGAAGAAAAAGTAAGTAAGGAAGATTATGAAAAGTTTCTTCGTGAATTGCCAAATAACCCGGTTAAAAAACAGGAGGCAAATGACAAAATAATGTCAGCCATGTTTACACTGGGAAAGTTATTCAGGGATAAAATTGAAAACTACAGCAAATCAGCTTCCATGCTGGAAGATATGCATAAAAGATATGGACCGACCCCATATGAGTTGGATTCTTATTTTTATTTGTATCTCGATCACACCGACCTGAACAATACTGAACTGGCAGAAGAATACAAAAAGAAATTGACTAAAAAATATCCTGATTCAAAATTCGCAGTTATTTTGTCGGATCCGGACTATTTTAAAAAGGGTGATTTACAGACGAATAAACCAGAAAAATATTATAAAGCAGTGTATGCACTTTTTGTCAAAGGGGAGTACAGCAAAGCGCTCGATGCCATTGATCAGTCATCAAAAGCGATAGCTGATGATGGATCATATAATGCGAAATTGGCTTTATTGCGGGCAATGTGTTTGGGAGGTAAAGAAGGCAAAGATGCATATATTAAAGCCTTAAATGATGTTATTTTATCCTATCCGAACACCCCTGAGCAATTAAAAGCCAGAGAAACTATGCGATTTTTAGGCGGTGACAAAAGTGCTTTCGCAAATGTACAGGATGTGGATAAAATATATCAGCGCGAAAAAGAAACCACGCATTATGTCCCAATTATTACCTACGGCCTGGAAGAATCGCAACACATTAATTTTAAAGTGGCCATCTCTGAATACAATAAAAAGAACTTTAAAACAGAACGCCTTCAATTGGGCGATGCCAGTTTAAGCACAACAGATAACTCTCAGATAATCCTGGTCAGAAAGTTTGAAAACGAAACTAAAGCCATGGAATATTATAACAAAGTGATTAAGGAAGAGTCCGAATTTACCGGAAATGTAAAATACACGTACGATATATTTGCAATCTCTCAGGCAAACTATCGTAAAATGCTGAGTGAACGGTCTGCTGCAGCGTATCGGGTGTTTTTTGAAAACAATATTTTGGGAAATAAGGATAAATAATCCAGCCTCTAATGTATTTAATTTGTATTCGCCGGTTATCAGAATGAACTTGTTTGTACCGCATTTTAAGATATATTGATCTTCTGTATTGGAACTAATTAACAATAAATGATTCTCTTTTAGGGATGGATTCATTTTTTCAACCACCCTTATATAGGGATAATAGAAAGAGATATCAGTCATTTTTAGGATTTTTCTGCCCTGAATTAAATTTTTTGAGCATCAGCATACACGTATACCAGTCCTTTAAATAGTTCTATTTACTGATCTTTTTTTCAATATTATTTTGTCCTTGCGCCGGTATATATTTTGAACTTCAGTAATTTCATTCATCGGCCTATCCTGCCCATATACCTGATTTGAAAATTCTACAAAGCCGTTTCGCCAATTATTCTACACCAATCATTTCTATTTTTATACATTTGTTCTATATATTGAGTTATAAATATTAATTAAGTGAATCAGACAGACATATTAGTGATTGGCGCAGGGGTGGCTGGTTTTTCATTTGCCATTAGAATGGCAGAAAAAAGGCCGGACCTGAAGATTACGGTTTTAACAAAAACACATGACAAGGAGTCAAATACGAGTTATGCACAAGGTGGCGTTGCCGCCGTTTGGGATAACGATATTGATAATTACAAAAAACATATTGAAGATACCCTGGATGCAGGAGATGGAATTTGCGATAGAAATATTGTTGAAATAGTAGTGAAGGAAGGTCCGCAGCGGGTTAGGGAAATCATTGAATGGGGCGCCAGATTTGATAAAAATAATCAGGGCGAATATGATCTTGGTCGGGAAGGTGGCCATTCTGAAAATCGGATTCTTCATTATAAAGACATTACTGGCTGGGAAATTCAAAGAACACTCAATGAAAAGGCAAGACAATATCCAAATATTGAATTCCATGAACATTATTTTGCTATTGATATTATCACGCAACATCACCTGGGTAGAAATGTGACCCGTCTCACACCTGATATTGAATGTTATGGTGCTTATGTTTTTAATAAACAAAGCAAAGAAATTGAAACGTATCTCGCTAGAGTAACGGTATTGGCTACCGGAGGCGCTGGCCAGGTATATAAAAGCACAACAAATCCGGTTATAGCTACCGGCGACGGCATTGCCATGGTTTACAGAGCCAAAGGCAGGGTAGCAAACATGGAGTTTATGCAGTTTCATCCTACATCATTATATAATCCTGCAGGTGAAAATCCCTCATTTCTGGTCTCTGAAGCAGTACGTGGTTTCGGTGGAATCCTTAGGACAACGGATGGTAAAGAATTTATGCAAAAGTATGATGAAAGATTATCTCTTGCACCAAGAGATATCGTTGCCCGGGCAATTGATAACGAAATGAAAATTCGGGGAGAAGAATTTGAATATCTGGATTGCACGCACCTGGATCAGGTTGCTTTTTATAATCATTTCCCCAATATAACAGATAAATGTAAAAGTTTAGGCATAGACCCCGCAAAACAGTTTATCCCGGTAGTTCCCGCTTGCCATTATACCTGTGGCGGAATTTTAACCGATGAAATGGGAAGATCAAGTATAGCAAGATTATATGCAGCAGGAGAATGTACTTGTTCAGGTCTGCACGGCGCAAACAGACTGGCATCTAATTCTCTTTTGGAAGGCCTTGTTTTTGCGGATAGAATTCACCTGGATATTTTAAATAAAATAGATGATATTAAATTTCAGAAAGGCATTCCGGCATGGGATGCTGAAGGAACTACTGAACCTAAGGAAATGGTACTTTTAACACAAAGTTTGAAGGAATTGAAAGAAATTATGAGTAGTTATGTAGGTATAGTCAGAACAGATGTGCGTTTAAAAAGAGCATTGGACAGACTACATTTATTGTATTCTGAGACTGAACTGTTGTATCACAATACCATCATTTCTCCCCAACTTTGCGAATTGCGCAATCTGATTACCATCGCCTATCTGATTACAAAAGCAGCCCAGATGCGTAAGGAAAGTAGGGGATTGCACTATAACACAGACCATCCGGATCAATTTGACTATACTGAAACGACCTATTTATAAAAATTGTATTCTTTATGAGGGAAAATCAAACCGCACAGGACCATAAAACCATATTCAAAGAATGGCTTGAAAAACTTCAGCAGGAATCGTGGCAACTGGAACTCCTGATATCCGGATTTGCAATTTTTGGAATTTATTCCGCAAGAACATTAATTACAGATTTTTATTTTTTCAGAGAAAATGAATATTTTGGCGAAATAGGCGTAATTATTGGTCTGGTTGGGTACATTTTTAAAACAGGCTGGCTGATATTTTTTTTGAATTTAATTATTCACGTTATTCTTCGTGGTTTATGGATAGGGGCGATTGGTTTAAGGTATGTATCACAGGAAATAGACTATGACTCCTTGGGTTATTCAGAAATATTTACATCTTTTTTGAAAAAGAAAGTTGGAACGTATGATGATTTCATTGAAAGACTCGAAAAAATCTGCAGCGTTTTATTTGCTTTTACCTTCTTGCTTTTTTTGCTTTTTACATCCTTAATGATATTTATTTTACAAACATTTTTGTTTGTACTGATAGGCACAAAACTTGATCCGGGAAACGCTTATCTGATGGGTATGCTAAGTTTAGTGGCAACATTTTATTTTTTGCTGGGCTGCCTTGTTTGTATAGACCTGGTCACTTTGGGAGGCTTCAAAAAAATCAAAGAAAAACATATTTCTGGGCTTTATTTTTATCTCTACCGATATTTCAGTTTTGTAACTTTTTCTTTTTTATACCGGCCGCTGTTATACAATTTTATTGATAACAACTATACAAGAAAACTATTTTACCTCTCTATTCCATACATCTTTATTGTTGGAGGAGGATATACCATGTTTGAAAATAATCCGAATCCTTACCAGCCGGATAAAAATGATTTATTGTCAAACGGACTAATGCTGGAAGACTATTATTATGACGACCTTAGAAATATTCTGCTACAGGAATACCCCAATGAAGAAAGAAAAATCAATAAACAAAGATTGGAGTGGATTTCTTTGGAAAAATTCTATATCACAGAACCTACTTCATCTTTTTTTATTAAGCTGGATAACAATATTGTAGAATTACTCGCTCTGGATACCACACTTGTACCATATAAAAAGAAAGGGTATGCCTTTCGATGGTTTAATGCAAATAAAATTGAAAACAAACAGCTTGCCGAAATGGAAAAGGCAAAATCAAAAGAACTTTCAGATTTGTATGAATTGAAAAGAGCAATGAATAAAGAATTTAAAAAACAAAAAAATACAAACCTCAAAAAACAAATAGATTCAATTTCAGAAATCATTGATACAAAAAATGATATTTGGGAGATAAAGCTAATGCAAAAAAGAAAACAAAATGTAGACGAGATTCTTAATGCTTATATTTCACAAATTAAATTTTATATTGATTCGCTTCAGGTTCCCCTCAAACATTGTTATTTTTACAAACACCCACATTTTAAAGAACAGGGACTTAAATGTTTTTTCAACACAGATTCTATTCCTAAAGGAATACATCACACCAAATTTGTTAGAAATATATTTAGTAGAACGGATACGATAACAAAAGATTCAGTAATTTTACCTATTCTTAAACATTAAAAAGTATATAACTATGGACTTTCAAAGTAATTGGATGAAATACGGAGTGATGTATGGTTTGGCAGGAATAGTATTTCAGTTGATCATGTATTACGTAATTCCTTTGGGATTATGGACGCAAATGCTATTCGGATTTATAATCATGGTGGTTGTTTTTGTTATGGCTGGCAAAGCCCAAAGAAATGAAAATGGAGGCGTATTGTCATACGGAGAAGCTTTGAAAACAACTTTTTTAACAGGATTAGTCGGTTCTTTATTAGCCGGCTTATTTTCAATTGTACTTATTAATTTAATTGACCCTTCTCTGGTAGATAAGCTGACTGAAATGGCAATAGAGTCTACAAAATCAATGATGGCATCATTTGGAACCCCTGAAGATGCAATGAATGAAGCCCTCGATAATGTGGAAAGTGAAATGGCCGATCAGTTTACCCCGTTCGGACAACTTATGAATATGCTTAAAAGCGCAGTATTTATTGTTATACCTGCGGCAATCGTATCAATATTTCTCAAGAAAGAGGGGGATCCAAATAAAATTGATCTAAAAGATATTGGTTCTTCAAATACATGATAATATAGCTGGATATTCGCCGGAAATGGTTCAAAAAAAATTATAGCTGAATTCTGGTTTATTATATAAATCATTTTATCTTTGCAGTCGTTTTAATTTAACCATGGAATGGCGTGGTAGCTCAGCTGGTTAGAGCGCGCGATTCATAATCGCGAGGTCGGCGGATCATGCCCGCCTCACGCTACATAAAAAAGGTCAGACAGTTTTCTGTCTGACCTTTTTTAATTTAAATCTGGAGGCTCTTAAAGTTTAAGAAAATAACCTCAATGCAGCTTAAAGGTGATTGGCATTGTATATTTAACATTCACCGGCTCATTGCCATGCCTGCCTGGAACCCAGTTATTTAAACCTTTTATAACTTTTACCGCTTCTTGTCCACAACCTCCGCCAATATCTCTTTTGATCTGAATGTCTTTTAATATGCCTTCTTTATCTATAACAAAAGTTAAAATGACACAGCCTTCCAATCCCGTCTCTCGGGCTAGCGGCGGGTATTTAAGATTTTTAACAATGTACTTCAGCATTTCTGTTTGAGTGCATTTCCTTTTTTCTTCTTCATTTTTTATAGATTCACAGGTTCTCAGGTACGGCATTTGCTCAGCAATATTTAAAAACAGTGAAGGTTCTGCTTTTTTTGTTGAAGTCTCTTCAGTTTTTTGGTTACCATCGAACGATATTTCCTTATTAATATTAAAGGTATCAGTACCGCCTGAGTCATGTAGTAAAGAACTCTGAATTTTAACAGTCTCCGGAGTTTCAGAAACCTTTATTTCAGCTATTACTGCTTTATGGCTTTTCTCTTTTGCTTTTGACTCCACTTTCGGAGATTCGATGTGCATTAAAATGTTTAAAGCATTAAAACCTGAATCGGCTTCAAAATCTACTTCAGCAGGCACACGCTCATAAACTGATTCATAGTTGATAATCAGATTGGCTGCAGAGAGCGAAAGAATCATTCCGAATTGGAAATAAAGGGGTGTGTTTATATCCCATTTGGGAAAATTGTTCCATGACATATCTTGAATATTTTTTAATTACAGATTAAAATAGAATATCCAGATCGCGGCCGTGACTTCGGATGTTAAAATACCAATGTGTCGAAGAATATGTCCTGGTTACATTGATATCTTATCTCTAAGATGCGCAATTATAAAATTTGGTGCAATAGATTATTGTATTTTTTTGCGAATTCAAACCGCAGGCTTTAAATGGCCACTACCTTCGTGTATTTGATATAAAAGCAATCCCGATCTGTTTCAAAGGCATCGGCAAACATTGCTGCACCAACAAAGTAGCTTTTATGGTTAAATAGGTTTTTCAATTGGCATGCTATTTGTCTGTGTATACGTTATTGATGTAAATTATTATCTGCTACTAACCACTTATTTTTTTTTATTACTTTCAATGTAATATGAAAAAACCAAATATTAAAATGTAATCATCTGTATATCAAATATTTGTAAAAGTATAAATTTTCCAATATTTATATATATTAGATATTAATTAAAAAATTATATCAAAATTACCCCATCTTTTATTAGCACCACTAGGGTCGGTAAGTATACCTTTGCACCATTCCCACTATAAAGTAAATCTTTATTTAAATCTGACCTAAGCCCGAAAGACGCGGGCATGTACTCATTTTTTTATTAACTAAAACTTTTTACCCATGGTAAAACAAGATTTACTTATCCGAAGTAAGGGGATTCCGGTATTACGTGATGCACTGTTGAGTCTCCTATGTATTTTTTCTCTTAGTTTTAATGGTTTTGGTCAGAATCAGATTGCCTGCAACGATAATGTTCAGGTGTCTTTAAATGACGATTGTGAAGCCAGAATACGCCCAACAATGGTATTGGAAGGCGAACTTCCTGGTGTTGATTTTATCGCTTCTGGGTTTAGAGTACGGGTAAGCGGTATTGCACCGACAAATCCATATACTCACCCAATAGTTACAGCACCTGGACTGTATACTGTTACAGTTACAAATCCTGGAGGTAATTCCTGCTGGGGTGTTTTAAATGTGGAAGATAAACTTCCTCCTAGAGTAGACTGTGCTTGCCCTGTAGGCAATACAGATCCGGCATGTGCATTCAGATGTACAGACGAAGCAGCTTTTTTTGCTAACACTTTGGCATACCCGAAACCAATTGTTTACGAAAACTGTACTTCTTACACAACACAGATTGGCGATGAGGTGATACCTACAGCTATTTGTGGCGCTAAAATTATCAGACGAACTTGGGTTTTTACGGATGCATATGGTAATAAATCAATCCCATGTGTTTCTGAATACCACTTCAACCCGGTTAGTATTGCAGATGTTACACCGCCTACAAACAATGTTTCGCTGACATGCGGAGCAGATGTTTCTATGACCGGTATTTTCAATTTTATTAAAGCTCAAAGGCTGGCATTTTACCAACCATTGTATAGATCACAGGTTGGACCATCACCTGCACCTTTCCAGACAATTGCTCAGGCAGATGCTGCAGCACTGAGGGATGCAACCAATGAAGCAACTTATGCAGCTTGGCCTACTGTAAATGGTGTTCCACTTTCCGGACAGGTTTGTAATATCATGGCCGCAAAAGCCGATACCGAACTTCCTGCTTGCGCAGTCTCATGCAGCAATAGCAAAAAAGTAATCAGACTTTGGACTATTCTGGATTGGTGTAATGGCGGTACCAGAACAATAACGCAGCTTATTAAGGCGGCGGACGAAGAAGCACCTACTGTAGTAGCAAAAGATGTGACAGTAAGTGTCGACCCATGGACTTGTTCTGCAAACTTTTTATTGCCTGCTCCTGAAATCTTACATGATAACTGCGATGCAAACCCAACTTACACAGTTATTGGCCCGTTTGGTGTAAATATCAGATTGGATATTCCAAGCGGAAGATTTCTGGTAACCGGCGCTCCTAAAGGAGAACATACATTTACTTATGTTGCCAAAGACTGTTGCTTAAATGAAGGAACAGATGAAATCAGTGTTACAGTATTGGATAAAACAGCACCTGTGGCCGTTGCTAAACAATATATTGTTATATCTTTAACTACAGGCGGAGAAGACGACGGCATAGCTAAACTGTTTGCAAATTCTGTAGACAATGGATCATACGATAGTTGTACCCCTGTTCATCTTGAATTAAGAAGAGAAGATGATCCGGTTAGAGATGCGGATGGTTGTGGTTACACCGGCAATAAAACCTATAATGCAGATGGCCACCCCAATGATGGATCCTCAGATCCTAATAGCCCAAGCTACGATCCGGACAACGGAGCATATGTTAAATTCTGCTGTGATGATATCACAAACAGAGAAGGAGCAACGCCTTACGGAATTGTAAAAGTTTGGATGAGAGTTTGGGACGACGGAAATATGTCGGGAATTTATGGTGATGTGGTAAGCGGACAATCTGACAATTATAATGAAACTTGGGTGGATGTCAGAGTTGAAGATAAATTAACCCCTCAAATAGTTTGCCCGCCAAATATTACTGTTGATTGTGATGACGATATTCATGATTTGAAACTTACCGGAACAGCACGAGCTTTTTCTAATTGCCTCGACCTAGACGTGGAATACACAGACAGAGAATTTCTGAATAATTGTAACGTAGGTTATGTAGATAGAACCTGGAGAATTAAAAACAGAACTTCTATTGTTTGTACACAAAGAATTTACCAGGTTAATCCTTTTGGACCTTTTACAGAAGCAAAAATAACTTGGCCTGCTGATGTAACCACAAATTGTGCAGATAATGCAGCACTTAAAAAACCAACCTGGGTTGCCGGTCCTTGTGATTTAATTGGACTTAGCCTGAAAAGCGATACCTTTTATTTTGAAGGCAATGCATGTATGAAAATATTGAATAAATGGACCATCATCAACTGGTGTACTTACGATCCGAATGCACAAAGCCCATCTGGTTATTTTACCAGAACACAGGTAGTAAAAGTTATCGACGAAGTGAAGCCAACATTAGGGTCATGTGCTGACAGAATGTTCGAGATAAATGACCACGATGACGCGGATAATGACGGAAATAGATGCGAAATCAGGAACCTGACGTTAACACAAACAGCAACGGATCAGGGTCAGTGTGCATCCGATTGGTTAAAATGGATCGTATTTGTTGACCTTTGGGGAGACGGTACAAACGATTATGAATTCTCTAGCTTCTTGCCATCAAACGATGCTACTTTCAACGATACCAATGGAAACGGTATTCTTGATAGATATGTTTCACCAACCGGACAAGGAGAAGAAGTGAAAGTAATTATTCCGGAAAATATTGCAGGCAATATGTCTAATCATAAAGTAACCTGGAAAGTAATTGATGGTTGTGGCAATGTAACTACATGTAATCAAAACTTCATGGTTGTAGACAAAAAGAAACCAACACCGTATTGCCTGAACATCAGTTCTGCTTTAATGCAAAATGGCAAGGTTGAACTTTGGGCGGTTGACTTCAACCTGGGTTCATTCGATAACTGTACAGCTAAATCAAACTTATTGTATACGTTTAATGAAGCAAATCCGGTATTGAGCAAAATTAACCAGATACATTTCTTTAAAGGTGCAGGTTTAAATGCTACTGAAGCAGAATATAATGCAGGTAATGCACAAAAATGGTTGCCAAATACGAAGAGCTCTGGAATGATTTTTGACTGCGCTGATTTACCTTCTGTTGATGTAAAAATGACAGTTTGGGATGAGAAGTTGAATTATGACTATTGCTTGGTTACATTAAATCTTGCCGACAATCAGGGTGCTTGTGGAAATACACAGACCACATCCGTATCTGGAAGATTAATTTCAAATGCAGGAAAAGACATCGCTAAAGCAGAAATGGTACTGGACAACGGTATTCCTGAAATGTTAACATCTACATTGTCTACTACCAGCGGTGATTATGTTTTCCCAAGCGCAGTGATGCATTACGACTATAATATTTCAGGTTTGAAAAATGATGATTACCTGAATGGCGTGAGTACACTTGACCTGGTCATGATTCAAAGACACGTTCTGGCTTTAAACAAGTTTACTGATCCATTCAATATTATTGCTGCGGATATTAACAACGATGAAAAAGTAACCGCTTCCGACCTTCTGGAATTGAGAAAACTGATCCTGGGTATCTATACAGAGTTGCCTAAGAACAGCAGCTGGAGATTTATCAACAGTACTCAGTCTTTTGCAGATGTTAATAACCCATGGCCGTTGAACGAAAAAATTAGTATTACTAATCTCGGTCATCCTATGACAAACCAGAATTTCATTGCGGTGAAAGTGGGAGATGTCAATGGTTCAGCCAGTGGAAACATAGGTAGTGGAGTTGTAGATACAAGAAGTAATGTAATATTTACTACGGAGAATCAGACAGTTGAAGCGAATACAGTACACACTGCAGTGTTTAGTTCTGATATTGATAAAGTTTATGGTTTACAGTTTACACTTACACTTAACAATGCCGATCTTGGAGATGTATATGTAGCTAATAACAAACTTTCAGATGCGAATATTGCGAAAATTGGAGACAACAAGTACACACTTAGCTGGAATGACATCAATGCTGTAAATGGTAAAGACTTGATTACTATCAATGTTGTAGCCAAAGCAAATGCAGATATTGCTGACATGATCAACTTGAACTCTTCAGTAACGTCAGCAGAGATTTATGCAGGCGACGACCTTCAAACAAGTAAATTGTCCCTAAGATTTACTGGAAAAGAAGATGCCTCTGAATTTGCGCTGTTCCAGAATGAACCTAACCCGTTCAACGACAAAACTAAAATAACATTTAACCTACCTGAAGCAGGAAATGCTACCCTAAAAGTATTTGATGTAACAGGTCAGGTAATCTATTCAAATAAAGGATCTTTTGGTAAAGGCATGAATAGCTTTACATTGACAAGAAGTGATCTTCCATCTACGGGTGTTATGATTTACCAGATTGAAAGTGGAGCAAATGTTGCTACTAAAAAGATGATCGGCCTCGAGTAACAAACAATTTGCTTAAATTAATTCCTAAGGGATGCATCCGTCTGATGCATCCCTTTTTCAGTTTTATTTTTATCTTTGATTCATTAAACTTTAAACGACCGTAATGGAAGATAAACGATTGTTCCTGCTCGATGGACACGCCTTGGTATACCGGGCACATTTTGCATTTATAACCAGACCTCTGATTAATTCCAAAGGAATGAATACTTCCGCCATTACTGGTTTTGTCAGAACCCTGTGGGACCTTATGGTCAATCAGAAACCAACTCATATTGCAGTGGCTTTTGACCCTAAGGGAGGAACCTTTAGACATGAATATTATCCTCAGTATAAAGCAAACCGCGATGCACAGCCGGAAGATATTACCATTGCTATGAAATATATTCCGGCCATTGTGGAAGCATTTAATATCCCGGCTGTTACGGTTACCAATTATGAGGCGGATGATGTAATTGGAACGCTTGCCAAACAAGCGGAAAAAGAAGGCTATACTGTATATATGGTAACACCGGACAAAGATTATGCACAATTGGTATCACCCAATATTTTTATGTATAAACCGGGAAGACAAGGCAGTGATGTAGATATATTAGGAGAAAAAGAAATCCTGGAAACGTGGGATATCTCCCGGGTGGACCAGGTCATTGATGTATTAGGATTGCAGGGCGACAGCGTTGACAATATTCCGGGTATTCCGGGTATTGGCCCCAAAACGGCAGTCGCATTACTCAAAGAGTTTGATTCAGTTGAAAATATTATTGCAAATGCGGACAAACTGAAAGGCAAACAAAAAGATAATGTTATTCAATTTGCTGACCAGGCAATGCTTTCTAAACGACTGGCCACGATTGATATTAATTCACCCATTCAATTTGATGCTGATAAATTTACACTTGACCCGATTAATAAGGAAAAGATAAAGGAAATTTTTCTCGAACTTGAATTCAGAACTTTGGCGCAGCAGATTTTGGGTTACGATATCGCATCAAATGCAAAACCACAAACCGCTGTTCAGCAATCTCTTTTTGAAGATGTATCATCTTCGTCAAATAAAGAGCAATCGGTTGAACAGAAAAATGATTACGAAATAGCCAAAAGGAATATTGAAAATACGGAACACAAATACCTGCTGGTGGATTCCCAGGAGAAAATAAACGATTTAGCGGCAATATTGCAGAAGGCAGGCCAAATTAGTTTTGATACCGAAACTACAGGTATTGATGCACATCAGGCCGAATTGGTTGGTATGTCTTTCTGTACTAATCCTGGAGAAGCGTATTATGTGCCGGTTCCTGCAGACAAGGTTCAGGCACAGAGTATCATTAAATACTTTAAACCAATTCTTGAAAATGAAAAAATTGTAAAGATTGGCCAGAATGTAAAATATGACATGACTATGATGAAGTGGAGTGGCGTGGAAATGGCAGGTCAAATTTATGATACAATGATTACGCATTATTTGTGCGAACCTGATTTGAGGCATAAACTGGACTATTTGACAGAGTCGTATCTGGATTATAAGATGGTACCAATTGAGGAACTTATTGGTAAAGGGGGCAAGAATCAATTAAGTATGAGGGACGTAGCACTGGAGAAAGTTAAAGAATATGCTTGCGAAGATGCAGATCTTACACTTCAGTTAGTGCCGGTGCTGGAAAAAATGATGGCAGAAAATGAATTGAATGAACTTTATTATAAAATTGAAGAACCGTTGATCCGGGTTTTATGCGACCTTGAATACGAAGGCATCAGAATTGATGCAGGATTTCTGAATGATTATTCGAAAGAACTCGACAAACTTATTATTGAAAAAGAGCAGGAAATTTACAGAAATGCCGGCGTCCATTTTAACATTTCCTCGCCGAAACAGGTTGGGGAAGTTTTATTTGACAGATTAAAAGTGCCTTATAAATGGAAAAAAACTTCTACTGGGCAATATTCAACAGATTTTGATAAACTGACAGAACTGGCAGGGGAGCATATTGTTATTGATACGATTTTGGAATACAGGAAATTTACTAAACTCAAGTCAACATATGTGGATGCATTACCTACTATGATTAATCCCAGAACAGGAAGGGTGCATAGTAATTTTAATCAGGCTAGAGCAGCTACAGGACGATTGAGTTCCGAAAACCCAAACTTACAGAATATTCCAATTAAAGATGAAGCAGGTAGGGAAATTAGAAAAGCATTTATACCACGGGACGAAAATCACGTATTACTTGCAGCTGACTATTCACAAATCGAATTGAGAATCATTGCAGAAATAAGTAACGACCAGTCTATGCTGGAAGCCTTTATTGCTGGAAACGATTTTCACAAGGCAACAGCAGCAAAAGTATATGGTGTGCCATACGATATGGTTACTTCGGAACAAAGAAGAAATGCCAAAACAGTCAATTTTTCCATCACCTACGGTGCCGGAGCAACGAATTTATCCAGACAATTAAATATTTCCAGGAAGTAGGCACAGGAACTGATTCAAAGCTATTTTAAGGAATTTAGTGGTTTAAAAAATTACATGGATGAAACAGTAAAATATGCGAGAGAAAAAGGATACGTAAAAACACTTTTAGGCAGACGAAGGAACCTTCGCGACATCAATTCCCGAAATTCCCTGACAGCAAGCAACGCAGAAAGAGTGGCTATTAATACACCTATACAAGGTACAGCAGCAGATATGATCAAAATAGCTATGATAAATATTCATAAAGCATTTAAAGAAAATAACCTGCAGTCAAAAATGGTTTTACAGGTGCACGATGAATTGGTTTTTGATGTATTTAAACCCGAACTGGAACAAGTAAAAGCCATTATTCAGGATAAAATGAAAAATGCGATTCCGGAACTTAAAGTGCCAATTATTGTAGAAACAGGGGTTGGAAATAACTGGCTTGAAGCGCATTAGCCTTTAAAATCAATATTACCGAACCAAATTCCAAATTAAAAAAATGCCTTAACTTTCTAAAAAGGCCTGGGAATAGTTTATAGATAAATGTAATTTGCAACACAATCCAGATTTAACCAATGATGCAGCATATTGGCAGGGTTAATATTAATTTATTATCCGGTCAGATAGTTATGTTATGCGTTTGTTTTCATATTTATTCCACCCCTCTGGCAATAAATTAAGAACTCCTATCCCTCAGCTGTTGGTTTAAATCCAAAAAAAAAAGAGGGGCTGAAATAAAATTCCAGCCCCTCTTGAAAACACTTTATTCTAATTCTTTTTTAATTATCCTTCAAGTTTAAACTTAACAGGTAAGGTATATAATACCCGGACCGGCCTTCCCCTTTGTTTTCCCGGAGTCCACTTTTGTCCCATAGTATTCATCCCATTAACCACAGATTCTGCTGCTGAACCGCAACCGGCACCAATATCCCTGACAATTTTTGTATCAGCGATAGAACCATCTTTATCCACAACAAACTGCAATACTACTTGCCCTTCAACACCATTTTCTCTCGCAATGGCAGGATATTTAAGGTTTTTATAAATGTACTCCAACATTTTTGTTTTAGCACAATCTTCTTTTTCCTTTTCAGTGCCTTTGTCTTCACAACCTGGAAATCTGGGCATCTGTTCTACAACTTTAAATATCTCTTCCTCTACAGGTGCTGGTGGTGGTGGCGGTGGTGGCGGTGGTGCCTTTTTAACCTCAACTGGCGCTTCAACCTTGGTTTCTTCAGTAACCTCTTGGTTTTCAAAAACAGGTTGATCCTCTTCTATCACTTCCGTATCAGGTACTTCCTGAATTACTGGTGGTGGAGGCGGTGGTGGAGGCGGTGGTGGCTCAGCGGTACGGGGAATATCAACTTCTACTTCATCCTCTAAAACCAAATCGCCAAGATCTACTACAATTTTTTGTTCATAAGTGGTCCAGCTCATTGCAACTAAGGAAATGGCTACTGCAGCGGCCATACCATAATTAAAGAAACTTCCTGTATTTTTAAATACATCCACTTCCGGAAACTTTGTCCGTTCACTTAATGACTGCGCTTTTAAAGCCTTATTTGACTCGGCCAACTCCTGAATTCCGAATGACCTATACCTCCTTCTGAAGTATATGATCAAACCTATTGTCAAGAGAACGACACCCAAAAAAGTAAGGCCAACTCCAGTGCTTGAGACTTCTAATTCTTTGAACATAAGTTGTTAATTAATACATTTTTTAAATAATATAACTCCAATCAATGAACCTATAATATTAGCTAGAATATCATAATACTCAAAAGATCTTCCGTTGAAAAGGTAAAATTGACAAATTTCCATTAATATACCAAATGAAACCGAAAAAATTAAAACAATTATTTTTAGCTTTTCTCTACTCCGGAATGCCATCAGCCAAAGAAAGGAAAAAATAATATAAAAGACTAAATGACCAGCTTTATCAATTCCTACAATGTCCCAAATGTTTAAATTCGGCATTTTTTTTGCCGGGACCAAAGACAAATAAAGGGTCAGAATAGTCCAGGTTAAAGCCATCACCCCGTAATCAAAGTTACTCAACTTCTTGAGTTTGGAGATAAGATGCAGCATTGAAATCTTTTGGTGTGTTGACACAAGATTATTTTTAGATTATTTTAATAAAACGTATTGAATTTAACTTAAGTGTATTTGCGATGGCCAAAAGAAGAATTGATTATGAAGTGAATCAGCACAAGTACACACAGTAATAATCCTTTTAATGAAACGCCCCTGACTCCAATTTTATGTTTCCGTAATATAAATACCTATAAAATAACGGTGGAGATTACCGATTCGCAGGTTTCGTCAAATGATATTAAATTGACATGGGATATCGAATTGATTAAGTCTGCATCATTGGGTACGGAAACCTTGATGTAATTATCTGTAAACCCACTCATGATACCACGCTCTTTGGTATGCTCCAGAAGCACTTTTCTGGTAGTACCAAGATAAGGCATAGTAAAAGCCATTCTTTTTTTATGCGATAATATTCTCAGCATTTCATTTCTTTGTCGTCTTTGCTCCATAGGCACAATATCCGGCAATTCAGCAGCAGGAGTGTTTGCTCTTTCCGAATAGGTAAACACATGCAGATAGGATATATCGAGATCATTCAGAAAATGATAGGTTTCCATAAAATCAGATTCTGTCTCTCCGGGGAATCCTACGATGACATCCACTCCGATACAACAATGTGGCATGATGGATTTTATCTGACGTACCTTTTCTTCATACAAAGCCCTTTGATAACGGCGTCTCATGGCCTTAAGAATTTTGTCACTTCCGGATTGTAACGGAATATGAAAATGTGGAACAAACTTGTTAGAACCGGCAACAAACGATATAATTTCTTCAGTAAGAAGGTTTGGTTCAATGGAAGAAATTCGAAATCGCTCAATACCATCAACTTGGTCCAGCGCTTTAATCAAATCAATAAACAAATCTTCTTTTTTGGATTTTGATCCTTCCAACACTTCAGTCCCATTGCCAAAGTCCCCCAGATTCACACCGGTCAGCACAATTTCCTTAACGCCAAGGGCTGCAATCTTGTGGGCATTTGAAACTACATTCTGAACAGTATCACTTCGGCTGGAGCCCCTTGCTTGAGGAATGGTACAAAATGAACATTTATAATCACAACCATCCTGGACTTTTAGAAAGGACCGGGTACGGTCACCAAAAGAAAACGCATCTACAAAGGAATTTGCCTCTTTCACTTCTCCGGCGACAACCATACCTTTGTTGCCCGAAGCAGAAATGCCATCTATGTAATTGAGAATATTAAATTTCTCTGCAGCGCCTAAAACCAGATCTACTCCCGGAATTTCTGCAATTTCGTGCGGCTTGAGCTGTGCATAACAACCCACTACCACAATTTTTGCCTGTGGCGAATATTTTAACGCTCGCCTGACTTCATAGCGACATTTTTTATCCGCAAAATCAGTAACCGAACAGGTATTTAATACATAAATGTCTGCGCCTTCTTCAAAATTGATGGTGCTGTATCCTTTATCCTCAAAGGACCTTCTGATGCTTGATGTCTCAGAAAAATTTAGTTTGCAACCAAGTGTATGAAAAGCTACTGTTTTGGGTGTTGCCATGTATTGTGCTAAGATGATGTTTAATGATTCCCATTTCCTTTTTTAGGGGGTTCTTTTGCTTTATCCTTAGAGCCTTCCGTTTTCTTTTTTTCTTCCTTTTTTATTTCGTTGCTTTTAGGAATTATGGCTTTATTGACTTCCTTAGGTTTACTTTCCTGCGGTTTGTTTTCCGGATTCGGAACATTTTCACCTTCGCCTTCGATCCCGCTGGGTTCTCCTCCTTCAGGATCTGTTGGTTCTGCATACCCAAACTTTTCCCTTACTATTTCACGAAGATTTTTAAAACCGGATTTCAATAACGTGTCCCGGATGAGGGAATCCTGCATAAGAATATTTAATGTGTCAGGCGTTATGGGAATTTTAAATGGACAGGAAACCTTGGAATTTATGGCTTCATTAACAGGAAATCTTTCCTGCGTAATTTTTGCACTTTTTGGATCTATCGAGACAGAATACCAAAAATTACCGACAATGGGCAGCGCCATGGCCGCCCCGCTTCCCAGACCCATGGACCTGAACCGCACAGCCGGACTTGGACCGCCTACCCAGGCACCGGTTACCAGCTTGGGATTATATGCGATCAGCCATCCATCCGAATGATTTTGTGTTGTACCTGTTTTTCCGGCGAAATCACAATGAGTACAAAACTGACTTCTAAGTGTATTGGCTGTTCCGTAAATAACAACGGATTGCATCATCCTTGTCATCGTTGCAGCTATAGTAGTGTCCAGCGCTCTGACGTGCGGACCAATACCCGCATCAGTACGCACCATTTCTTCATAATCATAGATTATATTTCCATACCGGTCTTCTATTTTTAATACCGCAACAGGATCAGGCCGAAGCCCTTTGTTGGCTATCGTACCAAATACCTTCATCATATCGTAAAGCGAAATATCGGCGGCACCCAAACTGATTCCAAACTCCCGGGGCATAGTGGAGGTGACACCCATTTTAGTAGCCAGGTCAATGGTTTTTTGAATCCCTACCTTCTCAATGAGCTGGGCAGCAATGACATTGGTCGAATACGTTAACCCGCCTATGACCGAATACCAACCGCCATAACTATTATCTGAATTTTTAGGTGACCAGTCTTCAATGGTCACCTCATCATTTCTGTAAAAGTCACAAGGTTGTATGCTGTCGTTTAATGCTGCTGCATATACGATCGGTTTAAAGGTGGAACCTACCTGCCGTTTACTCAGAATGTGGTCGTATTTAAAATATTTAAAGTCTGTTCCACCCACCCAAGATTTTATGTAACCATTCGCGTGTTCCATAGCCATAAAACCACAATTGAGCATCGTAAAGTAATACCGGACACTGTCCAGTGGGGTCATCATGGTATCGCGCTCTACCGGTTCTTTAGCCCATGAAAACACTTTCATGGGAACCGGAGTATTAAACACAGAATCTATCTGTTCTTTTGAGTACCCCGCTGAGGCCAGCATTTCATACCGCTCACTTTTTTTAACCTGCTCGTCTATCCATTTGTCATCGCCCCATGGCTTTTCATCCTTATAGCCTTTCCAGTGTTTGACAAATTCTTTTTGAAGATAAGACATATGTTTGAAAACAGCCTGCTCTCCGTGTTTTTGCATTCGGCTATCTAACGTCGTGTATATTTTTAATCCATCGGTGTAAATGTTATACGGAGTTCCGTCTTCTTTAACTATATCCTTTAATATTTTTGGCAATTCTTTTGTTCTGAGATATTCTCTGAAGTAAGTGCCAAGTCCTTCATTATTGCCAATATCTTCATGCTGAAAGGCACCAACAGGCTTTTTTATCAAGGCATCATATTCTTCCTGGGATATGGTACCTGTATTTATCATATTGGCGATAGTTTCCATCTCCTCCGATTCAAATCTGAAATCTTTGTTTTTCAGCATCTGGCTTAAAACAAGATTTCGACGTTTTTCTGAATTTTCGGGATTTCGGGTAGGATCAAGTGCTGTCGTAGCCTTCAGCATCCCGATTAAGGTTGCTGCCTGGTCTGGTGTGAGCTGTTTTGGTCTTTTATTAAAAAAATATCTGGAAGCTTCCTGAATGCCAAATCGGTTACCTCCAAAAGGAACAGTATTCAGGTACATCGTAAGGAGTTCCTCTTTATTATATAGCCTTTCTAATTTGATAGAAATGATATTTTCTCTCACTTTATTAATGAAAATACTTATCCCCGGTACGACATAGTTTTTTCTTGGATATAGGTTTTTTGCCAATTGCTGACTTAAAGTCGAACCACCTCCCATACCGGAGGTATTAGTAGCAATGCCTTTAAATACCCGCATCCATGATCTCAGATCGATACCACTATGTTCAAAAAATCGTTTATCTTCAATAGCCAGCAATGCCGTAATCAGATAAGGCGATATACTGTCCAGTTTAATGGTTGTTCTGTTTTCAGTGTAAAATTTTCCAAACATTACCCCGTCCGCCGTATATATTTCAGACGCATTGGCAGTTTCTATTTGCCTGAGTTCATCCGTAGAGGGCATTTTGCCAAAAACCCCAACCCAGGTCATGGCTATAATTAAGAAGGTCAGAATAAACGACCACTTAATAATCCGGTATAACCAGAGAATGATTCTGGATTCCCGGGGATTCCTTTTTTTATAGACTTCCCAGCTATGGGTAATCGGATAAAAAAAAGTATCCCACTTTTTTTTAAAAGGAGCAAAAAACTGATTTACAGGCGTCGTTAACGGACTGAAAAAGGTACGGACTGAACCTGAAATTTTGGCTGATATCTCTTTGAGAATGCGCATTTACAATTTTCTTGGGTGGCAAAAGTAAGGTTTTTTTGCGAAATGGCAAAGGAGGTGTATAGTTTACAAAAGACGGGCACCACACCTAAATCATAGACAGCAGTACCCTGAAATGAGGATCCGGCGCTGCATGGTTGAAATATTTTGGATTTCAGCTACTACATTAATAATTTGATACATCTGACCCATATGGGTATATATTCCGATTATTTTTACTTTTCCGTAAATCAGGTAGCTCCTCAAAACAGCAAAGACATCCTTTGGGGCAGATCTAATTTTAATATTTTATTTTCAAACGTTGGTTAAAAGTTGGCGTGCCACAGTGGCAAAAGAATACATCCATAACATATACGACCTCGGTGCTTTGTTTTATCCAATATGGTACCTTTGGCAAAGTTGCTTTTCCACTGAATATAATTTAGTTTAATTACCGTTATAACCGCTATTCAGGCAAATCGCGTTTTGCCATCGCTAAGATGTCAGACCCGACCTTTCTTTCTGCAAACGTGTATTTATAATTTATACGATTTACGGGTTAATTATTTATGTTTAAACTAATTTGATAAAAACTTAAACAAAATAGTTTTGTTGTTCGCAGGCAACTATTTTAAAATATCATTCACTTTTAAATATAGAATGATGAATAAGCAGGCAATAAAGCTTTGTATTGAGGGTAATCGCGCGGCTCAAAAGGAATTGTATGAATCATACAAAGTGAATTTATATGTCCTTTGTCAAAGATATTTTGAAAATTTGGAAGATGCTAAAGATGCACTCCAGGATGGATTTATAAAAGTATTCAGAGACCTCCACCAGTATGATGAAAATAAAGGGCATATATCGAGTTGGATCAAAAAGGTATTCATAAATACTTGTTTGGAAAAATTGCGCAAAAAGAAAATAGACTTCAAACAAATTGACGATTTTGATGGAGCCTATGATCAGGGTATTATCTCTGAACTCAATTTGAAAGATTTGACTAAAATGATTCAAAAACTACCCGTAGGATATCGCACGGTTTTTAACTTATATGTAATAGAAGGATTTAATCACCAGGAAATAGCTGACCAGTTAGGTATAACTGAAAGCACATCAAAGACCCAACTGATGAAAGCAAAAAACATGTTACGGGCAAAAGTAGAGGATATTTTTAAATAAAAGCAATGGCAGATAACAATAATAATTTAGAAAAATATTTCCGCCAAAAATTTAATCAGAAGATTGAACCTCAGGATTGGAACACACCGGATGATGATCTGTGGGATAAAATATCAGATAAAATTCCACCGAAAAATGGAAAGCGTAGATCAGCTATCTTACCCCTGTTTTTTTTAAGTGGTTTACTGGCTTTGTTATTAATATTGGCATATGATAATTATCGGAAAACAAATCAAATAAGTGAATTACAAAAAGACCTCAAAGAATGTGCGCAGCAATCTCCGGTTTCACAAGACGTTAAACCTGAAAAACTAAATTGGGAAGAGAAAGCAGAAAGGAATAATATACCAACATTATCACCAAATAAATTATATGCTTCTGGGCAAAATCGAATAAAAGCAAAAAATAAGACTAACCTGGGCACCGCACAGTATCCCCTGTCTGGCGTAGATACAAAGACTTTTCCCATTTCGGACAATAATCTGAACCTCGATTCGAATAGTAAACCGGTATCCCGATCCGATCAAAATATAGGTTTGGATTCTTTATTAATCACAGAATATCTTCCCATTCGCAAAATGGAAATATCTGCTGCATTAATGAAAGAAACACCACAAATTCAAATGTTGGATAATCGGCCACACCCAATTATTAAAACTTCTTCCTTTGAAACCATTAAACCGAAGCAACCGACGTCAGATTTATTATGGATTAGTCCGGTAATGGGATACATATGGTGGCAGGACAAAGTCAAAGGGAATTATAATAATCCGCTGACGGAATTGTTGGTTAAGGAAGAAACAACACCCTCTTTGGTTTTGGGTATTAGTTTGAATAAGAGCCTGAATAAACAGCTGGTCCTGAAAACAGGGCTGCACTACTACCAAAGGAGTCAAATATCAGAATATGCGCTGAATCTGCCCTATTCCAAAATGGATGAAATAGCCATTGGTACAGAATATGAAAATAAATTTCAACACAGTTTACCCACCGGATTAGGCAATATTAGTACACGTCTTGTTCTTTCCAGAAACAGCAATAGCACGGTGACTGAAAGTGAAAATGTGTCCTTGGATTTTTCTTTAAAAAACCAGTTTACTTCGCTTTCTTTTCCGCTTATGATATCGTATTATCTCAAAGAATCCGGACGAGGACTCTACATACAGGGCGGATTTATGAATGAATGGATTATTCGGAATTCTATTAAGGAAGTGAATACCTTAAGCCACCATACACTGATCAAAGACAAGTCCATTGCTGTAGATTATGATATTTCTCAAATCAAAAAATTTAATGTCAGCGCATTAATTGAAATAGGATACCAAAAGAGCATATTTAATGGCCTTGATGTCGGCATTTCAGCCAATTACGGTTTTGCCTTAACAAATACGTTTGCAAACCAAAATTATACACACAAAATTAATCAGTCTGGAGTTTATGTAACGGCAATGAAATCGTTGAACTAAAGTATATTCCGGTGTTTTCCAATCCTGAAACGAATTGGACTAAAGCGATCTTTATCGAGCACGTAAAACGTAATATCAATACATTAAATGAATGAACAAATCAGACGCTCGGCGTTTTAAACTACTTAGCAGGGATGTTTTCTAATATCTTAAGTGTAAAGTCCCAAAACTTTTGTACAGAACTAATATTTACTTTTTCATCAGGGGAGTGGGCACCTTTTATAGTAGGTCCAAAAGATATCATATCCATTCCCGGATAATTAGTACCCAGTATACCACATTCCAGACCGGCGTGACAGGCAACAACACTTGCTTTTGAACCATGCATCTGCTCATACAAAGAGGTTAGCAGTTGAAGTATCGGAGAATGTATATTGGGCGTCCACCCGGGGTACGCCCCCGAAAATGTCACCTTAAAACCGGCCAGCTCAAAGACACATCGGAGCGAATTGGACACATCGGCTTTCGACGATTCTACAGAGGAACGGGACAGGCAAAGTACCTTGGCTTTTCCATCTTTAATATCAACCCGGGCAACGTTATTGCTCGCCTCGACAAGGTCTGCAATGTCCGGACTCATCCTGAAAACACCATTGTGGGCCGCATAAAGAGACTTTAAAATGGCCAGCTGATCATTTTCTTTCATGGAATGACCGGGGCAATCAACCTCCGAAACCTGAATGTCAAGTTGGTTTTCAATCGATTTGAATTCACTTTTAATATCCTGGATTCTGGAATTAAGATCAGTCAGTAAGGGTGTTTTGTTAACTGCCGGAATCACCAATAGGGCAACACTCTCTCGTGGAATAGCATTGCGCAGGCTGCCTCCGTCAAAGGAAACCAGGCGTAATCCGAAATTTTCGTATTGACCGTATAACAGTCTCGTAAGCAGCTTATTGGCATTGCCACGACCCCGGTGGATGTCAATTCCGGAATGGCCACCAAGCAACCCTTTTACAGAGATCTGTAAGCCAATGTGACTCAAAACATCAACTTCGTCTTCATCATACGTTTTTTCAGCAGTAACATCAAGACCGCCGGCACAGCCAATATCAATTTCATCATCCTCTTCTGTGTCCAGATTTAATAAAATTTCACCCTGAAGCAGTCCGCCCTTTAAACCCATAGCCCCCGTCATTCCGGTTTCTTCATCGATTGTAAATAAAGCTTCAAGGGCCGGGTGAGCGATGTCTGTTGAAGCCAGAATGGACATGATAGTGGCAACGCCAATACCGTTATCAGCACCTAACGTAGTACCTTTGGCTTTGACCCAGCCACCATCTGTATACATTTGTATACCCTCAGTATCAAAATCAAAAATAGTGTCTGAGTTTTTTTGGTGAACCATATCAAGGTGTGACTGCAGAACTACGGTTTTTCTATTTTCCATCCCCTGTGTGGCAGGTTTGTAAATAATCACATTACCAACGTCGTCTTTATGTGTCTTCAAACCAAGTTTTAGTCCAAAATCAATCATAAACTGAATTACTTTTTCTTCTTTTTTTGAAGCGCGTGGAACGGCATTGAGATCGGCAAAATGATTCCAAAGTGAGGCTGGACTAAGATTTCTGATGGCTGTAGACATGGCAATTTGAATTTGATTTGCGAATGTAATAAAAAAATCAAATACTATCCTTCTGGCTGACAAAATGAGTATAATGTGTACCCTTTTTATTAAGAGTCATCTGCCGGGAGCAGAAGAGAATAGAGAATTGCTGTATTCAGTAACTATACATAAATGCAATAAATCAACAACTTGTATTCAAAAAACATAAAAATAAAAGCGTTTCTGTACCAAACCTGGCAAACTTTTGATTTGAAATAGCTTTGATTCAAAATAAATATTTTTATGTTTCATTTGCTTTTAAGCCGGATTTTTTATGGTATCTTGTAAAAGCATAATTGTTGACACGCCGCACAAATCTTCTCACAAAATAAGCCCTAAAAAAGGGGTTGTCCCGACGTTGTCCCGACGTTGTGCCGACCCATCCTTATGGATAAGTCCTGGATAAGCCCCGGCAACCCTATGGATACCTTATAAACAAACCTACCCCTATTTCAGAATAAAGCTATGCTAAGTCACCCGTCGCAGCGATGTGATATGGCACAATAACCAATTAAGCCGGATTACACTATAAACTTTGTTACAAGAGAAAACAGGCCTAAACACGGAAAAGGAAACAAATTGATTTCCGGGGGCTGATTAACTTAATCTTCAAAGTCAGTACAATTAGATAACAATCTCACATGATCACCGTGAATTAAACCGCATAAATCTGACATTCGGCTAATAATTTCACCAATAGCCTCACCCTCAATACCTCCCATCCTTAACAAAAGGCAACTTCTCCATCTTTTGCACCTCCAGACTCGCAAAGCCAAAATCATCGACTACCTTACCCAGCACAATATAGCAACCCTTGCCCTGAAAAGCGTAGGCTTTCAGACTCGGCGGAAAGTGTACCGTGTCAAAAAAATACCCCTCTGCGTCGGTCATCGTGCCGAAATTCATGAGATCGCCCTTGGAAGTGGTAACCCACTTGCGACACACGTAGTAACCCACCATGCGGACAGTTTTACCGGCGTGGTTTTTCATATCATTGGCCCGGATGTCTCCGCGAAACTTCGTCTGCAGGAGGTCAAATGGATTGCACAACGGAAATCCCAGCAGTTCTATTTCGTCAAAAGCCTGCTCGTGTTCCGTTTCGGAGAGTATCGGCAGGGTGAAGTTTTCCGGCTCCGTGTCGAATAACATCTCTCCGGCATAGGCGTGTTTGATGAGCGGATTGTGAACAGCATTTTTTTCCCACATGAGTTCGTACTTGTTCATCCCCGTGAAACGAAAAGCACCGATGCGGATGAGGATCTCGAGCTGCTCCTTAGAGATATTGATACGATGGGTGAAGTCTTTCAAACTGCGGTAATCACCGTGCAGCTGTCGCTCCTCGACGATGGCATGCGAAAGTTTTTGTTCCAGATTGGCCAGATGGATCAATCCGATGTAGATCGTCGTACCATATATATTGGTGAGGTACGTAGAGTTGTTGACGCAGGGTGCTTCTATCCTGGCACCACACATGCGGGCCTCGTGCACGTACTGCTCGGTACTGTAGAAACCTCCAAAATTATTGATCACAGCCGTCATAAACTCAAGCGGATAGTACGTCTTCAGATACAAACTTTGAAAGGATTCGGCCGCAAAACTCGCCGAGTGCGCCTTGCAGAAGGAATAGCCACTGAAACTCTCGATCTGTCGCCATACTTCCTTGCTGAGCTCATCGGGATAGCCACGCGCTTTGCAGTTGCGGAAGTACTTTTCCTGTAACCGGTAGAAGGTATCCGAACTCTTCTTTTTGCCGGTCATGATTCGGCGCAGCACATCCGACTCATCCAGATCAAGACCAGAAAAATGGTGGACGATCTTCATCACATCTTCCTGATAGACCATGACACCGTACGTCTCACCCAAATGCTCCTCAAATACCGGATGGAGGTAAGTATAGCTATCCGGTTTGTGAAATCGCTGTATGTACTCGCGCATCATGCCCGACTGTGCCACCCCCGGACGTATGATAGAACTGGCCGCCACGAGATGGACATAGTTGTCACATCGCAACTTGTGGAGCAAACCGCGCATGGCAGGCGACTCGATGTAGAAACAACCGATACAGTGACCGGATCGAAGTTGGGCCTTGACCTTGGCATCTTCTTTGATCAGCGTCACATTGTGCACATCGATGGCCTTGCCCTGATTTTGTTTGACGAGATCTACAGCATCCTTGATGTGGCCAAGACCTCGCTGAGACAAAACGTCATATTTGTGGTATTCAAGATCTTCAGCACCATACATATCAAAGTGAACCACCGGAAACCCCTTGGGCATCATCAGCAGTGCCGTGTGGTAGTTAAGTGGCCGTTCACTGATGAGGATGCCACCGGCGTGGATGGAAAGGTAGTTCGGGAATTTTTCAATCATCTTACCATACTTAAAGATGTGTTTGGCAAAGGGATGATGTTTGTCCACGGCCATCGGTTCGTCCACGATGGTGTCTATGTCCGCTTTGGGCAATCCCAGCACCTTACCAAGTTCGCGGATGATGGATTTGCCCTTAAAGGTATTGTATGTGGCAAGCAATGCCGTATGCTCTTTGCCGTATCGCTTGAAGATGTAATCGGTGACATCATCGCGATTATTCCACGAAAAGTCGATGTCAAAATCGGGCGGCGACGACCGGTGCGGGTTGATAAACCGCTCAAAATACAGGTCCAGTTCCAGGGGATCTACATCTGTGATATTGAGATTGTACGCCACGATAGAGTTGGCACCCGACCCCCGGCCTACGTGAAAATATCCAACGGAATGGGCATACCTTACAATATCCCAAGTGATGAGAAAGTAAGCACAAAATCCCATTTGCTGGATCACTTTGAGTTCCCGGAGTGTCCGTTCCATGGCTTTTTTGTGTTTGTCGCCGAAACGCCTTTTGCATCCACTGGTGGCGAGCTTGGTTAGCAGTTTGAAGTCATCGGCTTCATCACCGGTGAAAGTTCGTCGATTGTGGAGTTTGCTGGCTTCCATTTCTGTATGGCAGTTATCCAGGATGTGTTGCGTATTGGCGATGATGTGTGGATACTGCTGAAATACAGTTTCGAAATGACCTTTGGGGTAAAACATCTCGGATGACTTGGCGCAGTCTTTGGCGTCGAGTTTACCGATCACGATGTTGAGATCGATACACCGGAGTAGTTTGTGTGCCTTAAATCCATCCTGATCCGCAAAGGTAACGGGGCTGAAAATGACAAGTTTGTCGGGATAGTTTTTGAGATAGGATGAATACAGATGGTTGACTTCTTCGGGCCTGACGCCTGCGTACTCATAGTCACGAAGCAACTCTACGCCTTTGGGTAGCTTGCGATAGATAATGTAGCAATGCTGCAGTTCGGGTGCTTCCTTAGGTAGCGGTTCACCGGAAAGGGACGATTCCGTAAGCAGGGCACACAATTCGCGCCACCCTTCATCGTTTTTGGCAATGCCGAGATAGAGAAACGCACTATCCTGACGGAATTCTACACCCAGTATAGGTTTGATGCCTTCAGTACGACATGCCCGGACAAACTGAAAAGCCGCTGAAGTATTATTGATGTCGGACAGGACAAGACTCCCCACGCCATAAGACTTAGCGATGCCGGGCAGTTCTTCGGGTGCAAAGGTGCCGTAGCGGAGACTAAAGTAGGAGTGACAGTTGATGTACATCGACTAAAATTAAGATTAAATCTGAGGTGAAGATTGAGGCAGCATCACAACCCATACCACAGGATTAACAAATGTCGATTATTACGTCATTATAAAGTCGTATAATCCGGCAAATATATAACATGTTTTTGATATTCAGATAAATATTTCATTGGGTAAATATTTTATTTATATTGGGCTCACAATCAGATAAGCCCAAACACACATCTTTTAAAATACTTCCCTTATGGTTTCTAAATTTATAATATTTATATTTTTTCTGGTAGGAATAGCGGCAACTTCTTGTGCACCTAACCGCATTTTCCACAAGTCATACAACAGATCATTAATGGATACGGTATATCATTTTCCATCACTTGCCTGGGTTAATATAATAGAAAAGGGCAATCATGCTGTGCTAAATGATTCATTATCTGTCATATCAGGAAAAATACTAGATTCCTTAATTTGGAATGACACATCCATTAGAGCAATACGGATTGAAATGGATGACTCGTTAGTAATGCAAAACTGCAATATTGAATTGTTGGGAATATTTAATAATATATTAGCGACAGGAACCATCAGCTCATTATCTATCCCTCCAAACATAAGGCAAACTATTCAAGACGGAAATCATCGGTACTATATGGCTACTCTTATTGAAGGGTTTGGAAGAAAGGGAAGCAATTATGCCAAACAAATTGGTAAGGGTGTAGCCGTTGGAATTCTGACATTAGGGCTGTACGCTCCGGTACCGAATAAAAGCAGAACCCGGCTCATGAGTTTTATTATAGACAAACACCTAATGAAAATTATATTTTTTTCTTCTACAATACCAATCGAAAAACCTCCAACAGAGATAAAAGTTATAAAAAAGGAATATCAAAAAATACTGCCCCCAAAGCCGGTCCGCAATTAATCTTTTTTACTTTTTCCTTATATTCTAATATTTCCAGTAGTTTTGTTTGACAATACAACTATAAATGATAAATATTAAATGGAGGTTTTTGCTGATTTTTTTGCTTGCTATGTCCGCTTGCAAAAAAACACCACCTGATGGCAACTATTGTGCAAAAGTGATATATCAGAATCCGGCAGTAAATAAGCAGTCGTCTTACACCCTCATCGTCGGGGTCAAAGACAATAAACTCATCGATATCAGCTTTCCCGGGGAACACTATGACCAATCTGAGATAAAAGCAGTGGAAATACCAGCAGATGGTAAGGTCACCGTAGTATCACAGGCGGGCAATGTATATAAAGTGGAGATGAAAGGTCCCGCCGAAGAATGTCTGAAAGCCACCAATATGCTGCAATGCAAAGGATTGTCCAAAGATGGTAAACGGTGCAAGCGATTTACCGCCAACAAAAATGGTCTTTGCTGGCAGCATCAGGGCAAGTAATAAGTGTCTTCCTATTTATAATATTCGTGTTATAGAGATAATAAAACTACTATAATAATTGTACTTCTACTTCTCTTCACCATACCCCGATGGTTCCGCCTCCGATATGACCAGTGGTATGGCGTCTTTGATGGTTTTTTGCTGCGCAGGCGTTAGTTCATACAGATTTTTATTATACCGCATAGACGCAGCTTCTTCCCACAGTTCATGGTAAGCAGACTTAAGTTCATTATACACTTCCATATACGTCTGGTATCCTGTGCCCCGATCGTTTTTCAGCGAGATGATCGCCCTGGTCGGGTTCTCGGACATTTTAGGATCATTAGTCGGATTTTTGATAAATATTTTGGTATTGGTTTTAAGGTCAGCAATATTCATTTCTTTTCCTCTTACCAGTAATTGGTTTTGAGCATTGACCAGTACTGAAAACACATTTCTCTCCGGTATCGGAAGTGGCGGAGGTGGTTCAGGAATCCATGCCGGAAGTTTTACCAGCACTCCCTTGTCTTCTGAAATGGTGGTCGTCACCAGAAAAAATATAAGCAGGAGGAAAGCAATATCTGCCATAGATCCCGCATTGATCTCATTGTCCATGCGACGTTTGGTTGCCATGTTGATAGGTTTTAAAAGTATAAAAAATCCATCTGCAACACGCATTCAGTAAAGGGGAAGCTTCTTGTTTTTTCTGTATTGTGTTATGTTGATAAGATGCTGCATAATCCCATTGTGGTGTATTTGCTCAAAAATTCAGGTATATTTGCCGTCAAATTTTTTCAGCATGACCAATCCTTTTTTAATACCTTTCAGTACGCCATACGGCGTGCCGCCATTCGATATCATACAGGAAAAACACTATGCTGCCGCCATAAAAGCCGGAATCAGGGAACAAAAACAGGAAATAAAGGCCATCACATCAAACCCCGCACTACCTGATTTTGAAAACACCATAGTGGCCCTCGAAAATTCCGGAAAGATCATAAGACGTGCTGCCGCCGTTATGTTCAATCTATCTTATGCCAATACAACACCTCGACTGCAGCAGATCATGCAAAAAATGGCCCCGGCACTTTCAGCCCACAACGACAGTATATTTATGAATGTTGCACTGTTCAAAAGGGTAAAATATGTATGGAAACACTACAATAGATTTGGGATTAAGGGTGAAGATTTCAGGCTATTGGAACTTTATTATAAAAATTTCATCAGAAATGGCGCTAACCTGTCAACCACTGACAAAAAGAAAGTAGCTGACATCAACCAGCGACTTACTATCCTTAGTCTTCAGTTTGGTAAAAATATATTGGACACCATCAATACGTATCAGCTCGTCATAAATGACCCGAAAGATCTTACCGGACTTTCTGACGATCTGATTGCCGCAGCTGCAGAAACAGCAAATGGATGCGGACATGAAGGGAAATGGGTGTTTACCCTTCAGAATGCCAGCGTCATGCCTTTTTTACAATACTCGGATAATCGTCATTTGCGCCGGGAAATCTGGCATGCCTATGTCAATAAAGGGAACCAGGGTGACGCCTGTGACAATAATCCGGTCATCACTGAAATGGTAAGACTTCGTGCAGAAAAGGCGACGCTTCTTGGATATAAAAGTCATGCAGATTATGTCCTCGAAGAACAAATGGCCAAATCACCCGACCAGGTTTCTGACCTGCTGCACCAGTTATGGTCACCGGCACTGGCTATGGCTCAAAAGGAAGCCGACGCACTGCAACAAGCCATAAATCTGGAAAAAGAGCCCTTCAAACTGGAAGCCTGGGACTGGAGATATTATGCAGAAAAATGTAGAATACAAAAATACAACTTTGATGAGTCAACCTTGAAACCATACTTTTCGCTTCACACCGTGCAACAAGGTATTTTTGATATCGCTCAGAAATTATACGGTCTGACATTTGTAGAAGTTTACCATCTTCCGGTATATCACCCGGAGGTAAAGACTTATGAGGTCAGTGAAAAAGATGGTAAACAAACCGGTATCCTTTATCTTGACTTCTTCCCTCGAAGCAGTAAGCAGGGAGGAGCCTGGATGACTACTTTTGTGGAACAACAGAAGGAGAAAAATAAAAGAATCTTACCGGTCATATCCATTGTTTGCAATTTTACCAAACCAATAGGCAATACCCCGTCTTTACTCACCTTGGATGAGGTAAATACGTTTTTTCATGAGTTTGGTCATGCACTGCACGGCTTACTGTCAAATGTCCGGTATCCTTCATTGGCAGGGACTAATGTACCTACGGATTTTGTAGAGTTACCTTCCCAGATCATGGAAAACTGGTGCGAAGAACCGGAAGTACTGCGATCTTTTGCCCGTCACTATCTCACCGGGGAAACCATCGCTGAATCTGTTATTGACAAAATGGACAAAAGCAGAAAATACGGGCAGGGCTTTGCTACGGTAGAATATCTTGCAGCCTGTTTGCTGGATATGGCGTATCATACAATGAGCGATGGCAATATCAGCGATATACAAACCTTTGAACAGGAAACATTCCGTAAAGCAGGTCTGATGCCTGAGATAGTATCGAGATACAGAAGTACCTATTTCAGTCACATTTTTGCCGGGGGCTATTCTTCCGGATATTATAGCTATATCTGGTCAGAAGTGCTCGATGCAGATGCTTTTTCTGTGTTTAAACATAAAGGACTTTTTGATGCGGATACCGCAAGCGCATTCCGAAAAAATATACTTGAGAAAGGAGGCACTGATGATCCGATGAAATTGTATAGAAGATTCAGAGGGCAGAAACCCGATATTGCCCCATTACTGGAAAAAAGAGGACTGGCAGGATGAAGTATTTTAGCATTATCATCGCATATTATAAAAATGAGGCCGCACTGCAACTCATTTTAAAAGCCCTTAGCGTCCAGTCTTACTGTCATTTTGAAATCATTATAGCCGAAGATGACGTACAAAGTGCGTTTCTCTGGCTGCAAGATCTTAACCTTCAACTTAAGCTTAAGCATGTATATCAGGATAAAGATGACGGATTCAGGAAAAACCAGATTTTAAACAAAGCAGTTTTGGCAAGCGAAGGCAGTCACCTCATTTTTATTGACGGTGATTGTATTCCGCACCCTCATTTTGTAAAAGCATACGCCCGTTTTCTGACAGAAGACTGTATTTGTTTCGGAAGACGGGTTATGGTTGGCCCTGAACTTACAGCCGCCCTTTTGAAAACATTGGATCTTAAACTGCTTTCATTTAAAAATTTATTGTTTTCTTCCTCAAAAAGGTTAAAATATATGTTATACCTCCCATTTGCCAGACAAAGCAGGAATACTGGGATTTGGGGACACAACTGGGGAGTTGCCAAACACCAACTGGTGGCTGTCAATGGTTTTGATGAAGACTATCAAACTGCAGGTGTGGGCGAAGATGTAGATATTGAATGGCGGCTTATGGCAAATGGTTTGCATTTGTACTCCATTCGGTTTGCCGCCATCCAGTTTCATTTGCATCATACGGAAAATTATTCCCCGTCTGCCATACAAACAGGACGAAAACTGATGGAGCAAAAACAAAAAGATGGACTGATCGTGTGTAAGAACGGGTTGGTTAAATTTTGAAATATGAAGCTGTTTTAATATTTTATCAAGTATCATTTGTTTATTTCCTTACAATAAGATAAGTTTGTGATATGAAATGTTTTCATTCCACATTTGCCGCCTTTTATTTTTGGTACTTTTATTTTAATAAAATGAGGTAACAGGGCTTTATACGTAAATGTGTCAATTATATTAAGGAGTTCTGTTACAAACAGGCTCCTTTTTTTATTTTAGTTAATATATTAAAATTTTTACATGACAGAACAGGGTTTAAAGGTTGCCATACAAGGGTATCGCGGTTCATTTCACGATGCAGCCGCACAATTGTTCTGGCCGGACCGTTCATTGGATCTGATTGCAGCTGCGTCATTTGATGCCCTTGCTATGCAATTGGTTAATGAAGAGGCGGATGTTGCCGTCATGGCGATAGAAAACTCAATTGCAGGTAGCATCCTTCAAAACTATCGAATCCTTAGAGAAAACGGATTTTGGGTTAGTGGTGAATTGTACCTGCACATCAGACATCAGCTTTTGGGTGTAAAGGGTTCGGATGTAGCCAATATCAGGCAAATATCATCACATCCGATGGCGATCAATCAATGTATAAAATTTTTAGGCAAGTTTCCTCAGTGGAAATTAATTGAATCCGAAGATACTGCCTTAAGCGCAAAAATAGTGGCTGAAGACAATAAATATTCAAAAGCGTGCATCGCCAGCCAAAGAGCTGCCGAATTGTATGGACTGGATATTCTGGCTTCAAATATTGAGACCAATCCGACCAATTATACCCGTTTTTTTATTGTAAATAAAAAACCTGTTTCTGTTGGTGAAAATGCAGATAAAGCTTCAGTATATATCAGAATTCCGGATCAGAAAGGTCAGTTGTTTAAGGTACTTCAGGTTATTCAGAACCACAACCTGAATTTGAGCAAATTGCAGTCTTTTCCTGTCATCGGCCACCTTAGGGAGTACTTTTTTCATCTGGATATCGAGTTTGACCACATTGACCAATACCATGGTCTGAAGGAAGATCTTTTGGGATTAACCTTCGAATATGAAGAAACTGGCATTTATAAACGCGCTGATATCACTGCTATCCTTGATAAATTTCAAATTCATTCGGCCTTATGATCATTTCACCTTCTAAAAGACTGGATGAAGTCAATACCTATTATTTTGCACGCAAACTGGCAGAGATAGATAAAATAAGCCACGAACGTGGTGTTGTCATCATCAATCTGGGTATTGGAAACCCGGATCTGTTACCCCCCAAAGAAGTGCTGCAGAAACTCGAAGAATCAGTTCATTTACCTCAGGCGAATTCTTATCAGCCTTATAAAGGTATTCCTGTATTGCGCAGGGCTTTTGCGACCTGGTATAAAAACCTGTTCGGTATTGATATTGATCCGGATAATCAGGTTTTGCCTTTGATGGGGTCAAAAGAAGGCGTGATGCACATCAGCATGTCTTTTTTAAACCCGGGTGATGAGGTCCTGGTTCCTGATCCGGGTTATCCTTCTTATGCCACATGTGCCAGACTCGCAGGTGCGTTACCTGTTACTATGCCCCTGACTGAAAAAAATGATTGGAAACCAGATCTGGATGCGTTGGCCCGGCTCGACTTGCACAAAGTAAAGATGATGTGGATTAATTATCCGAATATGCCTACAGGGGCTATTGCCGATCCGGGTTTTTTTAATGACCTGGTGGCATTCGCTAAACAATTTAATCTGCTCATCTGCCACGATAACCCATATGCTTTTTTACTTAATGATTACCCTTTAAGCATATTTAATGCCGTTGGCGCTGAAGATTGTGCCATTGAACTGGTTTCTCTCAGCAAATGTTACAATATGGCGGGGTGGCGAGTAGGGGCCTTAATTGGCGCTAAGCCGTATATTGATACTGTTTTGAAATTCAAAAGTAATATGGACTCCGGTATGTTCAAACCTGTTCAGGAGGCAGCGGCTGTGGCTTTAAACCTGGGACAGGATTGGGTGGATTCGTTAAATAAACAATATCAGGAACGAAAAGAGGTGGCTTGTCAAATTATGGAAATACTGGACCTGGAATATAATAAAAATGGAGCCGGCCTCTTTATCTGGGGAAGAATAAAAGATCCACAAATCGATTCTGAATCTTTGTCAAATAAACTTTTGTACGACTGTGGCGTATTTATTACTCCGGGACATGTTTTTGGAAGCGAAGGTAACCAGTATCTGCGAATATCTCTTTGTAGTCCCGCAGCGGATTTGCTGGCAGCTTTATTCAGAATCAAAACAGGATGTATCGGCCGTTCTTCACTTTCTTTTTTAAATGAAAAGCCATGAATATTACAATAGTGGGTTTAGGATTGATCGGAGGATCCATAGGCATTGACCTCAGGTCGCAAATGAATGTTACTGTATGTGGCATTGATCAATCAGAAAATCATACCGAAGCTGCCTTAAGATTGGGCATTATACACCACACAGGTACATTGGAAAATGACCTTAAGAAGGCAGATATAGTGGTTTTATCCACACCTGTGGATCAAATAGAGCAATTATTACCTTATATACTCGAACACATTGCAGACGACACTACAGTAATTGATGTGGGTTCAACCAAGGAACATATTTGCAAAAGAATCAGTGACCACCGCCGCCGTCATCGTTTTGTGGCAGCACATCCGCTGGCCGGGACAGAATTTTCAGGTCCGGAAGCGGCAGTTAAGGGCTTATTCAATGGCTGCAAAAACATAATTTGTGAGAGAGAAAAATCAGCTCCGGACGCTATAAACTTGGCTTTAAAATTATTTGGCAGCCTGGGAATGAACACGATCTATATGAAACCGGATGAGCACGACCGTCATTTAGCTTATGTTTCACACTTGTCACATGTAAGTTCTTTTATGTTGGGACTCACAGTACTGGATATGGAGAAAGATGAAAAAAGAATATTTGACCTTGCAGGTACTGGTTTTGCCAGTACGGTAAGGCTGGCTAAAAGTAATCCAAAAACATGGTCTGCTATATTTGGGAAAAATAAAAATTTTCTGCTTGAAGCACTGGACAGGTATATTAGCCACCTTCAGAATTTTAGAAACCTTGTAGCAAATGGGGATGTTTTTGCTACAGAATCCCTGATGACTGCCAGCAACGAAATTCGCAGAATATTAAAATAACAAAATAATAAAAACCAATAGCATGAATTGGATAAATAATGGTAAAAAACCGATTTTAATCGCTGGTCCCTGCAGTGCAGAAACCGAAGATCAGGTCATTCAGACAGCAGTCAGGCTATCACGCACAGGTAAGGTAGATATACTCAGAGCAGGCATCTGGAAGCCCCGTACACGTCCGGGCGCATTTGAGGGTATCGGCACCAAAGGACTGCCATGGTTGCAAAAAGCAAAGGAGCTAACCGGTCTCCCCGTTGCCGTAGAAGTAGCCAAAGCTTCCCATGTGGAATTATGTATGGAGTTTGGTATCGATATACTTTGGATTGGCGCCAGAACTACGGTCAATCCCTTTGCTGTGCAGGAAATTGCTGATGCTTTGAGGGGCATTGATATTCCGGTATTGCTGAAAAACCCCATTAATCCCGACCTCGCCTTATGGTTAGGAGGGATGGAACGTCTGCAGAATGCAGGCTTGACCAAACTGGGAGCAATACATCGTGGGTTTTCATCAGCCGGCGAAAAAATATACCGAAACAGACCGCAGTGGCAGATCGCTATTGACTTCAAAACAGCCATGCCGGATATACCGATGATCAACGACCCCAGCCACATCACAGGACGCAGGGATATGTTACAGAAAGTAGCGCAGAAAGCCATGGACCTCAATTTTGATGGCTTGATGATCGAGTCGCATATAAATCCGGATGCCGCCTGGAGCGATGCGGCACAGCAGATTACGCCGGAAGTATATGGACAGCTGATCAGCGATCTGGTCATCAGAGAATACGACCCTGTAAACCTGAAAGAAAAAACAAAACTCGATCGGCTGAGGAAGGAAATAGACATGATCGATGAAGAGATCATGGGCATCCTGGCTTCCAGAATGAAGATTGCCAGGGAAATCGGCAGCTATAAAAAAGAAAACAACATGACTATCCTCCAGAGTGAGCGATGGAAGGAAGTTTTGTCCAAATTTATAGCGAGAGGAACACAAAATGGGTTGAGTGAAGAATTTATTACGCGTATCATCAAGTCAATCCACGATGAGAGTATCGAGCAACAGGAACGCGTGATGACAGGAGAGTAAAAGAACAGATTATTTTGCCTTTTGTGTACGGTTTATAATCCATCAGATAAGAATTGAGCATTACAGTGTATTTGGGTTAAAAAATAAGTTTTACAATTTCCAGGCAAGGGCTTGGATGTTTCAACTTGTTTTTCAGGGTGGAAAAAATTAAATCCGTTGCCAAATATGGATGTTGGACCGGATGTATTCATAAGGTATCCATAAGGTATGTATGGCTTATCTATGGCTTATCCATAAGGATGGGTCGGCACAACCTCGGGACAACGTCGGGACAACCCTCTCAAAGGCTTGTTTTTGCGGGGTACCTAAGGTTGTTAGTCATTGGTTTTCAAGATGGAAAAAAGCCGAATTTATTTTTAATTTTAACCCGGTTATTAATAATTTGCTCATTTGTAGTTTCCTCTGAAATGGTTATTCCCAGAGAAAAGCCAGCAAATGATTCTTCATTATCAAAAATATAAAATGTATTTTCAATGCTGCTATTTTCAGTTTTTAAATACAGTTTTTGTTCTGCTTCCGGCGATTTTATACCAGGGTCACCCTCGTTATAATCCGGAGCGACACATTCAGGCACATTATTGAGATACCCCAATTTTACCTTCATTCATTTACATAAATCTATTTCTATTTCTGTTTCTGCCACACTACATAGATGATCATGCACGATGACTTTGTAACGCCTACGATTCAGAGACCCATAATAATCTTCCTGCGTATCATTACCTGCAAGATTATTTTTGGGCCAGCCCGGCAATGTCTGCTAGCCTCCGGTGGTATAGCCTACAACTCTACATCATAGGGCGAAAACCCTCCACTGATCTGCAGGTCCAGGCTGCCTGAAGTGCAATCATGTGTGATGGTAAGGGCATCACCCTGTGCGTATATAGATAATTGTATCATGCTTATGACAATTATAAGGAATCTGATCGGATTTGGGTAGTTCATGATGTTAATTTTTTTTGGTTTGTAAGGAATCCAGCATTTTTTTACCGCTGTCCAGATAAGCTTGCCTTTTTTGTTTGATGGCTTCAAAATTGACATCGCCGGTTTTTATTCCGTTTTCATAGATTTCCACTTTTTCAACGTCAAGGAGCTTAAATGTCACGATTTTGTCTTTTATATCCCAGTAATCCTTCGGAATGGCACTGGAATATTTTAGCCTTTGCTGGGGAGTTTGACCTAATCCAGTGATTAATTTAATGATCCACAAATTATTTACATTAATTAAATGATAATAACATGTTGAAACACCATTATCTTTTATTAGAATAACTTCATTTCTACTGATAATTTTATAATCAATGATAGACCCACCACCATTAATTAGGGTATCAATCGGTTGATCTTGGTTTTTTAGAACCACTAACTTATTTTGAACTTCTAGTTTCAAACCTTGTGATCTTATTTGGTCAATGCAAACTAGTATCAGCAAAATAGTGAAAACATTTTTTAATTGGCACATAAACTTGGGTTTAAGGATTAATATTTAACTGCTGATTATTTAATGTATTTAGTTCGTCTAGCCAATTAATATAATATTCATCAACTATCCCATTAACAGGATTAATTTGGAAATATGCAACCATGCCTCCTATTGCATCTATAGATTGATTTTCCCAATTATTACTGTTAGTTAACACAGGACTTCCATAGGACGGGTCGTAGTACTTGCCATTATATTTAAAAATGGCATGATCTTCAAATTCTGATCTTGGATTTGCTATACCTTGAGCAGGACTTCCGTTTTGTTCTTTATCTTCAATCACTAACCCGTTTAGTAATGTGATAGGTAAAGTCGAAATTCCTGCCTGATCGTTATAAAAATGATGGACAAAAAATTTGTCAGGAATACTTAAACTCAGGTTCCAGTTTTTCACATAAAAATGTGACCTTGGAGGGCCGTCTATATTAAGGAAGGAGCCTAACGTGTGTACATTTATATACTCTGGACCAAAAATTAAAATTACATCATTTGTTTGATTTGAAATAGAATTATTTGGCAATAATCCCATATTGTAGTCAACTTCAGCTATATCACCTGAAGCAATACCTTGTAATCTAATGATGACATGAAGCATAGCCGCCCATCCGCCGCATCTGCCATCGAGGTTTATAAGCATCTGGGATGGTTGCCAACATGCCGGATTAGCAATATTTGTTCCCCAATATTGTATCGGCCCTGCACCATCAAACCTTCTTACATCTCTGTCTGTAAACTCATTGTAAATTCCATCAACTATGTTATCAGCATTTGACAAACCATTTCCATTCATGCAACCAATATGCAGAAAAGTGTGCTGCATATAAGTGGGTTCGGCATGCTTTGGAGCGACAGTACCTATTATCGGTGCTTTATACGTCACTTATATATAATTTTTACTTGTCTCCACATCTATCCATGGTCCGTTGGCATTGTAACAGATTTGCCATTTCAGCGCAAAATTTTTACAATAACTGACGACTTCTTTATCAAATTTTTTATCATAACTTGTCTTTGGGTATCGGTATAAACCGTTATTGAGCATCAAAGGTCTGGAAGGAAAATTGTACCCGTCTGCATAGGTGGCTCTGGTATATAATACCTGACCCGATCCGGCATTGCAACTAATGATAAATTCTGCTTCTACTTGTGATTTGCTGTCAGAAACATAGGCTATAGTATCTTTTTTTTGGCCATTTTCCCACGCTGTAAAGTTATCTGTACCCGATATGGCTATATTTGGGTCCGCATCAGACATGATCTGAACCCAGTCTTCAAATCCAAATATGCCGACCGTCTCCCAAAAATTTACTTTCTTCAAGGTATATACATTGGCATAATCAAAAGTATTTGACACCAGATGCCGGGATTCTACTTGAACACCCATTGCTGTGACCATTATAATATTTATACAAAACAATAGAAAGTTGTATTTTTGTTTCATACTTACTCGGTTTTGGAGTTAAAAAAATTATAAAAAAAAGGTATGGCGACATTTCATTTAATTGTTGTCAAAAATGGGTTCATTTGTCCAACTTCTGATTATATTTGTCTAATATATGATTTTTAATAATATAAAAAAAATACTATATAGAAGTAGGTACACAAATCAAGATACTGAGAGAAAATAAAAACACCAGTCGGGAGCAGATGGCAAACTGGCTGTCTATGGGTATCAATACCTATAAAAAGATAGAATATGGTGTATGGATACCTGCATTTGATGAATTGAAAATAATAGCAGAAAAACCGGGTGTAAATCCTTCTTATTTTTTAATAAGGATGGAACGCCAGTTATTAATAATAGTGACTACGCTACTAGCTTAAGCAATATTATATTAAAGAGAAGGATTTGATACTAACGCCCAATCATACACTATGTATTGGATCGTTTGAGTGAACAATAAATTTTATACTAAAATTATTCTTCTATCCGCTCTATCTGAGCCCCTAATGCATTTAGCCTTCCGTCGATGTTTTGATATCCGCGGTCAATTTGACTTATATTGGATATAATACTTTCACTTCTGGCAGACAGTGCCGCAATGAGTAACGACACACCGGCACGAATATCAGGGGAACTCATTCGTATGCCCCGGAGCTGCGATTTTCTTTCCAGGCCGATGACAGTAGCTCTGTGCGGATCACATAAAATAATCTGTGCGCCCATATCAATCAGTTTATCGACAAAAAATAACCGGCTCTCAAACATTTTTTGATGGATTAATATACTGCCCCTGGCTTGCGTAGCTACAACCAGAATAATACTCAACAAATCAGGAGTAAAACCGGGCCAGGGCGCATCGTATATGGTCATTATGGATCCATCAATAAAACTCTGAATTTCGTACACCTCCTGAGCGGGTATAAATAGGTCATCCCCTTGTACATCGATCTGAATTCCTAACTTCTCAAACGTAGAAGGGATGATACCTAAATTAGGAACAGAAACATTGGTAATGGTCAGGCTGGATTGTGTCATGGCCGCAAGCCCAATAAAACTTCCAATTTCGATCATGTCCGGCAATATAGTATGTTCTGTACCTCCAAGGCTTTCCACACCATGTATCGTAAGAAGGTTGGATCCAACTCCTGAAATACGGGCACCCATATTATTGAGCATTTTGCACAATTGCTGTAAGTATGGTTCACATGCCGCATTATATATCTGAGTAATACCTTCAGCAAGAACGGCTGCCATTAGTACATTCGCAGTACCGGTTACAGATATTTCATCCATTAGGATGTATGTGCCCCGCAATTTTTCAGTTCCGATATAAAACTGATCCCCTTGTTCATCGTAATTAAAAGAAGCACCCAGTTTCTGAAAACCAATAAAATGGGTATCGAGTCGCCTTCGGCCTATTTTATCACCTCCGGGCTTTGGTAAATATGCCTTTTTAAACCGGGCGAGCAGCGGCCCCAGTAACATGACAGATCCTCGTATCTTTTTTGCGTTTTCCTGATATTCGGGTGAGGAAAGATGATCCGTATCAATATCGTCAGCCTGAAAAGTATATTCGTTAATATTTATCTTTTCAATCTTGACACCCAACCCTTCCAATAATTCTATCTGTTTTCGGATATCCAGAATATCGGGGATATTTTTAATGGTCACTTTTTTATTTGTAAGCAACACGGCACTAATTATCTGAAGTGCTTCGTTTTTAGCGCCCTGTGGTTGTATAGATCCTGATAAATGGGCATTTCCCTGTACCCTGAATGCTTGATTTGACATAATATGAATTAGCCGCTTTATTTAAGGTTCAAATATATTACATTAATTTATAATATCTCTTTTGCTGTACAATTATTTACTGCAAATACACAACTTAGATTACTTTTAGATGTCAGTGTGCCTTTCCCAATATTTTTGATCTTCCACTTCTTCCACCAAGCCCAAATAGTTTTGATACCTGATTTCACTGATATCCCCATGTTTAACCGCTTCCTTTACAGCACAACTGGGCTCATTGCGGTGCGTGCAATTGGCAAACCTGCATTGGTTGGAAACAGCAAAAAACTCTCTGAAATTATGCGCAATATCCATGATTTCCAAATGGCTGAATGCCAGTGTCTTTATACCGGGTGTATCAATTATTGATCCACCAAAGGATAAGTCATACATTTCAGCAAATGTGGTGGTATGTTGTCCTTTGCCTGAAAATTCAGAGATTTCCTCGGTCTTAAGATCCAAATTGGGTTCGATGACATTTACAAGTGTTGATTTACCAACACCGGATTGGCCGGCGACAAGCGTAATTTTATTTTTTAATAAGTCGCGAAGAATATCCACACCCGTATTGTCAACAGAAGAGGCAAGTGTAACATGATGGCCTATCTTTGTATATACAGCTTTAAGGTGATGGTACATATCCATATCGGCCGGAGTATAAATATCTGCTTTATTGAAAACAATGACGACAGGAATAGAATAAGGTTCAGTCATGATTAAAAATCGGTCAATAAATCCGATTTTCAGATTGGGCTCCCGGATGGTAACAAGGAGCATAACCTGATCAACATTACTGGCCAAAAAATGTAACTGATGTTTTTTTCGGGGTGATTGTCGGACAATATAGTTTTTTCTTGGCGAAATAGCTTTAATCACGCCCCTGACTTCGTCCGATTCTTCCAATTCCAGCGAAACTTCATCTCCCACAGCGACTGGGTTCGTTAGCTTCAGGTCGTCCAGTTTTATTTTACCGGCTATACGGCTTTGAACGATGGTCCCGTCCGACAGTTTCACATTGTACCAGCTGCCTGTGGATTTAATTACAATGCCTTTCATGATAACAATCCGGATTTGCTTACCGCGGATTGTTCGTGGACAGCCCTGGCCATATCAATTATAAGTTGCGGATCTTTTTCAATAGCATTACCTACAACAATGATATCCGCACCTGCTCTGGCATTGGCAGCAGCTTTTTCAGGCGTGGAAATGCCCCCTCCTACAATCAGTGGAATTTGGATAGCACCGCTGACAGTGCTGATCATAGATTCCGATACAGGACTTTTAGCCCCGCTTCCGGCATCCATATATATGAGTTTGAGTCCGAGCATTTCTCCCGCTAAAGCCGTACAAAGTGCAATGTCATCCTTATTCGATGGAATAGGGCTGGTATTACTCATATATTGCACGCTGGTCATAATCCCTCCGTCAATAAGCATATACCCTGTGGAAATAATCTCTAACGGACTGACCTTCAGAAAAGGAGCAGTGATTACATGTTTTCCAATTAACAGGTCCGCATTTCTGCCTGATATGAGGGATAAAAACAATAAGGCATCTGCTTTGTATGATAATTGAAAAGAATTTCCCGGAAATAAAATCATGGGTATATGGCACATTTCTTTCATTGATTTTAATACATAATCCAGCATATCATTTACGACCAGGCTGCCTCCGATAAAAAAGTAATCGACACCTGCTTCTACAGAGAGCTCAAGAACCTTACTTATTTTTCCAAGCCTGACTTTATCGGGATCTATCAATACCACAAATTTTTTATTACCGTGCTCTTTGGCGGCCAGGAATTGTGAATATAGATCGTTGCTGTTCATAAGTGAATTAAAATCTGTCATAAAGATAATTATAAATCATAAGTTTCTTTTATTCCAGATCAATAAATCCCTAAAGCGCACAGATATAACCGATCCACCTGCTTCCTGCTGTACGGAAATACTACTTATTTTTGACGGGGGACATAATAATATAACAATCTGTACAATTGCCCGGTTTATAGTCAATAAAGCCTTGTGTCTTCAGGTCTTCAAGGATGGACTTAACAGGTTTGTTTAAATCGTCGATCAGTACAATGGCATCAAAGTCAAGCTTTGTTCTTTTTTCAAGTTTGATTTCTTTTTTGTGGTATTTAAGTAAGTAATTTTTTACAACGGCTTTAAGCGTGTACTTACTTCCTTTGATTTTTTTTGATTTTTTCTGTTGCTGCGCTTCTTTTGATTTGATCGGCGGACCCGGATCAAATTGGTTTATTATACTTAAACTAAAAGTATCTGAAGGGTTGGTGAAAATTCCATTTTTATAATGGAAAATATCGCCTTCTTTCAGTATTCTGAAATTAAGATTGTTTTTTACTTCACTTACTTTTACAGAGCCTTCCGTATTTTTTATTTCAGTGTAATCAACATGGTTGACGATATCGAATTGGGTACCTAAAATATCAATAACAAGGTCTTTATTGTACACTTTTAGTGGCAAAATGGATCTGGCTATATCAAATTGACCCTTTCCTTCAAAGTAAAGCGTTCTTACATTCTTTTCCTGCAATGAAAGGAAATATTTTAAACTGGAATGCGGGTACAATACAACGGTTGACCCGTCAATGAGTTCTATTGAATCACGGTTTATTGTGGTTGTTAAAATTGCAGTATCTGCTTTCGGCTGACGGAACATCAGCATCATAGCGACAAGTAATATTATTCCTGCCGCAGCTGAAAGAATATATTTGATATAACCAGCAAGTGAATTTTTTTGGTCTCCCTTAGAATTAATCGATTTCTGCAGGGTTTCATGTTGAACCAGATCAGCAGATTTTGTAAAATCAGTCCATTCGGATTCCAAATCATATAGCTTGAAATCATCGATTTCTTTGCTTTTAATTAATATGGAGTCCAGTTTCTTCAATTTTATTTCCTGTCTTTATTCTTTTATTTAAAATTTTTATTTTCTCTATGACGAAATTAAATAGTATCTCCACATGCTAATCGAATATATCAGAATGATTCTTCAGGTCTTCTTTCAAATATTTCAGGACTTTACCTACATTATCTTCGACACTTCTTTTTGAAATGTGAAGAAAATCAGCAATTTCTTCATAGGTCAAACCTTCAAATTTGTGTAAAGTAAAAATTTCCCGGGCCTTCGGTTTCATATCCTGAAGACATTTTTCAACAGCATTCCGTACAATATAGGGATTAAGGGAGTCCTCATCGTTATCTGCAAGTTCACTTAATACAATACTTTCAATTTCTTTCATCTCAGGTAAATGATTTTTTTTTCTGAGATAATCGATCATCGTATTTTTTGTGGTTTGATATATATAACTTTTGACAGAAGTTCTGACTTCCAGATGAACCCTGTTCTCCCATAATTTTAAAAATGTCATTTGAACTACATCCCGGCTGTTTTCAAAGTTTTTCAGGTACTTATTGACAAAATTAACAAGTGGGTTGAAATATTCTTTAAAAACAGATTCGAAATATTGGGTATTTTCAAATGGCTTTGACAAATGGAGATGTATTTTTTTTAATGGTGCAAATGTAAATAACCAATCCATAATACCCCGCTAAAACACAGAGAATTTATTAAATCCTGTCTTTTTAATAATTTGTTGTACAATGCTTTTTTTAGCTGTGCGGGATGTAATTATGGTACGTCTCTTGAAATGCTGTATATTATAATCATTAATCCGACGCCTGTTGTTTTGCCTGAAACTGCCTGTTCAATTTTTACTTTATGAATACTGTTTAGTATAAAACTTAAATAAAGAAAGACTGCCGAAACTTTATCCGGCAGTCTTTTCAAAATCATTAAAGCCACATTAATTTTACATGAAAACCCATAGTTCTTATTAACACCCTTAACTACAGGTTTTCTGAAATTTTTATTTTCTGTTAGTACTCACAAACGACCTTCCGTTCATAGCCACAGTTACAGTATATTCTCCATCGGCCAACCCGGATAAATCATATCTTTTGTGTACTGCAGGTGTTTCAAGGTTTTCTGCAAAAACAATATTATTATCCTTGTCAATAATATTAATCAATGCTTTATTGCCAAGGGTTAATAAATTAATATCGAGTTTACTTTCATTCCAGATGATCACCGGCTTATATACAGTGTTGATTACATCGGATAATTGAACGGAATTCGACTCTATCGTAAAGTCCTGAGTCGTAATTTTAAGGGCATTGGATACTTCCAGGGTATATTGACCATCAGGAAGATTTTTTAGGTTATACTTTCTGAGTCCTTTTGAATTTTTTACGGTCTCATCCAGAATAACAACGCCCGTTGCCTCTTTGATCTGAACACTGATCTGATCTGATTTCCAGAGAGCAGTTTCAATGACTAATGATTTTGTTTTTTCAGTGGTTGCAATCGGATTTCCGGCATGTATTGCCGTAATGGAAAGCATTGAAATGAAAAATAATAAAATCTGCGTTTTCATGTTTAAAATATTTAAAAGATTATTGAATCAAATTGATGATGCAAAGGTAAGGGCATAGTTGACTTTAATTCTACTCCTATATTTTCCAATATATGTACTATATTAACCTTAAATGTTAAAATAGGTTAAATTAAAGTTAATTCAATGTAAGCTCAAATTTATCGACCAATATTTATACTGAATTTTAAGTATATTTGCACATCAAACAGATTTTATGATAAGGACACCTGTTGCAACTCCGGCATTGGAGCGGATTGAGCCAAACTTTGGACATTCCTTTGCCTTGCGTAAATTTGAAGACACAAATCCGAATACGCAGCCTTTCTGGCATTTTCATCCCGAACTGGAAATTGTCTATATTAAACATGGAAGTGGCAAAAGGCATATCGGTAATCATATTTCGTACTATAGTGGCGGAGATTTAATTTTTCTCGGACCCAATTTGCCCCATTATGGATTTACAGACCGTTTATCGGGAAGTAGCTCTGAGATTGTGGTTCAGATGAAAGAAGATTTTCTGGGAAAGGATTTTTTTAAATTGCCTGAAATGGCGATGATAGATCAGCTTTTTGAACGTTCAAAATCAGGTCTGTCATTTTACGGCAATACAAGAGATGAAATAGGAGCCAGGTTGAACAGTCTATTTTATATGGACCAGTTTGACAAATTGAACGAGTTTCTTCGCATTTTACAGATTTTGGCCAATTCCAGGGAATATACAATTTTGAATGCAGCAGGCATCGCTTTGGTGATCCAGGCTCAGGATACGGGTAGAGTAGACTCTGTTTATAAATATGTAAGGGATCATTTTACAGAGGCTATTCAGTTGGAGGATATAGCAGCTGAAGTCAATATGACCATTCCTTCCTTTTGCAGGTATTTTAAAAAAGTGACAGGTAAAACTTTTACAGAATTTGTAAATGAATTCAGAATCGTTCATGCATGTAAGTTACTCAGTGAAGAGAAATATAGCATCGCTGAAATTTGTTATGAAAGCGGATTTAATAATTTTTCGCACTTCAATCGCCTGTTTAAGGACAAAACCGGAAAAAGTCCGAATGCTTACAGAAAAGAAGTTGAGAAAGTAGTGTATGATGATTTTTATCTTGGATAGATATTTTTTGTTTTCATTTCGAGATAGAATATTCGAAAAATAAGGGCACAAATTATGACCAAGCCACCGGTAATGGCCCAACCTCCGGGATATTCTCCATAACCTATATAAACCCAAACCGGATTTAATACAGGTTCAAGCATAGCAATTAAGGAGCTCTCAATGGCTGGCAGGTATTTTTGCCCAAATAAAAATAAGGCAAATCCAAGCCCCAACTGCCCAAAGCCCAGTATCATTAAATAGTTATTTTCCATGACAGTTGGAAATGGGTTGTCAATAAACCAGGGTAATGTTATAACACATACAAGCAAGTTACCTATAAAGACGGCCCCTGGTTGAAAAGATGGTTTGTTCATCTTTTGTGTTATTAGCAAACCTGTAAGTATTAACCCGCTTAAAAGAGCAATCCAAATGCCAAGCCAGTTGTCCGGTTGCGAAAATTGATCTACAAAAAAAAGACACATACCGGCAAAGCAGACTATGACCGTAAATATATTGATTCCGGTTAACCTGGTTCGTACAAAGTACGGTTCCAGTATTAGAACAAAAGCTGGGGCTGTATATTGAAGAAATATCGCATTTGCAGCCGTGGTTAGTTTGGTTGAAGTTACAAACGCGATAAGCAGCGGTGCATAAAAGAGACTACTTATTATAGATAGTTTATTAAACCTGAATAAAGATTTTCTAAAGATTACAACAAATAGTATAGCAGCGTAAAAACTTCGGTAAAACAGGATAGTAAAGGCATCCTGAGGAAGCAACTTAATAAATAAACCGCCGGTGCTCCAAAAAATTGCAGCAAGAACGGTCATAATAACACCGGTCCTACGAAGATTTTCCATCAAATGACGCCACTGAACTGCTTCAGAAAGCGTGTGTCATTTTCAAAGAGTTGCCTGATGTCTGTAATTTTAAACTGCAGCATGGCTTGTCTTTCGATTCCCATTCCAAATGCAAAACCACTGTACTCATTCGGATCGATCCCACAATTGATCAAAACATTGGGATCCACCATACCACATCCTAAAATTTCCAGCCAACCCGTGCCTTTGGTTATCCTGTGGTCATCTTCATTGTTGAGACCCCAGTATACATCCATTTCAGCACTTGGTTCAGTAAATGGGAAAAAACTGGGCCTTAATCTGATATTGGTCTGCGGGCCATACATTTCCCGGGCAAAATAAAGTAAAGTCTGTTTCATATCTGCAAAAGAAACACCTTTATCAATATACAGCCCTTCTACCTGATGGAATTGACAATGCGATCTGGACGATATCGTTTCATTTCTGTAAACCCTGCCTGGCGCAATGATACGGATAGGTGGCTTCTCTGATGTCATAATTCTGGCCTGAACAGAAGAAGTATGGGTACGGAGCAATTCATTGGCTGAACCTTTCAGGTAAAAGGTATCCTGCATATCCCTGGCTGGATGGTCTTCCGGCGTATTCATTGCCGTGAAATTATGCCAGTCATCTTCAATTTCGCGCTCTTCAGCTACTGTAAATCCAATTCTTTCAAAAATTCCTATGATTCTGTCAAGCACAATTGAAACGGGATGGCGGGATCCCTGTGCAATTGGTTCGCATGGGGCTGAAAGATCCAGATCTGTATTTTTGGTATTTTCCAGCTGATTTTCAATCACATTCCTGTGCTCTTCATACTTCTCTTCCGCAGCCTGTTTTATATCATTTAATAATTGACCAAATTCTTTTTTTCGGTCATTTTCTACATTTTTAATTTCTCCAAATAATGGCTTAATTATGTTTTTTGCGCCAACATATTTAACTCGAAATGCCTCCAGCTCTGAGGAATTTTGTATCTTTTCAGCCTGTATGGCTTCTAAAAAATTTTGTACTTTTTTGAAAATATCTGCTGACATTCTGGATAATTTTATAAGTAAGGCGGGGTAAAGATATAAAATACTACCTAAAAATGAAAAAGCTGCAATTTGAAACTTTAAAACTAAGGCAGAATATTATTTTTGACCTTTCGTTAAATAGTGGTGTTTGTGTAAATCAGAAATTAATTTGATAAAAAAAATAAGTATTAATAATAAAGATATATGGCTGAATGCAACAGCATGGATAGGAATAGTGCTGTTGTTTATTGGTTTTTTATTTAATCGCGTAGTGTCCAATTCAGGGTTATTATTAATTGGAGTCTATACTATCATAAAGCTGAACCATGTCTTTTGGTTATTTAAAGACAAATGGATGGCAACCTTTATGGCGCTGGCATTAATACCCCTTGGCAGCGATATCATTATGGAAGGATGGGACTTCATCCACTTTCGGGGTATCATGAAATTGCTACTGATTCTTTTTCCTGCCTTTATTTTTGTTTGGAAGCCTGATCAAAAGGATTTAAACCGGCTTTTTAGTTTTATTCTTTTAATTATGTCTTTTTCTACACTCTATAGTTTGTTCTGGTATTTTTCAGACATAGGTAATATGGCGGCCAGGTATAAAATTTCACAGGTAGTGCCCGTATTGTCGTACGGAGATCATATCCGAATCAGTTGGGCAACGGTTATCAGCTGCCTCCTTGCCTTCTATATGATGACAAAGTCAACAGGGAAACATTCTACATATATTTTTGCTTGTTATATCGTCTTTCAGGGCATATTTATTCATATTTTAGGTTCAAAAACAGGGTTGATCACCTTATATATTACCATACTGATAGCCGGATATTTTGCATTAAAAAATCGTCCGAAGTGGATTATGCTGACAATCATTTTTTTGGTGTTCTGTATGCCATTTATAGCGTATAAAACCATTCCTTCACTGCAGCAGAGGTTTAATTTTATTAAATACGATTTTGAACATTATAGCCGGGGCGAATATCGTGAAGGTTTGAGCGATGCGGTCAGATTTTATTCGCTTATGGCAGGTAAAGATATTATATTAAAACAGCCAGTTTTTGGTACCGGCTTTAGTCAGTTACAAAATGAAACGAACCTTTGGTACAAAAATAATTACCCTGAAATACCAAAAGAAAGCTACTTTCTTCCGAGTAGCGAAATTATAATTTATTGGGCCTCAGGGGGCATTACTGGCTTACTTGCATTTTTATTTCATTTATTTTTACCATTTACTATACCCGGTTTAAGAAAAAACATTTGGTTTATATCCTTTTTTATTCCGGCTGCATTTAGCTTTACTTATGAAACCCATCTCGAAGGACAATTGCCATTGTTTATATATGGTTTTTTTGTGTCCATTTTTTGGTACCTGGCCTGGTTTGAAAATATCGGGGGCAGGAAACCGGATTAGAGCAAGGCGTATTATATTTTAAATTTATTTTTTAATACATCCAGTTAAATTAAACTGCAATTTTGTTAACCATTTTAAAATAGCATTTATACATGAAGATTACGTTAGCTCAGCTCAATTACCATATTGGCAACTTCGAAGGAAATACGCAGAAGATGATCAAAGCCATTAAGCAGGCAAAACAGGAAGGTGCTGATATTGTCTGTTTCAGCGAATTAGCAACCTGTGGCTACCCGCCGCGTGATTTTCTTGAATTTGATGATTTTATACGGCTTTCCGATGAAAGCATACAACAACTTTGTACCTATGCTACGGATATTGCTGTGGTAGTCGGAGCACCATCGCACAACCTGGATCCCAAAGGCAAAAGCTTATTTAATTCAGTTTATTTTCTTTGTGAGGGTAAAATTAAGTTTGTTCAACACAAAACATTATTGCCGACCTATGACGTTTTTGATGAATACAGATATTTTGAGCCTGCTAAGGAGTGGAATATCGTTGAATATAAGGGAAAAAAAATAGCTTTAACGATTTGTGAAGATATTTGGGACATAGGAACGGAAGATCCCTTGTACTCAATCATCCCATTGGATGAAATGCAAAAATTAAAGCCCGATTTTATTATAAATGTATCGGCATCGCCTTTCAACTATGGGCATGCAAAAAACAGAATCAATGTAGTTAAAGCCAATGTGCTCAGATACAATATTCCCATGTTTTACATTAATCATTGTGGTGCACAAACCGAATTATTGTTTGATGGGGGTAGTCTGGTTATGGCAGCCGATGGAGAAGTTTTTGATGAACTACCTTACTTTCAGGAAAGTATCAGAAATTACAATGTAGAAGAAATCATTTCCGGCAGGCCGAATACTGAACAACCTAAAGAAAAGATAGCACTGATCCATGATGCACTGATCATGGGGATTTCCGATTATTTCAAAAAACTTGGATTCACCAGCGCGGTAATTGGCCTGTCAGGAGGAATTGATTCTGCGGTGACTACTGTCCTTGCTGCCAAAGCGCTAGGCCCCCAAAATGTGCGTGTTTTGCTGATGCCATCTCAATTTTCCTCCGATCATTCCATTGCTGATGCCCTGGCATTGGTAAATAAATTGGGGTTAACCCACGATATTATTCCAATAATGGACGTGTATAATGCATTTATGGACAAACTTTCCCCCATATTCGGAGACCTTCCTTTTAATATAACGGAGGAAAATATTCAGGCAAGAGTACGGGGTGTTCTGAACATGGCAATTTCCAATAAGTACGGAAATATTTTATTAAACACAACAAATAAAAGTGAAATGGCTGTCGGCTATGGTACTTTGTATGGAGACCTTTGCGGCGGGCTTTCTGTAATTGGAGATGTGTATAAAACAGAAGTTTATGCATTGGCGGATTACATAAACAAAGATGATGAAATTATACCTGTGAATTCAATTGTAAAGCCGCCTTCCGCCGAACTTCGTCCCGGACAAAAAGACAGCGATAGCTTACCGGAATACGACATCCTTGATCCGGTATTATTGCAATACATTGAACTCCGTAAAGGTCCTCAGGATATTATTGATATGGGATACGATGCAGCCCTGGTTAAAAGGATTTTGAGATTAGTAAATATCAATGAATTTAAAAGACATCAGACCGCTCCCGTACTTCGGGTTAGCCCTAAAGCCTTTGGAGTAGGCAGAAGAATGCCGATAGTAGGGAAATATTTGAGCTAAAAACAAGCTTGCTTTATATTTTCAATAAGTATAACTCTGAAGGTAGTTTTTTTAATAAAATAAAAGGCTTTGAGTACAAACTCAAAGCCTTTTATTTTATTAATCCTGAATCTAAAATTTAACCTGAATTATACGTCAGATCGTTATTATCAAAGTCTAAACGACAATAAGTCAGAAACATTTTTTCAAAAACCATAACATTTTTTTGGTCTCTGAATACGGTTGGGCAAAACTTCTGAATTAAAGCGGTTTAGGCTTAAATTAAATTTTCTGATGCATCATTACCGTTTATGGTTTTACCTCTTTAAAAGCTTTTTCAAAGTCCCCGGCTTTTACATACACCATTTTTGAAGGATCAAGATATTTAGCCATCACCGTATTAATTTGTGCCGGTGTTAATTTCATGATCTTTTCTTCCAGCGCTTTGTCCCAGTTCATATCTCTGTCAAGTCTCAGGTTGTTTGCAAGTTTTCCAAGTAAAGCACGATCCTGTGCTCTGTTTACAACCTGGCCCTGTATCCATCCTGATCTTGCTGCGTCAAGTTCTTCCTGCGTGAAACCACTTGTTTTAACTTTCAAAATTTCTTCCTGAAACGCTTTTTGTACCTTGTCTCTGTTTTCCGGTGCATATATAGCATAAGCCCCAAAACTACCCGAATCGTCCAGTGAACTGGCGGAGAACCACGAACCAACTCCATAACTGAGCCCTTCTTTTTGTCGAATCCTTGTAGCCAATCTAGAATTGAGGAATCCTCCCCCAATCATAAAATTACCAATTACCATAGCGGCATAGTCAGGATGGCTATCATTAATTTGAAGAGGTAATGTTGCAAAAAACATAGCATTTGCCTTATCAGGTGTATTGATATTTTCATCAGCCGGTTTTATTTCCATATACGGATCTGTAATTCGGACATATTTTGATGGACTTTTCCATTCACCAAAATATTTGGTAAGCTTGCTGTTTATTTTTGTTTTATCAAAGTCTCCAACAACAACCGCTGTAGCTTCACTCGCTCCGTAATTATCCTTATAAAATTGCTTCACATCTTCCAGTGTTACCGCTTTTAGAGCTTCAATTTCTTCCTTCATTGTCATTACATAGCGCACATCTGTTTTTGGATACGGGTTAGTAATAATATTGATTCTGTTGTTTGCAATGGCTCCGGGGTCCGAAAGCTGTTCTTCCATACCGGCTATTTGTTCATTTTTAAGTTTGTTAAATTCTTCCGCACTGAATGACGGACTCAAGGCCATTTCTCCTACCAGATCCAAAACCATTTCAAGATTTTGATTTGTGGTTTCAATATTGAAAGTGGTACTGGCTTGTCCTCCAAAAACGCCGACCCGCGCTTTAATGGCGTCAAGTTTGTCTTGAATCTGCTGCCTGGACATGGATTTGGTTCCTTTATCCAGCATCGAAGCGGTAAGTTGCGCCACAGCCGATTTAGCAATCAATGAACTTGGTGACCCAAATCTTAAAGTAATATTTGCATTAACAGCATCGCCTCGGTTCTCTTTAGATAACAACGCAAACTCCAGGCCCGATTTTTCTTTTCCCTGAATCGTCCTTTTTTGAATATTTTCAAACGAAGGGTCAAATTCTTCTCCCTGGGCAATGAGCTCTTTACCTTTATAACCTTTGACGAGGCTTTCAACATCAGGAGCATCCGGAACAGTCACACGATCAGGTTTTTCCTCTGGAATAAAAATACCAACAGTTCTGTTGGATGGCTTAAAATATACTGAAGCGGCATTGACGACATCTTCGAGTGTCACTTTTTCAACAGCATCGCGGTAAAGGAAATACAGTCTCCAGTCTCCCTGGGCAATATATTCACTGATGTTCATTCCAACTCGGTCAGAGGAATTAAATCCAAGTTCCCATTGTTTTAGTAATCTTCCCTTAGCTCTGTCCAGTTCTTCTTTTGTGGGTTGATTGATTTTCAAACTGTCCAATGTTGCCAACATGGTATTTTTAGCTATATCCAAATTATCTTCTTTACGTAAGGTTGCATTAATATATATAAATCCGGATTCCTTCAGACTGGGAGCAAAACTCCAGATGTAAGAAGCTTTTTTTGATTCTACCAATGATTTATACAGTCTTCCGGACGGTTCGTTACTCAAAAGCTCATCTATTACAGCTATTGCCGCATAATCTTTATGTGCTCCGGGAGGAGTATGGTAACTACAGCTGACAACCTGAACATCTCCGGTTCGCTTAAGGGTTACTAGTCTTTCTCCATCCTGTATAGGTTCCTTAGTATACGTGATTTCCAGTTTTCGTTCTGGTCTTGGTATATTTGAAAAATATTCATGGATAAGTCGGAGTGTTTTTGCAGGATCAAACTTACCTGTCACGGTTAATATGGCATTATCCGGCTGATAATATTTCCTGTAGAATGCCTGTAATCTTTCAATTGGAACATTTTCGATGTCTGCTCTGGCACCTATCGTGCTGTTGCCGTAATTGTGCCAAAGATAAGCTGTACTCAATACACGTTCCATTAAAACTCCGGAAGGGTCATTCTCGCCACTTTCAAATTCATTCCGGACGACTGAAAATTCACTGTCCAGATCTTTTTTAGCTATATAACTGTTAACCATTCTGTCTGCTTCCAGATCAAGTGCCCATTTCAGATTCTCTTCCGTGGCATTGAATGTTTCAAAATAATTGGTTCGGTCATACCAGGTAGTTCCATTTGGTCTGGCGCCATGTTCTGTCAGCTCTTGTGGTATATTTGGGTGTTTAGGTGTACCTTTGAAAACCAAATGCTCTAATAGATGTGCCATTCCGGTTTCACCATAACCCTCATGCCTCGAACCAACCATATACGTAATATTAACCGTAATGGTAGGTTTAGACAAGTCAGGAAAAAGTAAAATCTTCAACCCATTTTTCAATTGATATTCAGTGATGCCCTCTACGGAAGCCCCTTGACTGACGCCTTCCGGTAACGGCTGAGAAAAAAGTGGTGAAATTGAAATTCCAGTCAATAAGACGAATAAAGTGAAATAAAAATGTTTGCGCATAGCTTTAATGATTTATGTTGGTTACTTAAGAAATTGTACACAAAATATTATTATAACTTGATGTTTTTTGATTTTAACGTTTTTTTATGAATTCGTGTAGTTTTACCCCTTTTGAACTATACGCTTGTTTTCATTATTTTATTATTATTTTGTAAATAGAATTCTGGTTCTGATCATTTTTTTCTAAAAGTTATACTTGTTTTGGTTTTTCTGACTGGTCCAAATGTGGCAGGTTAATATTTTGTTTCAGCAGGAATAAGACATACATTTCAAAACGGGATATACCAACAGCACTGATCCAGGCTGATATTCTTCCCTTCATAATTACAAGGCTTTAATGTTTGAAAAAAATTATGACTTTATACATTTAAATTTACGGCTACTGTGTTTATGTTTTTAAAAAATATTTTTATCCGGGGAAACCAGAATGAATTGGCCTTAAGCTACATTATGTATAGGAATTGCCTCCTTTTGATCAATTTGATTTTAATGAAAATGACGAACTGCAAAACATTTTAAATTACTTAATATATAAACAAATTGAAGGCTAAATTTATTTGGTTAATTTGGCACCCTCAATTTAATGAATTGTATTATGAAAATTCTGATTGTGTGTTTGGGAAATATATGCCGGTCACCCATAGCTCATGGTATTTTTGAAAAAAAAATCAAAGAAAAGAACCTGGATTGGGAAGTTGATTCTGCCGGCACTTCGGGATGGCACGATGGGGAAGGCCCCGATCAAAGGGCAATCAACATCTGTAAACAAAATGACATTGATATTTCGAATCAGATATCAAGGAAACTGGTGACTTCTGATCTTAATTATTACGACCTGATTCTGACGATGGACAGTTCTAATTTTCAGGACATTCTTAAAATATGTGTTGATGAGATCCAAAAGTCCAAAGTAAAACTGATTATGAACTATACATACCCGGACCAAAATCTTGCTGTACCGGATCCCTATTTTGACGGCAACTTCAAGGCAGTGTTTAACCAGCTAAATGAAGCGATTGACGATTTAATTGCTTCATTGGTCTGATTTTAGAAATTATTTTTAAATAAGCTGGTTTTAACGAACAATATCTGAATGAACAACAAATTAATTTACCTTAAATACATTCCAATGTCAAAAAATATTGCGTTTTTTATTTTTATATCCCTGGGTATATCCCTGTTTTTATCCTCCTGTAATTATGCTAAATCCAATCAGCAGGTCGTGGTGTCTTCCGATTGTGGCATGTCTTGGAAAAAAATTGAATCCGGTGATGCTGTCCCTAAAGGAGTAGCGAATCCTTGTTATATGAAAGTAGTCATTCCAAATTTTCCAATGCAGGGTGACAGTAGGTTTATTACAAATCTAAAAGACAGGGTTAGGGCTTATGTGCACATTGATTATGATTACTCTATAATAGACCCTCTGGAATTTATTAAACAAGCCAAATTTTTAGGTAAGGCAAATGCCAATGCCGACAGCGATGGCGCGCTTGACCCTTCAGCTTTTGAGGGCGCAGAAAATATGGTGATCGACAAAAGAATCCGGGATATTAGTAAATCGCTGTTTTTGAACGAAGATATCGTTGAACTGGATCAGGCTGAAATAGAAAATAAACTCCTCAATTCTTCAAATAAGGTTTTGGAACCACTTGGTGTTAATTTAAATTTTATAACACTGACATTTGATTTGGATGAACAAACCCGTCAGGCCATTGACGTCTCAACAGCAATGAAAATTTATGAAAGTAAAAACCTTGCAGAAATCGGAAGACTCGTCATTATACAAAAAGCAGGTGCAGCCCGCTTAGTCGTCGAAGGAAATAACTTAGAAAAAATTAAACCCGCAGAGGAAGAATAATCAGGGCAATTTCCTGATTTAGTCGATTTGTCCCGTCTAAATTTTGCACTGCGATCACTTAATCAGGATAACCGGATTGAGCGTTACTTTCGATTTTATGGAATTGGAAATAAGGCATGCATTTTCCGACTTGTACAAAATTCGTTCTGCTTTTTCTCTGTCCGATTCCTGACTTATGACCAATTCGGCATTTAATATAATTTCAGTCATCAGGTATTTTCCTTCCGGCTTTTCCAGTTTGCCTTCAGCCCGGCAATTGAAGGTTATAAATTCAAGTTTCGAGCTTTCGGCTATGGCTAAAAATGTAGTCATAAAACAACTGTTAACAGCAGCTGTAAAAAAATGCTCCGGTGACCAAACACCTTCTACACCATTGGGAAACTGGGGCGGAGTGGCAACATCGATCTGGTCCAGCAATTCCGGAGACGACACTTCTCCAATGCGGTCTGCAACCCAATGAAGGTTTACGTTATAGGTATGGGAGTCCATAGTTAAGGTTTAATTATTTCAAAATCGGGTTCTTCTGACTTAATATCTTTATTTTTGACTGCAGGTACACTACATCCTCCGGAACCGCAGCAACCGGTATTTGTAATAGCCTGTATTAGCAAAAATGCGCCTAAAAAGCCGGACATACTATCTTTTAATACAAAAGCCTGATAGCCCAAATACAATCCGAATAGGAGTCTCAGCCACCGCATCAGATTCCAGTTGTTAAGCAGTGTGGTGTATATCATGAATTTTGAGTAGGCTGAAGTGATTGTAAATAATTGACAGTCATCCATGAGCCACCATTAAGGCAGCTTAATCCATGCATACCTGCAAATTGTGTGGCCTGCCCGCTTCGGTTGCCGGAGGCACAACAAAATATAATGGGCGACTCTAATTGTTTTAAATATTCTATCTGCCCGGGAATTTCATTTAAAGGGATATTTATAGACCCCGCTACATGTCCTCCCATAAACTCACCGGGGGTTCGGACATCGATAATTGTTCCGGCTTTGTCTGAGATGATTTGTTCCAGATTCATTTACTTTTTATTTTTAATTGTTTTATTTAAATCGAAAGGGTTTTTAAACCCGAATTGTATACCTGTGTATATTACAATGCAAAGGTAAAGACATGGACCTTAAAAATATGCTACCTATGTTACAGAGACCACCGTCAAATGTATTAAACCCGGATTGAACTTATCCTTAAGAAATATAAACGATTTTTAAGTAAGATTTTGGATTTTACACCTTTTAACGTTTATTTTACACCTTATTCTTATAAATATATCGAATTTGATGATACATAATTTATCTGCCCAAAATTCTATAGTAAATACTTACCTGGCACAAATGAGAGATGTCAATGTTCAGGACAACAGACAACTTTTCAGAAAAAACATGGAACGTATTGGAAATGTATTTGCTTATGAAATCAGCAAGTATCTCAATTACGTGGATAAACAGGTCGAAACGCCCCTGGGTATAGCCAATTCACCCCAGCCGGATTCAAAAATAGTATTATGTACCATACTCAGGGCAGGTTTGCCTTTACATAATGGACTCCTGGATTTTTTTGATGAGGCTAACAATTCCTTTGTTGCAGCATATCGGAAAAGCCATAAAGACGGAACTTTTGAAATTAATCTGGAATATATCACCTGCCCGGACTTAAACGGGGCTACACTTATACTTTCCGATCCTATGTTGGCAACCGGGGCATCTATCCATAAATCCCTGGAATCATTGCAGGAATATGGCAAATACGATCAGCTTCATATTGTATCCATCATTGCATCTTCCTATGGCGTAAACTATATAAAAAGATTATACCCCAACGCACATTTGTGGATGGCCGCTGAAGATGATGAACTGACAGCCAAATCCTATATCGTGCCGGGACTGGGAGATGCCGGGGACCTTGCTTTTGGAAAAAAATTGCAGGAATAAATATCTATATTGATGGGTTTAAAAATTAAATGGAATTCTCCGGTAGTTTTATCTTTTGCTTTGATTTGTACCGGAATATTTATTGCTGATAAACTGATGATGGGTAACCTCATGCCCCTTTTTACAGTATATCCGGTTATCGATTGGTCAAATCCATTTTCAATTGCCAGCCTTGTTACCCATGTTTTCGGACATGCAGGTCTGGATCATCTCCTGGGCAATCTAACTTTTATCCTCCTGCTGGGTCCGGTCATTGAAGAAAAATATGGTACATCAAAGCTGATCAGTATGATACTGATAACAGCAGTTGTGACTGGATTAATCAATATATTGTTTTTCAACACCGGACTGATGGGGGCAAGCGGTATCGTTTTTATGCTCATATTATTAGTGTCATTCACCAATGTCAAAGCCGGCGAGATACCAGTAACGTTTATCCTGGTAGCCATTTTATTTATTGGAAAGGAACTCCTGCAAAGCGTGGAAATCAACCAGATAGCCGAGTCGGCACATATTATTGGTGGCGTTTGTGGTAGTTTTTTTGGATTTAAGGGTGCCAGATATTAATCCAAATTTCAAATTTGCGTTTTGTTAAGGGAGAAATTAGGACAAAACAGTTCTCAATAACTGCATATTAAATGCGCATCAGTAACCGAAACTTCATTGTGAACAAATGGATGGCTTTTTAAACCACTTCAAAGTCTGTTTTTTTTCCAAAATTTCTATTACATTTTTTGAGTTAAAATCGTCACTGATATGGTATTATGTCTTTTGAAAAAAGAAACAGGCCTTACTCACTGACCTGCATCATATTTTGTATTTTTCAAAGGCTAATTTGCAAAAACCTATCAAATATTATTAAGGTTAGACACTAAATCAGAAGCACACCTCTGTCAATCAATCTTACACCGCAAAACTTCTTGTTTAGCCTGATTTATCTTTCTGTTTATGCCGGGTCATCGTATAGTATCCTCCTGATCAAAAGCAGGGTTAAAGCGGAATTTAAGGAGGGACAGGCATATGACAGACTGAATTATTATCCTGTTTACACCAACACGTTTTATTCCTTGGAACAGGGATTTAAAATTTTCCCTACGGTAATCTGAATCTGATTTTTATTTGAATCTGGCAGAGTCAGTTTTTTTGGCACGCAGACTTAAGATTAAAATTGGGCGAAACGATGTCAGGAGATCATTTTATTTATAACATTTGGATACATATTTCACTTAAGTATAGGATTAAATTCGCAAGGTAAAGTTGCTTGAATGGCAATGGGTAAAAGTAGGTAAGCTCAATTATAGGTTGATTTCGGACTTACCTTACTGGATGTTAATTTTAATCGTTGAGTTTGTTTTGGCTACTGTACTTATTTTGACACCATCCGGCTCAACTTGTATAGACATGTTTTTAATTAAGTCTGTTACCTGCATTATTTTGTATATTTTTTTAGACAAACGCAATGTTTGTCAATAGGGGGTAAACCGGTTATTTGTCAAATAAGGCGGTTATTTTTAGCATGTTTTCGCTAAACTGAGGTGCGGTAGCCAGGATTTCTCCCTCAAAAAGCCAGTCAGGGCCTCCTTGATAGTCTGAAACAATACCGCCTGCTTCCTGAACAATTAACGCTCCGGCAGCAATGTCATATGCATTTAACGTATGTTCGTAAAATGCACCAAATCGGCCGCATGCCACATAACAAAGATCCAGTGCAGCTGAGCCAATTCTGCGTATTCCGCGTGTAGATAAAAGTACTTGCTGCAATGCTTTAAAATGGGCCGCTTGCGTGTGTTCTGTTTTGTAGGGGAATCCGGTGCCTATTAGAATGTCGTGGAAATAACTTCGGTCGGACACCTGAATATTCTGATTGTTCAGAAAGGCACCGCCGCCTTTGGTAGCATAAAAAACTTCATTGCCAATGACTTCATGCACAATGCCGAGCACGATGTCTTTGCCATCATACAAGGCAACACTGACTGAAAAATACGGTATGGAATGTAAAAAGTTGGTAGTGCCGTCTAATGGGTCAATGATCCAGGTCAATTTTTTTTTCGATTGCTCCACCATTTCTTCTTCTGAAATGAAACCGGCCTCAGGAATTATCTGTTGAAGACCGCGAATGAGTATATTTTCAGCTTCCTGATCAACATAGGACACCAAAGAATTAATCCCTTTTTCGATAACCTGACTTTTAAGTACCCTGTTCCTTTGTTGTCTTATAAAGTCTGCCGCCTCTTTTACAACGACTAATGCCTCATTCTTGATTTTCTGAAGTTCCATAACTTTATGACTACTATGAACAGAAAGATACTATAATTGCAACCGATTTAAGCGGGCAATTAGAAACACAAATTTAACCCATCTCAGAAACTACTTCCTTCACTTCGGGAACCATTCTTTTTAACATGCCTTCTATCCCGGACTTAAGTGTAACGGTTGATGATGGGCAGCCACTGCAAGATCCCTGCAAAATGACGGTAACTATACCTTCATGATAAGATTTAAATTCAATGTTTCCTCCATCCATTTCAACAGCCGGTTTGACATAGGTATCGATCAATTCTTTAATCTTTTTTACCAGCTCGGCCTCATCGCCGGAATAGGTATGTAAAGCGGATTCTGCCTCAATAGCACTCATGGCGGCTTCAAATCCGTCTTTAATGATAGGCTTGTCTTCAGTCACCCAGGTTTTAATAAATTCCTTCAACATCAGCATCACATCTTCCCAGGCATAATTAAATTCTTTTGTGATTGTCACAAAGTTATTGCAAATATATACACCTTTAACATATGGGAATTCGTACAAGGCGCTGGCCAGTTCCGACCATTCTTTGGCAAGTTCTGCTTCTTTAAAATCTGCTGTACCTCTGTACAACATTTTATTGGTCACAAACTTGAGCGTCTCGGGATTAGGCGTTTGCTCGGTATATAACATGACAGGGCTTTTAACAGCTTCCATTTTATTTAGATTTATTCTATTAAACACGAAACATCAGGCATGGTTCAGAAGCAACCCTGTTTTTTAAAATGAATTTAGCAAAAGTTGTTCCCCGGTAGCGTTAACATACTTTGAAACTACTATATTTGTGTTAACAAAAAAGTCTCGAATGAATCTGTGGGATGATTTCAAAAAGGTGTCTGCGGAAGAATGGATGGCTCAAGCGAATATTGATCTGAAAGGAAAAATGAATGCAGCCGATTTAAAGTATATCGTTGATGAAAACTTAAGTTTTAGTCCTTTTCTCACAGCCGGCAATGTGCCGCCATCAAATCCGGTTTCAGGACCGGTAACCATTGCGGGTTCAGAAATCGGGTATGAAAACGATAAAAACAGCAACATCAATGCACTTAAAATGCTTTCTTATGGGGCTCAGGCACTGGCATTAACCGTCGATGAAAACGTGAATTTTGATACACTATTTGATGGTATTTATTTAGATATGATCAAAGTTGTTCTTAAAACCAAAGGGAATAATGCCGGTATCAGAGAAAAATTACAAAAGTATCTTAAACTGCGGTATGCTGAACAAACAATTAATATCTGGTTTTTAGAACCGGAAAAGGATACACCCACTTTATATCTTTATTATGATACCTCTTTTTCTGAACGCATTCGATCGGTCAAAGCATTCAATAAAGCATGTATCGTTAGCGGACCAACTCAAAACACCATAGTTTTTGTCGAACTAAAAAAGGATTTTCTGGCACAGATTTCCGAGCTCCGTGCGATTAGGAAAATGTGGGAAGAAGTGCGCGAGGCGCAACCCCAAACCGGTGATTTAATCATAATAGCAGGTATACATAAGGATTCCCTGATTTCAACCGAAGTACACCCCTTGATTGTAACCAATTATCTGCTGATGTCCGCTTATATGGGCATGTGCGATATTGCCTTTGGTCTTGGCGAAGATCAGGGCGACGACTTGCCAAGACTTTCCTTAAATATTCAACATATTATGTCTGAAGAAAGCAAATTAACCTGGGTTACTGATCCTATGGCCGGAAGTTATATCATAGAAAAAATGACACAGGATATGATCAGCTTGAAATAAGCACTGTCAGCATTACGTCCGAAAAAAATGTATTTTGTCTAATTAGTAGTTATAGTTTTGTTAAATAGGATTGCTAAATGATAACTTTGGAAAAAAATTAAGTTTTAAATCTGATATTTGAAATCAATATCTGAATAATAATGTTTTTAACATCAGTTTGTCAGATGTGTAAGTGTTAAATTAGTTAATGAAAACAGGAAAAATAGTTAGTATGGTTTTGAGAAGTTCAGTAGTAATAGCCGCTCTTTTTGGTTTATATTTTTTTCAGGCAGCACAACCCAAAGAAATAGTAAACGATAAGGAAGCACTTATTTTGCAGGGATTGATGCAAACAATTGAGTATGTGCATTTTGCCCCAAAACAGGTGGATGACAATTTTAGTAAAACAGTGTATAAAACATTTCTGGAAAGAATCGATGGTCAAAAGAGATTTTTCACACAGCAGGATATTGATAAAATTAAAGGATACGAGTTGCAAATCGATAATCAGGTAAATAACAGAACCTTTGAGTTTTTTAATGCAACCTTGCCTTTGCTGGAAGCCGGAATTATAAAAGCAAGAACCAACTTTAATACTTTGATCGATGGACCATTTAATTTCAACAAAGGAGATAATATTGAAACTGATACCGATAAGCGAACATTTGTAAAAAATGATGAAGAACTTAAAGAGCAATGGAAAAACATCATTCAGTTCGAGGTGATGTCTAAGTGGGTTCAAAGTATGGAAGACCAAAAAGAAAAGGCCAATACAGATGGACTTAAAACTGAGGAAACGTTGAAAGAAGAAGCGGTAAAGGATGTTAAAAAAAGGTTTAACGACTGGTTTGACCGATTGGCAAAATTAAGAAGATCGGACCGTATGGAAATTTATCTGGGCAGCATTGCAAATTATTTTGATCCCCACACAGATTACTTCAGCCCTAAAGAAAAGCAGGATTTTGATATTAATATGGGTGGTAAGCTGGAAGGTATCGGAGCCAGATTGCAAACGGAGGGAGATTACACCAAAGTATTCAGCATTGTAGTTGGTGGCCCTGCATGGAAAACTAAAAAATTGGATGAAAATGATGTCATTCTCAAAGTGGCACAAAAAGGACAGGAACCAGTTGACATTGCAGGAATGAGGGTAGACGATGTGGTTCAGATGGTCAGGGGCAAAAAGGGAACAACCGTTATATTAACTGTTAGGAAAAAGGATAATTCAGTAGTCGATATCTCTATTGAGCGCGACGAAGTGCAGTTGGAAGAGTCTAAAGCCAAGTCTGTAATTTTAAATATGCCAGGTAAAATTCAAAATATTGGATATATAAATCTGCCTAAATTTTATTCATCTTTCGAATCTGATGGCGGCAATTCATGTGCGGTTGATGTGGCAGAAGAGATTAAAAAGCTGAAATCTCAAAATGTAAATGGAATCATTCTGGATTTGAGAAATAATTCAGGAGGGTCACTTAATGATGTAGTGGACATGAGTGGTTTATTTATTGAAGAAGGACCCATTGTTCAGGTGAAGGGCAGAGAAGAAAAACCATATTTGCATATGGATAAGGATGCCAGTGTTTTATATAACGGGCCATTGGTAATTATGGTAAATCAGTTTAGCGCCTCTGCTTCAGAAATTATTGCTGCCGCAATGCAGGATTATAATAGGGCCATTATTGTAGGTAGCAAGTCCACTTTTGGAAAAGGTACTGTTCAGAGATTTTATGATCTGGATAGGGGAATCAGAGGATATGAAGAATTTAAACCGCTTGGCAATGTAAAAATGACGGTGCAGAAGTTTTATCGCGTAAATGGCGGGTCAACACAATTAAAAGGAGTAATCCCGGATATTGTTTTGCCGGACACCTATCATTACATCAAAACTGGTGAAAACGAGTATGATAATCCATTGGAATGGACAGAGATAGCTCCTGTAAATTACAGTCAGGAGGTGGTTAAGCTGGATCACAAGCAAAAACTGATTGAAAACAGTAAATCAAGAGTAGATCAAAGTGAAGATTTCAGACTGGTTTTGGAAAGTGCATCAAAGATTAAAGAAAATCGGGATCAAACGAAATGGCCTCTTAAACTGAACGATTACAGATCGATGGTTGAGAAAAAGGAGGCAGAGTCAAAAAAATATGAGAACCTGTTTAAAAAAGATATAACCGGCCTGGAAATTACTAATCTGCCTACTGACCTGCCTAAAATTAACATGGACGAATCGAATAAAGCCAGAAATGATGAATTTGTAAAAGACCTGAAAAAAGATATTTATATCGAAGAAACCTTATTTATATTGAGAGATATGATCAATTTGGAAAAGTCATTTGCTTCACTGCAAAATAAAATTATAAAATAATACTTTGGTTAAAGTATAAAAAAAGGTATTGCAACCCCTGCAATGCCTTTTTTATTTTATAGGAAAACAGAATCAAGGGATATCAGTGTAGTCGGTATATTTAATTGAGTAATTTTATGTTCTCCCCGAATACTTTCAATTAACATTTTTGCTGCAAGCTGACCAACTTCATATCCGGAGTGTTTAATGTGGGTTATTGCCGGGTAAAGTTGATAGGGTAATTTGCCATCACTGACTGACACAATACTTATCTGACCGGGATACAGGTGGTATTTCACCAAATGAGGATAAGTGATCATAAGTAACTCATCAGACATAATAAATGCAGCATCGTAAGGTGTAGTCCTCAATTTTTCAATCAGCATATTCGAATCGGATGTATCACGATAAATATATACAATATCATAATCAGATATTGCCAGATGATGCGATTGAAGTGCTTGTTTAAATCCTGCCACCCGCTTTTTTGTAATTTCTAAAGATGGATTTCCAAAAATACCGATCAGGTTTTTTTTATCCTTTTCAATTAAATGGTTGGTAGCATTAAAAGCAGCTAATTTATCATCAATGGTTACTGCGTTAAACTCATTGGTTTCAATAACTTTATCAAGCATCACAAATGGGATTCCCGCATCTTTGAGCATAGTTAAATGGCTGCAGTCACTTGTATCCGTGGAAACAGAAATTAAAACTCCGTCAACCACCCAACTCAGGCAATGATTGATAATTTCCTGCTCCTTTATAAAATTGTTGTTCGAAAAAAACATAATTATAGAATATCCGGATGTTTCTAATATTGAGTTTATTCCATCCATGAGTGCTGGAATAAAAAACATATTAAATTCCGGCAATACCAAAGCAATTAAACCTGAATTTTTCTGCCTGAAATACCTTGCATGAAGGTTTGGTAAATAATTAAACTCCCTGGCTGCAGCTCTGACTCTTTCTTTCGTGCTCAAGCTGATATCCATATGATCAGCCAATGCCCTGGACACAGTAGATGGACTAAGGGATAGAAGTTTGGCCAGATCTTTAATTCCGATACGTTTCATGACACAAATAAAGTAAAATATTTTTCAACAACAAACGATTGTGCAAACGATTGCATTATTTAATATTTTTAAAATTCAGCACATTAGTTTAACATTGTGCATAGATTTAGAATAATAATCCGACAAATAAGCATACTTAATACTATTGTTTTTTATATTGCCTTAATTTGAAATTATATTCTTAAATTGATCCTGTTTTTCGCATTTTTTTATTAAATATTTTGCAAACGGTCAATTGCGTTTAAATTTTTAGCTCAAATAAGATAGAATCAGTTTTAGTGAGGTGCCAGAGGGTAATTTATTTTGTAATTTGGATTTGAGGTCAAAAACGTGTAATATGTTATTTAAACGTTAATATATTTTATACATTTACAATGATTTGCATTTGTTTAAAACAGGGTATAACATAAATATTAAAGTACAAATTCTAAAAAAAGTAATCGAATTGAGTGTGTTGTAGTGATTCCATAAAAAATAATTTTGCAAATAAAGTTTTGATATCAAAATTTATTTTTAAGTTTGAGCCTTCTAAACTTGTGTAAAATTTACACTAAGTGAATAATTTATTAACTAATTTTTAACAAAATCGTCAAAGCCACATGAAAAGTTTTTTAACGAAATGGTCTTTTTCGTTGTTTTTGCTGATCGGATTGACTTCCTCAGCGATATCACAGAAAATGATATCGGGTACAGTCACAGATGCTGCAAACGGCGACGCGCTCATAGGCGCAAACGTATTAGTGAAAGGTTCCGGAACAGGAACAATTACTGATATTGACGGGTCTTACTCACTGAAAGCATCAGAAGGAGATGTACTCGTAATTTCTTACGCAGGATACACCGACCAGGAAATTGTTGTTGGTGCGTCATCTACAATCAATGTGTCCTTATCTGCCGGAAAACTTCTGGATGAAGTAGTAGTGGTAGGTTATGGTACGCAAAAGTCTAAGGAAGTTACTGGTGCAGTGGTAAACGTGAAGAGAGAAAGTTTTAATGGAGGAAACGTAAACTCTCCTGCACAATTATTGCAGGGTAGAGTTGCGGGATTAACAGTTTCCAGACCTGGTGGCGACCCTAACGGAGGTTTTGGCATCAGACTTAGAGGACTCTCTACAATTGGAGCTCAAACAGAACCATTGATTATCGTTGATGGGGTTCCTGGTGCATCTCTTTCTAATATCGACCCTCAGGATATTGAAAGTTTTGACGTGTTGAAGGATGGTTCCGCAGCGGCAATTTATGGTACAAGGGGCTCTTCCGGTGTAATCCTAATTACTACTAAAAAGGGTAAAAAAGGAACAAGCAGTGTTGAGTACAACGGATATGTTTCCAACGAAACGGTAGCAAAATTGCCACCTTTTTTAAATGCATCTGAGTTTAAAGCTGCCGGCGGTATTGACGCTGGTTCTGCAACAGATTGGTCTAAAGAAGTTTCTCAAAGCAAATTGTCACAGTCGCACAACTTATCTCTTTCAGGTGGAACCGGACAAACATCTTACCGGGCATCTTTCAATATTAGAGATATGAACGGTGTTGCATTAAATTCCGGATTTAAACAACTTAATGGTAGTCTTTCATTGAACCAAAAAGCGATGAATGACAAATTAAGTCTTGCTATGAATTTGATTCTGACCAACAGACAATCCAGATTTGGATTTCCCGAGGCTTTCCGATATGCATCATTAGCAAATCCTACTTCTGCTGTATATGATGTTGATGGAACATATAATGATCCTTCAGGATTTGACGTTTTCAATCCGGTTTCTATTGCAAATCAAATCAATGATGGACAAAAGGCGGAATTGTTAGCCAATTTTACTGCAGCGTACGAAATTGTTCCCGGATTAAAAATTACTGGTAGCTATGCTAAACAAAAAGCAGATATTTTAAGAGGGGAATATTATTCGAAATCTTCTGTTTACAGACAGGGTGTTGGAAGAAATGGTGTTGCCAGAAGAGAAACTGAGGTAAACCAGAATGACCTGTATGAAGCAACACTGGGATATACTGGAGAAACCGGAAAAATGACATACACAATCATGGGAGGTATATCTTCACAGAATTTTAATTTTGAAGGTCAGGGAATTGAAGCAGGAGGTTTTCTGCTTGATGCCTTTGGATATAACAGAATTGGAGCTTCATCTGAAGTATTAAAAGGTTTGGCAACGCCGTATTCATACAACAATGGATATAAATTACAAGCGCAATTTGCCAGACTTAATCTTAACCATGATGATACTTATTTTCTTGCCGCTTCTGTGCGAAGAGAAGGTTCAGACAGATTTGGTATAGATAATAAATATGGTATTTTCCCTGCTGTTAGTGCCGGTGTTGATATCACAAAACTTGCAGACCTGAATAATGTTGATAATCTTAAGTTAAGAGTTGGTTATGGTGTAACAGGTAACCTTCCTGGAACTTCTTACATTGGCTATTCTCAGTTTAATCCTGGATCACAATTCTATTACAACGGGGAATATGTGCCATCTTATGGTCCAACGACCAATGACAATCCGGGTTTGAAATGGGAAACCAAAGCTGAGGTAAACGTAGGTTTGGACTACTCTTTCTTTAACTACAGATTAAGAGGAACTTTGGATGTATTCCAAAGAAAAACTTCTGATTTGATTTTATTGACCAGAGTAGCTGTACCACCAAATTTAGCACCAAACACATGGAAAAACAGTGCCGGATTTACGACTTCAGGTATCGAGTTATCGCTGAATTATGATTTAATTAAACAAGCTAATTTCAGCTATACCCCTACCCTGATATTTACATCTTACAGAACGAATCTGGATAAATATTTGGAAAATACGCCTAAACAATTTATTACAAACCTCGGAGCTCCTGGACAAAATATCCTGGATGCAGGCGAAGGTTTGAATTTATTGGAAGAAGGAAAACCAATAGGCCAAATTGCTGCTCCTATATGGAACGGAACACTGGACAACGGAAAACCAACATTTGTTGACCAGAATGGTGATGGAAAATATGATGCCAATGACTGGGTAGTAGTCGGAAATGGTCTGCCTGATTTTGAATTATCGCTTAACAATGCCTTCAAAATGGGCAATTGGGATCTGAATTTATTTTTCAGAGGTGCATTTGGACATAGTTTAGTTCATGAAAACAGAGCGTTTTATGAAACAAATCCTGCTATTTTGGCAGCAAATGTAGTTCGAACAAAATACTATGATCCTAAGGTTACCACGGCTTCTTACAACAATACCCATGTTGAAAAAGGTGATTTTATCAGATTGGACAATGCCTCTTTGGGATATAATTTTAACATGAAAGGTAACAAGTACTTTAATAAAGCAAGGTTATTTATTGCCGGACAGAATTTATTTACAATTACAGGTTATACAGGAATTGATCCTGATGTAAGACTTTCTGATACCGGAGCACAAGATAATGGTGCCAGATTGGCAGCTGTAGGTAATCCTTTAGCTCCTGGTATTGACAGAAGAAGTACTTACTTTTTAACCCGTACTTTAACATTTGGTGTTAATTTAGGATTTTAATTAAAAGTTTAAATATTAAAAAATGAAAAATAAAATATTTTTATTATTCCTTGGATTTGGCCTCCTGAGCATCACTTCGTGCTCTGATCTGGAACCAGAATTTAAGGATACAATAATTGCAGAAAATTATTTTGAGAATGATGCTGCATTTATATCGGCATTAGGAGCTGGTTATACCAACTTATATGGTATTGCCAATCACGGTACCTTATTTTCATTACAGGAGGTTTCATCTGATGAGGCAGCTATTCCGCACAAGGGACCAGACTGGGAAGATGGTGGACAATGGATAAGAACCCACAGACACCAGTTTTCTAAAGGCGAAGGCGTTTTCAGTAACGTATGGAACTTTGCATATGGTGGTATTAATACTTGTAATCGTTTGATTGCAACATTTGAATCTGTTGATAATCCAAATTCTGCTGCTTTTATAGCTGAATTAAAAGTATTGAGAGCGTATTACTACCTTCAATTGTTGGATGTATTTGGAAATGTTCCATTAATTACATCTTTTGATGTACCTGAAGGATTTAAGCCAGCCACAGAAACAAGATCTAAAATTTATGATTTTGTAGAAACTGAATTAAAAACGCAGGGAGCATTACTGAGCAAAGAAGTTAACAGTACAACTTATGCCCGTATGAATTACTACGTTGCTCAGGCCATGTTATCTCAGCTTTACCTTAATGCAGAACAATATAAAGGTACTGCAGAATTGGATAAAGCAATTGCCGCATGCAATGAAGTTATAAACTCTGGAAAATATTCTTTGGAATCCAGTTATTTCGCAAATTTTGCAGTTAACAATGGTGGATCTAAGGAGAATATGTTTGTAATTCCATATGATAAAGTAAATGCAAAAGGATTTAACCTTCCTATGATGACTTTACATTATGAGTCACAAAAGACCTTTAACTTTACTGCACAGCCATGGAATGGATACACATCTTTAGCAGATTTTTACAACTCATTTGAAAACAATGATATCAGAAAAACAGGCGGAAGCAGAGGTTATGGTGTGTTTTTGGCAGGCCCGCAGTTTGATACAAACGGTAAAAGACTGGTAGATGGTGCTGACTCCTGGTATGCAGATGGAGACACTGACGGACGTGATATTAATTATAATCCGGTAATTAACGAATTGGCCCCTAAAGCGGGTAGAGATGCCGGAGCAAGGTTATCCAAGTATGAATATGAAATCGGAGGTACTTCTGAAATGAGTAATGACTTCGTTTTATACAGGTACGGTGAAGTTCTTCTGAACAAAGCGGAAGCACTTTGGAGAAAAAGTGCAGGTAGTTCAGAAGCGCTCGATCTGGTAAATTTAATCAGAACAAGAGCTGGTGTAGCACCTTTTTCATCATTAACAGCAGATAACCTTTTAGCAGAAAGAGGAAGAGAACTTTGTTTCGAAATGAAAAGAAGAACAGACCTGATCAGATTTGGTAAATATGATGATGCATGGTGGGAGAAACCAGTTTCTGAACCTTATAAAGCTTTAATGCCAATTCCGGAAGCTCAGATTGTATTAAATTCCAATCTTAAGCAGAACCCTGGGTATTAATAGAAAATTTTAAACAAGTAGTTTTAAGGGCGGTTATATTTATAACCGCCCTCTTTATTTAAAAAAAATTATATATGAGAAAAATACTAATATTTGTATTTGTTGCGCTAACAACATCAAGCTGGGCACAACACTTGGTTGTTCTAAAAAATGGCTCAATACTTTCCGGAAAGTTTTCTATAGTTGAAAATCAAACTAAAATTTCTATTCAAAACGGTGAGAGCTATACTGCTTCTGAAGTCGTTAACATTATTTTTGAGGATAACTTCTACAAACCCATCAATATCAACAATAATGAGAATAATGACATTTGGGTGTTTGGTAAAAGAATATTTGAAAGTTCAGAAATTCAACTTTATCAGGTAGATGTAAACAGAAATTTGACAAAATCAGGGGTAAATGAAAAAAGATTTTATCTTGAAATAAATGAACGAACTTTTAAAATTCCAGTTCAAAATCAAAAGGTCTTTTATGAAAAGATTTTGGCAGAATGCATGCCTGATAAATCTCCGGCGCTGAAAACTACAAATCTTTCTAATGTCATTGATATAGCGTATAAATATAGCAAATGTAAAAATGATACAGCGCAAATTAATAAAGTAAAACCCTTAATTGAAAAAATAGGCCTGGGAATATTTGGCCTGCAATCTTTTACCAATTATACCATCCAAAAACCTTTTTCAATTGTGGGCGATTATATTGGTGATATAAAAATGGATGCTGCAACTGGTCAGGGGCTGGGAATTGTAGTGCTTTTAGATATAAAAAATAATTTTGGGATCGGTGTTGGTGCGAACTTCAGATTTTTGAAATTCCATAACGGGAACGCCTCGGCCAATATTCCTAAATTTGATTTTAGTGTAAATTATATTGAATATGTAGCGAACTTATACTACAGGAAAAATGTCGGAAAATGGTTGGTCAAACCACATGTAGGTTTAGGTTTTAGTCCTTACCTCAATTCGCTAAACAATAGGCTGCAAACTGAATATTATAAGCCTGATAATTTAAATTCTATTTTAACTTTGATGTTGGGGGTTGATGCTACTTATCCGATTGCACGTAAAGTGAATATACTGGCAGGAATTGGAATGAATAGAAGTTTTATTAGTTTTGGAAATACCTGGGGTCGGAATACTGTGCTAAATATTGCCCAATGGGATTCCGTAAATTATATGTTGGATATTAAATTGGGGGCTATTTATAATCTGAAATAATCGTATTTTAAGTTATTGATTTAAGTCTTGCAGATATATTTTTTTTAAAATACGGTTATTGCAGGCAATAAGGAGGTTATTATTAGATACGACCACTGAAGTCACCTGATCGTTAATTAAGGGCAGGTTAATTTTTGCTTTTATCCAGTTTATATTGCTCTTTGAACTATTATTTAACTGATAATTATAACAACTAAGAAGTAAAGCATCCTGTCTGCCAATATTTGGGTCAACTTCAAAAAAATTACCTCCGAAAATATATAGATGGTTTTCTAATTCATCAGACGCTTTAAGGTTACCTTTGGAGGAATTTAAGAGCTTCAATATAATTCTTATGGGAGATACCTGTAATGCTAAAGGAAAGGGCTGGAATTTCCAGGAAGCGCTTTTTCCATCGTTGAGAAATACGCCCGAACTTGTATTTTTACACACTTTAATGACACTTCCTTTTAATTCAGTTTCAGTAAACAATTGATCTAAAGTTTTTCCAGCGTAATCTTTATTTTTCAGAAAATATTTTTTCTTTGAAGGCAGTTGTCCTACAAACATATCTTTATTTGGGAATACAAATCTTTTCCCGTTTTTTACATAAGACAATAGAGATTCCGACTGACCGTTTTTATCAAAATCACCTATTTGAAGCTGAAGTGGCTCATCCAAATTACATTTTAAACTATGGTTGTTGCCAAAATTACCGGCAATAATATCAATTGCTCCGTCTAGGTTTACATCATCCAGTTCAAAAGTAAACCAGAGTCCTTCACTATTGGGAATACTCTTTTTTGAAAACTGCCCATTATTGTTGTATAGAATTGTAATTGGCATCCAATGACCACAAACCACGATGTCGTCAAAGCCATTGTTATCTAAATCTGCTATTTTAGCTTCATACAACATTTCATTCAGATCAAGATCTATTTTTTTGAATGAGGTATGATTTATATTTTCAAGAAGGTATGATGGCTCAGATAAACCAAATGAACCAGCACGCGACTGCACTCCTACAAATAAATCAATATCGCCATCATTATCATAATCTATCGGTCTTGCTACGGAAGTATTTAATGGAACGCTGGGTAACATATCAATTGCCTCGGTAAAATTACCCATATCATCTGACAAATATAATTTGTCGGATAGCAGTGAATTTCCGGATTTTAATTCGTTGCCGCCGAGGCAAAGGTAAAGATCATCCCGTGAATCTCCATTGGCATCAAAAAATACAGCATTATTTTCATCCACCGCTGCTTTGGCAATACCTTTTTGTAAAGTACCTTTAACCTGAATCGTTTTTGAGTTAAATAAAATTCCATCATTATTTTTTCCATTTGTTATAAACGCCACATCAGAGGTATTGGAAAGGGCTAATTTAGGCCCGTTGGTCGACAAGAGATAGGGGATCCAGGATTCTTTGGTTTGCTCATTATAAGCATCTTCAACATGTCGGATACCAGCACATTCATATACTGTTGCGTGGTCTTGAACAGAATAATTTACTTTTTGGTCTTTTATATTATTTTTGTTAATAAGAATGCTTCTGTCCAGTTTTATATTTTTTATTACCTGAGTGCCACCTTCAGGCCAGTCTATTCTGATGGAATCGGGGACTTTGGGTAAAATAATTGTCCTGCTGCTGGATGACTGAAATCCCTGAATGGCTTTAATGATAAAGTGATCAACTTTGCCTTCTGAAAAAACTGAAATTTTACTGCCAATGGCTTCACTATTTTTATTGGTATTTTTTAAAGTTACAGCAACCGTTTTTGATGGGTTTACGGTACTTTTTAATAAACTTGCCGGTGCATTGAAGTTATTAAGTACAATATCATAATCACCATCATTATCCAGATCAGCAATGGCTGCACCACTCGAAAGAGAAGGGTTATTTTTTGCCCATAATGCTTTCGAAAAAATTAAGTTGCCATTATTGCGAAAAAAGAAGTTGGGACGCGCACCGGATGGCATGGTTTCAATTAGTTTTAGATCCGGAGTTTCCTGTTTGGATACTTCGTTGGAAATAAAATGGACAAAATCCAGATCATTTGGCCTTCGTTTTATTCCATTTGAAATAAAGATGTCTTTATTTCCATCCATGTCAAAATCGCATATTAAAGGGGACCAACTCCAGTCAGTGGCATCTAAACCAGTTAATCCTGAAATTTCACTAAATATAGGTATGCCTTTTTCATTGACACCTCGATTCCATTGTAGCGCATTTTTGGGCTGTTGATGATGATATCCATATGATCTTTTAAAGTTATAAATTTGTAGATTTTCCCAACCTCCGGAATTTTTATAGATCAATTCGTCTTCCGGCTTCATATCAACAGTCAAAATGTCAGTAAGGCCATCTTCGTCTATATCATCACAATCAACACCCATACTAAAATTGCTGGTATGTCCAAAACTCGCTTTACAGACTTCTTGGAATGTTTTATTTTTCTGATTAATATACAGGTAGTCATTTTCATGAAAATCATTACAAATATAAATATCTTGCCATCCGTCATTGTTTAAATCTGCAACGGTAATTCCCAGACCATATCCTATGGAGGAGTTGAGTATACCTGCAGATAAAGTGATATCCTCAAATTTTCCGTTTTTGTTTTCATACAATATATCTCCGGCAAGTTTATCGTGCGAATAACGTATTTCCGATGGCCGGAATTGAGACGCATCTTTTACAGAATGGTTAAGTAAATAGGCATCAAGGTCACCATCTCGATCAAAATCGAAAAAGGCACATTGAGTAGAAAAACCGCTAAATCGAAGACCCAGGTCTATACTGGATTCTGTGAATTTTCCATTTTGATCATTGATATAAACACGATTATAGTCGTTTTTTATTTTTTTATAATTACCCAGCCTGCAAATAAAAATGTCTTTCCAGCCATCTCCATTAATATCTACTATATTCACTCCGGTTGACCAGCCAATGGGATGTATTATACCGGACACTGAAGTGACGTCTTTAAACTTAAGATCTCCCTGGTTTAGAAACAGTTTATCAGATCCCTGATTAGATGTAAAAAAAATATCTTCTAATCCATCATTGTTTATATCACCTATGGCAACGCCACCTCCGTTATAATAGTATAAATACTCCAAAATATTAAAGTCCTCAGTATCAGTCACTGAATTTGTAAAATTGAGACCACTTATGTTGCTTTCTATATTTTCAAAAAGATAACTGTTTTTGTCCTTTCCATTTTGACATGAAAAAATTACTAAAAACAATATAAAGATAAGGGGGCGTATCCTCGTGCCTGATATAAATAAGCTTAATTTATTCATTGTTTTCTTTAATGCTAATGGCAAAACCACCACCTTCGGCAAGATTTATTTCTAATACTGTATTATTATCCACCACCTTTTTTTCAATAATATAATCTTCTGGACGATGATCCCAATGTGCATTCATCCCATCTTTATATAAAGTGGCAATATAAGTTTTATTTTTATCAAGAAAATTGAGTGTAAAATTTGATATCCTGGCATTTTCATCGGTAATACCTCCAATAAACCAACGTCCTGTATTTTTTTCTTTTCTGGCAATAGTAATATAGTCACCGGGTTCAGCTTCAATTATTTTTGTATCATCCCAATCTACGGGCACATCAACAATAAATTGAAAAGCGTCCGGATACAATTCATAATTTTCGGGTAAATCACCCGCCATTTGCAGTGGACTATACATGGTCACATACAGTGCCAATTGTTTGCAAAGTGTTGTTCTTACGGCTGTTTTTCTGGCTGGATCAAATTGGTTTAACTTAAAATGGAACATGCCGGGAGTAAAGTCCATTGGACCACCCATGAGCCTGGTGAATGGTAAAATGGTTTGATGCTCAGGTGTAATTCCTAATGTAGGCGCATTATTAAACTCATTACCTCTCGCTGCTTCGTTGGCCAGCCAGTTTGGATAGGTACGGTGTAAACCAGTAGGTCGCGATGGTTCATGCGCTTCTACCATAATATCATGCGCAGCCGCTTTTTCAGCCACTCGGATATAATGATTATTCATCCATTGTCCGTCATGATGTTCGCCTCTGGGTATGATCTTACCCACATAACCAGTTTTAACCGTATTAATTCCCAGGGATTTCATGTATTTAAAAGCATCGTCTAACCTTCTTTCATAGTTTGTTGCCGAACCCGATGTTTCATGGTGCATGATGATTTTTGTTCCCTTTCTTTTAGCATAATCCGTTACATTTTTAATGTCATAATCCGGATAAGGTGTTACAAAATCAAAAACATCTTCTTTCCAGTTTCCGAACCAGTCTTCCCATCCCTGATTCCATCCTTCTACCAATACCCCGTCAAATTTATATTTAGCAGCAAAATCTATGTATTTTTTAACATTCTCGGTATTTGCAGCATGTTTGCCGGAAGCCATATCCCATGAACCTTTTCCAATGTGCATTTCCCACCAAATTCCAATAAATTTCTGAGGTTTAATCCATTCTGTATTTTTAATTTTGGAGGGCTCATTAAGATTTAAAATTGTTTTCGACGCAAGTATATCAGTGGCTTTATCACTAATTATGATAGTTCTCCACGGACTTTTGGCTGGTGTTTCCAGATAACCTTTGTTGCCGACGGCATCAGGGACCAGATGAGAAGTAAAAGTTAAGGTTTTTTTATCCAGATTTAAATGCATAGCCGCATAATTTACCAAAGCAGCTTCATGAATATTTATATAAATGTTTTCTTTAGTTTTTAGCATTAATGGTGTCTGTACTGCATTGGGACCAATTAATGATTGCACAGCTATATCTTTTTCATTTTTCGCCGCACGGATGGCATCTATATTTTTTAAGGATGTCGTATTGTAAAGATATTCATTGGTATCATAATCCCCTGGAATCCAAAAAGCTTTATGATCGGACGTAAGCGCAAATTGCGTTTCCTCCTCTTGGATAATAAAGTGTTTATTATTGGGCTGATTTGGAAATTCATAACGGAATGCAACGCCATCATTATAAACAACATAAACTACATTGATAAGAATTCCTGTTTTTTTAATATCCTGTAGCTGCAGTTTAATTTGATTATATTGGTTTCTAATTTTGGATACTTCACCCCAAACAGGTTGCCAATACTCATCATGTGCAGAAGTATCCGAATGAAGTATGGTAAATTTATTGATTTCAGCGAGCGGTTTATTTAGCTTGAATCCAAAAGAAGAAGGTTTTATGACCTTGTTGCCTTTAAATGCAACTTCATATTGTATTGTCCCGGTTATATCTCTGTGAATTTCAAGTTTAAGGCGTTGATCGGGACTATAAATAGTATATGTGGTTTGTGTTTTAACACCATTAATACTTATAAAAAAAATGAAAAACAATAATGTTGTTTGTCCAATTTTTATTTTTTTAAAACTAATATGTTGTAATAAAATATAAATAAATGATCCTAAAATTTTCATATCCTAAAATCTACTTTCATTTGTATAATATCATTGATTGATATCATTATTATGTTCAAAAAGCATGACATTATCATTGTTTCGGACAACAAAAATATGTTCTTTACCTCCAATTTGCAGGGGCAGGATCTTCCTTATTTCTCCCTGGCACAAGAACCCGGAATCTTCATTGGACAATGTCTTAAAGTTACCTTTTCCGTCACCTGTCATTAACAATCCTTTACCTGCATCATATCTTCCAATTTCAGGTTTTACAGCATATAAGTTACCTCCACCAATAATATCAATAAACCCGTCATCATTGATGTCTGTCAGTAAAAAATCATACATTGGAGTAAGTTGGGCCTCCATAGGTAAAACATGTTTTTCAAAAGAATTACCTGTATTAATTAGAATATGAGAATGTAATTCATAGGCAGAAAGGCTGATCATATTTTTTTGTTCTTCCGCAGTAAATATATCATTAATGGTCTGATTTTGATATGCACTATATTTTAAGTATTTTTTCTTAAGAAACGGCAGCTGTTTTACCAGATCATGTTTAAGAACCATTGGAAATGCTTTTTCTCCTTCATATGTACAAATAATTTGTTCAACGCTGCCATTTCTGTCAAAATCACTGACATACATGGTTATAGGATGGATACTATCTCCTTTAAACCTGCTATTCGTTCCATGATTTGCCAAAATCAAGTCCGGTTTTTTGTCGTTATTAATATCAGCTACTTTTATTTTATTATACCAGCCATGACTTTTTTCCAAGCCATATTCTTTGGTAGCGTTGACTAGCTTTCCGGAATTATTTAAGCATATAGTCACTGGCATGTACTCTCCTACAATGATCAAATCCTGGTAGCCATCTTGGTTTATATCGGACCAAACAGCATCAGTTATCATTCCAATATTTTGTAGGAAAGGTGCATATTCTGAAGTAATGTCGGAAAATAAGCCCCGGTCATTTCTCAGGATTTTCCCGGAGCAAGGTACGCCATAACCGAACATTTTAACACGCTCTCCAATAAATAAATCTGTATCTCCATCATTATCAATATCGGATGACGATATGGCAAGATTGCTGCTGAAATCAGCACGATATTTTATGTCTTTAATAAATTCACCTTTGCCATTATTCAGATATAATCTGTCCTTCAAATCTGTAGATTCACCGGCAAATTCGTTTCCTCCACTAACAACATATAAATCCTGAAATCCATCGCCATTAGCGTCAAATGCAATTGAATTTACATCTTCACTGCCTTTGTCATTATCAAATACCTTGGTTTCAGATTTAATAAAAATTCCTTTATTTGATTGAAAATATAACGCTCCTGCCTGATCTTTTGCACCGCCTATAAAAATGTCGTCCAGTTGATCCCCGTTAAAATCAGCTACTGTAGCAGCAGGGCCTTGTGTTGACATCATATGGTAAATTAATCGGTCCCTGTCAAAGTCTACATACGAATTTTCCAAATGTTTATACCCAATTCCTTTGCTTCCAGCCACATTGGATAGTAAGCTTTTTTTACTTTTTGTAAATACACTATAATCAAAGTTGCCCTGATGGTTATTCTGATCCAAAAAATGAACTTTATTTATACTTGGATTAATGATTACAGATGTAGTATTGTCTGGCCAAACCACAATAACAGAATCAAGAGAATTAATAGAGCCTAAACCAAGATGAATCAAATAGTCCATCGAGGATTGGAACCCTTTCATAGGCATAAATTCCGAATAATAGGTTTTTTTATCTTTATAGGCAAATACTTTGGAACCAATAGCATAGGTATTTTTACCTTTGCCGGTAAGCTTAAACTGAATAAATGAATTCATCGTATTTGATTCTTTATTCAAATTATTTCTGTAAACAAAAGCTTCCATGTTTACATTGTTGACAACCAGATCCAGGTCCCCGTCATTATCCAAATCTCCGTATGCAGCACCATTTGAATAACTTAATTTGCCCAGTCCAAAAGCTTCGGATTTATTTTCAAATTGATATCCATCTTTATTTTTAAAAAAATAATTTGATATTTTTTCACTAGGAATAGCATCAATGAGTTTTTTATAATTGACTTTATTGCCTTGTGTGATTGATTTCATGGCTTCAGTACTGCCAATAAAATTTAGAAAATCCTGATCCGTCAAATCTTGATAAATACCGTTGGTAACATATATGTCCTTTAAACCATCATTGTCAAAATCATTTATTAAGGCACCCCAGCTCCAATCCGTGGCATGAACACCCGCATACCTACCAATCTCCTGAAATCTTTTTCCTGATTGATTGAGATGCAACATATTTCTCGTAAACTGATAATAATAGTCATTTTGCAAATTATATTGATATCTGTCGAAATCTTCAAAAGTTGTTTTAGTTTTTAACCTCCTGTCCAATCCGGGTAACATTTCTGTTACAAAAATATCAGGATAACAATCATTATTAATATCCGCCATATCAGCGCCCATCGAAGCGCCCGATATACTTTCCATGAGGCTGGGAAGTGATTCTTTAAAGGTACCATCACCATTATTTAAATAAATGTAATCGCGCTCAAAAAAGTCATTTGAGACATATATGTCTGGCCATCCGTCCATATTGATATCTCCTACAGTGACACCCAGTCCAAATCCAATCACTGAACCAAATATTCCGGCAAAATCACTTACATCAGTAAATTTGTTGCCGTCATTTCTGAATAACTTGTCACCACCCTCACTATCCCGGATATGCCGTACATTGTTTTTTAAATTAAATGAACCAATAGCCTGATAGGAGTTATTAAGCAGATACATATCCAAATCCCCATCTTTGTCGTAATCGAAAAATACGGAATGTGTTGAATAACCCTGATCGTCAAGTCCATACATTTCAGCTTTTTCTGAAAAGGTAGCGTCACCATTATTTATAAATAATTCATTTTGTTTTTTTTCACCATCTTTATCTCCTGAATTACATACGTAAATATCAAGAAAGCCATCCCCATTTACATCAGCCATAGTTACGCCCGTTGACCATGTCATTTTTCCACTCACACCGGCTTTTTCTGTAATATCTTCGAATTTAAAATTTCCTTTGTTTAAAAACAGCTTATTGGGCCCCATATTTGCACTGAAGTATATGTCCGGAAGACTGTCATTGTTAATATCTCCGATAGCTACACCACCACCATTATAAAAGTTACGGTAAGTATAAATATTGAATTTTTCATCATATTTAAGATTATTTGCAAAATGAATACCTGTATCATCCGGTGTCATTTCTGTAAATAGAGGATCAGACTGGTTATTTTTGCTGGAATCGCATCCCGAAAAGAAAAGATGCATCAGGATTATTAGGGCAAAACCGTATTTATTTTTCTTCATTTTTTAATTCGGAAGTATCTCCGTATTTAATATTTTCAATTAAAACATCTACAAACTGTTCATCGCGAATTTTAATAGTAATAATTCTGGGATGATCTATCTTGTAGTAACCAATTCTTCCGGAATTTAATTTTTTCTCCACAAAACCAGTACCAAACCATTTTTCCAGCAGGTTTTTTACTTCCAGAATTAAACTGTCAGATTGAAGTTCTTTATTCCAGGGAGCCCACGCTTTATAATTAAAGTAAACAGGCATGGCAAAAATTTTTTCTTTGTAAAAATTTGGATAAAAATTCATATCCACAGGCAATTTGAAATTTTCATTGTCTATATACAACACCGAGGTGTTATGAGTACCTTGGATGGTTTTACCTTCTTTATTTAATATCATACACCGGTCATAAAAAGCTTGTCTTTCCATCCCAAAGTTAATTCCTAAAAATATCGAATCTAATTTGTGATCATATTTATTCCAGGGGATAATCTGTTTTTTATAGCCAAAAATAATTAATGCCCCCAATACTATAATGATTGCGAAAACCAATCTCATTTTATTGCTTATTTTTAAATTCATTTTTAATTTTATAAAGTATACTATTATTATTATTGATTGCAAACAGAATAAATCTTTCGTTTTTTATTGTAATCGGTTTAATATCACGTACTTCACCATCCAAATACAAACCACATTCCTTATTCGGAATATACCTGAATTTTAAGTTTTCATCCTGAACAAAATAACTGCCATAAGAAGAGGCATCAATACCTATCTCAGGCTTCGCCCTGAATTGATTACCACCCAACAAAATATCTTTTTTGCCATCTCCGTTTATATCGGATATCCAACCCGCCTTCTGATCAGTCCATTGCGCTTGTACTGGTAAAGGCATAAATTTATAGACACCATTTTCGTTGATTAAAATACCTGTTCTGAACTCATTGATTTTATAAACCACCGAGCGATCAATTATTTTTTTATCAAACATATGCTCCAAAGATGCTGATGCAAATTCACGGTACCTAAGCATCCTTTTTTTTAATACGGGCAATTGCCTGACAATATCATCCCGCATATTTAATGGAAATACCCCGGAGGAATCACTGAAACAAGAAATTTGCTCTATTTGACCGTTAGCATCAAAATCATTGATATACATTTCATAAAGGCCATGACCATTAGCCAATCGGTTATTCAAGCCTTTATTGCAGACTAATAAATCAATATCTCCATCATTGTCAATATCTTCTGCTTCAAAAGATGACCAGTAACCATTAATGGAGGAAAGCCCGTAACTGGACGTTAGATTATGAACACCATTTTTGGTAAACTGCAGGATCTCAATATTTCCCATGTCTTTCATTATGATAAGTTCATCCTGATGGTCACCATCAACATCCGCTTTTTTGGCATCGGTGATCATGCCAAATTGTTTGAAAGCATTACTTAAGTCCTGGGACAAGCTATAGCTGCCTTTATCAAAAGTGTATACATAGGAATTTGCAGGAATTCCATAATAAAATGTTTCCATTCGTCCCGCTGTAAAAATATCTTTATCTCCATCATGATCAATATCAATCCAAACTATTGAGGACGTGGAATTAATTTGTGCATTAAATAGTTTGGAATCTTCATAAAACCCTTTTTTACTTCCGAAATACAATCGGTCTTTAAGCCCATCCGAGGTATTGGATAATTCAGAACCACCGGCACAAACAAAAATATCCTGAAAACCATCAAAATTAAAGTCTTCAACAAGAATCCGGCTGTCTTCCATTATTTGGTTTTGTGCAATGGACTTATTTATTTCTTTCCTGAATGACCCATTCTTCTGTTGAAAAGCAATCTGTGTTGGAAAGCCCGAAGACCCACCCAAAACAACATCGTCTAAACCATCATTATTTATATCTTTAATAGCTACATGCGGACCCTCATTTGAAATCATATAGAAAAGTAATTTATCCCTGTCAAAATCTGAGAATTCATTTTCTACATGTTTTATATTCAGCTTATCTGTATCCTTAATAAATAAGGCGTTTGTGTTTTTAGTTAATTCGTTTAAACTGTCTTTTTTGTTTATTTTTGAATAATCAAAGCTTAAAAAACTATTTACAATTATATCATTTTTAATAATAGAATTTTTTCCATCCGGCCAATAAATGGCAATCGAGTCAATCTTTTTAATAGCACCTAAACCAAAATGTAGACGGGGATCTACACAGGATTGAAAACCTCGCATTGGGTTAAGTTCCTGCATGAATTTTTGATTTCCTGCATAACATACCACTTTGCTCCCAATGGCCTTGACATTGGCTATTGGAAATACCAGCGAAATGTTAATAAAGTTGCTATTTCCTTTTTGTGAGTTATTTCTGAAAATATGGCATGGTTCATTGATGTTATTGGTAACAATATCCATATCACCGTCATTATCCAAATCGGCATATACGGATCCATTCGAAAATGAAGGTGTATTTATACCACTTTCTTCTCCGGCACTGCTAAACTGATAACTACCTTGATTGATAAATAAAAAATTAAGTTGGGCCTCAGATGGTACCGTTTCCATCATGGAGGTAATCACTTTTTGTTTATTGGTTATCATGTCTTTAATTGCATCCGGATTAAAATCGAAATTAATATAATCCAGATCCGTCAGATCTTTATAGATGCCGTTGGCTACAAAAACATCTTTATTCCCGTCATTATTAAAGTCAGCTATTAATGCACCCCAGCTCCAATCTGTCGCATCCATCCCGGTATATCTGGAAATTTCCGCAAACCGGACCTCATTTTGAGGCCCAATATTGCCCATATTAAGATGAAGCATGTTTCTTCCAAATTGTCTGTGATATCCTTTATTTACATTCAGGGAATATTTTTCCCAATTTTCGAAAAGCGCTTTTGTTTTATATCTTTTCATTTTGTCAGGCAACATTTCAGTAACAAAAATATCTGGAAGACAATCATTGTCAATATCAGCTACATCTGCCCCCATTGAACCAAGACTAATTTCTTTGGTAGCTTCTGTTATAACTTCACGGAAGGTACCGTTTCTGTTATTAATATACATATAATCTCTTTCAAAAAAATCATTGCTTACAAACAAGTCAGGCCATTGATCACCGTTTAGGTCAGAAACACTCACTCCAAGACCAAAACCAATGGCACTACCATAAATGCCGGCAGCCTTTGAAACATCCGTAAAGTATATTTTTTGATTTATACCGTTTTGAGTAGGGTAGGATGTAGTAAATTGTTCATTTCTTAGCAACCTGTTACCTCCAAGTGAATCGGAAACCTCCCGTAATCCTTCTACTATATCATAACCTCCGACTGAACGAAGGCTATTATTCAGTAAGTAACAGTCTAAATCGTTATCTCTATCGTAATCAAAAAATACTGCATGGGTTGATAATCCTGTAAAATCCAGTCCATATTCTTTACTTTTTTCAGTAAATGTAAGATCGCCATTATTTATAAATAACTCATTATGGCGATTTTTACCACCTGGTCTGCCGGATTTACATACATAAATATCCATCCATCCATCCGCATTTATATCCACAAAAGTGACACCGGTGGACCAAACTCCGGAGCAAGACACTTTGGATTTTATGGTAATATCTTCAAATAATAGATTTCCTTTATTTAAGTATAATTTATTGTCAGTGAGATTGCCGGTAAAATATATGTCGAGTAATCCGTCATTATTGATGTCTCCGACGCCAACTCCTCCCCCGTTAAAGAAATTTTTAAAAGTATATGGATTATACTCTTCAGTAAATTCCAGATCATTACTAAAGGAAATGCCAGTATCTTCAGAGGCAAGCAATTGAAATAACTTAAAATCTTCTTTTTGACTATTTTTGCAATTTAAAGCCGATAAAATCAAAAAAAATAGAATTGGGATATGTAGAGGTCGGTTCAAGAGTGCTTGTTTGAGCTATCGAAAATATTTATGCAAATTTAATAATTTTATGATCAAATCTAACTTGCTATAAATTATTTAATGCAATTTATTATGTAAACATACAGTTGACCTTTTTTATAAGTTTTTGTTTAGCAGGGCCTGCTGGATCTGATTTGAAAATGAATCATAAATTTTTATACAATAATCCTTTTTTTGAATTATAACCGCCCATTTTAAATCGATCATCAAATCTCTAATTTTTTTTATTATAATTCTCTTTTGCTGTAAAGCCTTCTGAATTTATAGAAGGAAGTTTACTATTTAACCTGATTATTTTAGTAGTTTTAACCCATTAAAATTGAATTTATTGAAAAATAAACGTCAAAATGTAACCCAATTTGCTTTAAATTTGATGTGTAGCAGCATCATATTATTTTTTGTAAATACAGCAAATTCCCAAAAAGCAACAGACAGGTCTATCAATATAGATTGTAACAATAAAAATTTTGTAAGAATCTTATATGAAATTGAAAGAAGTCAGAATATTAAATTTTATTTTGACCCTCAGAGAATTCCATATTTTGTGTATAATAAAAGTTATAGAAATAAACAAGTATGGTATATTCTACAGGATTTGTTGAGCGGAGCTTTGCTTAAAGTGATTTCAATTGATCAAAATACCATTGGCTTAATTCCTGCAAATCAGGTAAATAAAAATTATATTGAAGATTTAGTTTTAAAATGGAAATCGGGAGTTTATAGCTATCCTTTTAAGGAGGAAATTTTAATAAAAAAAATAACAACATTAAAGCCGGAAAACGCTGCCAAAGAAACAAAAATTGAATTTAAATTGCTGGACGAAGATGATCAGTCACCTATCATTGGAGGGCAGGTTTTTTCGGATGACTATGCTGTGGTGGGCCTGAGTAATGAAAACGGAATTTTTGAATTTAAAGTTAAACCCGGAATCAACAACCTAAATTTAAGCTATATCGGTTATCAGGCTATTCGGATTGAATTGGCAGCATTTAAAGATACTTCAATGACTTTATTTATGTCAAAAAGTCCTCTTTTGTTGGAAGAAGTTGAGATTTCTGCAGCGAAAATGGCAACGGATAAACTTGAAATGTCTATTGGTGTGGAATCAATTGAAATGAAAAAGCTGGAGTCCTTAACACAGGCAATGGGTGAGAAGGACATTATTAAATCGCTTGAAATTTTGCCGGGAATCAAAAGTATGGCTGAAGTATCAAGTGGCTTTAATGTGAGGGGCGGCAATATTGATGAAAATCAGGTTCTGTTAAATGATGCGGTAATATTTAATCCAACACACGTTCTCGGATTTACTTCTGCCTTTAATGCGGATGCGGTACAATCTGTCACTTTATCAAAAGCCTATATAGATGCACAATACGGTGGGTGGAACTCTTCTGTTTTAGACATCAGAACTTCATATGGCAATGCCGACAAATGGAAAGGCACCGGGGCAGTTGGAACGGCCATTGGAAAATTGACAGTAGATGGTCCTGTTGGGAAATCAGCCACGATCCTGATTTCATCCCGAAAAAGTTATAGCGACTGGATGTTAAATCAGGCCAGAAACAAAGAAATATCTAATAGCAGTGCTTCATTTTATGACTATAATCTGGCGGTTAAAGTTAATTTAAGTTCAAAACACTTTGTTACAGCTGACCATTTTAGGTCGTACGATAATTTTAATTATAACCAACAGATTGGTTATCAATGGTCAAATACCGTGGCAGGATTAAGCTTTGTAAATCTTTGGAATAAAAAGTGGACATCAAAACTAAACTTTTCAATTAGTAATTATTCCAGCATTCAATCCGGCTTTTCAGAGCCTGTGGCCTATAATCTGTCTTCAGGTATAAAAATTTTGAAAGGGTCCGTGGGATTTAACTACAAAAATGATGAAAAATTTAGTTTAAAAGGGGGAGTAGTGCTTATTAGAAGTCAATTACTTCCTGAACAAATTGAAGGTACTAAAAAGAATACTATAGTCTCAAATTTTCAGGTTCAGAGAAATGGAAATTTGGCAATATCACCTTACCTGGCAGCAATTTGGAATTTAAATAAAAAATTGAAATTTGAAGGGGGGTTAAGATATAGCCAGTATTTCATAATCGGTAAAAGAAAGGAATTCATTTATAAAAATGATGAATTTTATGATAAAACGAATATTATTGATACTTTATCAACGAGCAACACCGGCTTTCTTGCCGGCTTAATGGAACCGCGTTTTAATGTGGTTTATAAGATATTTTCGAGTTTTTCCTTCAAAATGGCTTACACAAAAACAAGCCAAAATCTACATTTATTGGTTAATGCCAATACATCATTGCCCTCAGATATTTGGATTCCTTCGGGCAGGAATATCAGACCACGATTTTCAGATCAGTATTCAACTGGTTTTACCTATGTTAACGGTGATGGCAAAATAAACTTTTCATCAGAATTCTATTACAAAACGTATCTCAATAATATCATTTTGAAGAATTTTCCGGAATTAACTCAAAATGAACATATTGAAACCGAAATATTACAGGGCGTCGGTAAAAGTTATGGTGCAGAATTTTCACTGGAGGTTAAAACAGGCAAACTTTCAGCGAATTTAGCCTATACTTATGCCAAAACGTATCAAAAAAACACGAACCAGTTTAGTCAGATAAGAAATAATGAATATTTTGTATCGGATAATGATATTCCGCATCAGCTTAACATATTGTTAAACTATAAATCAAATGCGGTCCTTAGTTTTAATTCTGGTTTTATTTTTAAAAATGGACGGCCCGTTACCCTGCCGCAGGGGGTGGTATCTGTTGATGGTTTTTTAATTCCGTTATATTCAGATAGAAATTTGTATAGAATACCCGATTATATCCGATTGGACGTGGGAATGACCATCGATTTTAAAAAAGTGCGCAATACAGGTATGAGACACTCTTTCTCCCTGGGCATTTATAATGTGTTAGGTAGAAAAAATGCACTCAATATTTTTTATAGGAAAAGCGAGATTGGAAATGTTAAAGGTTATAAATTATCTTTAATTGGGACAGCAATTCCCTCCCTTTCCTGGAATTTTATTTTTTAAATTAGGAAGCGATGAAGCAATTTTGTTATGCCAGTTTAATGTGTATCTGTTTAATGTCTTTACATGCTTGTATTGATCCCTATGATACGATCGAAAATTTAAATAGTTCTGAAATTATCGTTGACGCTGAAATTTCTGACAGGAATGAAATACATAAAATCGTCATTTCAAGATCAGAACCAGTGGGAAGTCAACTTGTTAATGGCGTAACGGGGGCAATAGTGAAGCTGATTTCGGATGACAGTGAGGAAATTGAATTTTCTGATGTAGGGTCAGGAATGTATACCTTTTCAGGACAACTCAATGTTGAAAAAGACTACAGAATAATGGTAAAATTGCAGGATGGCAGAAATATTAATTCCGAATTTCAAAAATTTCCTGCCCCGTTTAGTGCGGACAGCATTTCAGTTATTTCAGAGTATGTAAGAATCCAAAAACCCAATGGAAGTCTTTCCCTGCAGGATGTAGTTAGTTTTTTTATACATGCCACAAAATCGTCCCTGACATTGGATTACTATCTTAGGTTTGATGTAGAAACAGTTTTTTTGGTAAATGAGGTAGTTTGTTCCCCTTTTATAGCACCCAAATCTTGTTATGTCTATAATTATAGAAGTGATTTTAAAATTAATTTATTACATGTAAAACCTTCGTTAAACCCCATTTCCATCAAGCAAAATGTTTTTGACAAGGTGTTGGATTATGAAATGGGTGGGGCTTTTTCAGTTAAAACAGAGGTGATTAGTTACCAACCTGACAATTATACGTACTGGCAGCAATTTAAATCTCTTTACGATCAGAGTGGGTCAATTAGTGATCTAATTCCTGCCAAAATTAATGGCAACCTCTCCATTTCTGGTGGCAACGTTTTAGGTCTGTTTTCTTTGGTTAGGAAAACGGATGTTTCAAGGGTAATTAGACGTGGTGAATCTGGAATCAGATCGGTAGAACCCTATTGCGGTACGCCCGGCTTTTTTGAACCGTGGCCAAGGCCCTCTGAATGCTGTAATTGCCTTCTTTTTCCCAAAAGTACTATCCAAAAACCCGAGTACTGGTAAATTTTAAAAAAAAAGCCGCTGAATACCCGGATCCGGCGGCTTTCTATTTTGCAGTTATGATATACCTTATTTTACAAATTCAAGACTTCGGGTAATAAAGGCAGAAAGTTCTTCCCCTTTTAACATATTCTGATTTAAAAGTGCAAGATCGTGGAGGTATCCTGCAAAATCAGCCTTTTTGTCTTCACTTTTCATTTTTACAAGCTTTTCGGCAATCAAAGGATGATTTGTGTTGATCACAACATTATGACTATCGGGAAACATATTCATATCCATGCCTTGCAAGGCCTGCATTTCTTTCATCCGGCGCATAAATTCAGGCCTGGTGATCAAAACTGGATGATCTGTTGGCGACATCGCTTTGAGTTCTATATGGCCCATACCTATGTTTTTGACCGACTTGGTAAAAATTTCTTTGACTTTATCCTGCTCATTCTGACTTAAAACCGATTCTTTTGTTTCTTCTTTTTGAACAAGGTTATCTGGGGTGTCTGAATCAACCCGGACAAAAGTCACTTCATTTCCCTTATATTCAATGTGCTGCATGAAATGATTATCAATGATAGTATCCATTTCAAGCACATCATAACCATAATCTTTAGCGGCTTTTATATAGCTATGTTGCGCTTTGGCATCATTCGCATAGAGGTAAATGAGCTTATTGTTTTTATCCGTCTGATTAATTTTTACTTTTTCTTTATATTCTTCAAGAGTAAAATGCTCATTTTCAAGGTTCCTGAGCAGTGCAAAGGACATTGCTTTTTCATTAAATTTTTCATCGGAAATCATACCATATTTGACAAATGTACTGATTTCTTTCCATTTTTCTTCATACCCTTTTCTATCAGTACTGAACAGGGATTGTAGCTTTTCAGCTACTTTTTTAGAAATGTAGGTATTGATTTTTTTAACATTATTATCCGACTGAAGGTAACTTCTTGAAACATTCAATGGTATGTCAGGAGAATCAATGACGCCGTGGAGCAACATCAGAAATTCAGGTACAATTTCTTTTACATCATCCGTGATAAATACCTGATTACTGTATAATTGTATTTTATTTTTTTGTACCTCAAAACTATTATTAAGTTTTGGAAAATACAATATACCCGTTAGGTTAAACGGATAATCAATATTGAGGTGTATCCAGAATAATGGAGGCTGACTGAATGGATGCAACTCATTATAAAAGTTTTTATAATCCTCATCGGTCAGATCTGATGGCTTCATTTTCCAGATCGGATTCGGATTATTAATGATATTATCAACTTCAGTATTTACTTCCTGTTTTGCATCCCCTTCTCCTTCATAGGTTGTTTCAGTTTTAGTGCCAAATTTAATTTCAACCGGGAGAAACTTACAATATTTATTTAAAAGTTCTTTAATCCGGTTTTCTTCCAGATATTCTTTATTCTCTTCATTGATGTGAAGAATAATCTCAGTACCTCTTTCTGTTTTATCATGGGCCTCAATGTGGTATTCCGGATTGCCATCACAAACCCATTTCACTGCCGGAGTTTCAGGTAAGTAAGATTTAGTAATGACTTCCACCTGATCCGCTACCATAAAAGCCGAATAAAAACCAAGACCAAAATGACCAATGATGGTGGCATCATCTTTATATTTTGAAAGAAACTCCTCTGCCGAAGAAAAGGCTACCTGATTCAAATACCGGTTTACTTCATCCTCTGACATCCCTAAACCGCGGTCAATGATATGGAGGGTTTTAGCGTCTTTATTTATTTTAACTTCAATTTTTAAAGACCCCAGGTCACCTTTAACTTCCCCTTTTTGTGCAAGCGTTTTTATTTTTGTAGTGGCATCCACAGCATTTGAGACCAATTCCCTAAGAAAGATTTCATGATCAGAATAGAGAAATTTTTTAATAATTGGAAAAATGTTTTCCGCTTGTACTGATATGTTACCTTTTGCCATAATTTATTAATTTTAGTTATTAACTATTATAGTCAAAGTTTGTGCCAGCTAAGTGTTTATGACAAAATGACAGTATATTTGTTTTTTATAGAAGATCCTTCATAAAATGTTTGGATATTATTATAAATTGGTCAGCGTCTTTTTTAATACATTTACGATAAATTTGTATTAAATGCGATTTAGCTTTTTTCTTATTGTCATATTTTTATGGTCATCGTGTGTCGTTGTAAAACCCAGGGGCATAATTGCCAATACGTACAAAACTTCGACCGGATGGAAGATACCTTACAATATTTTTTATCCAAAAAATTTCGGCAAAAAAAAGTTACCTTTATTTATATGGCTTCACGGGGCCGGAGAGCGGGGGGATGATAATGTGAGTCAGCTCATTCACATTGTACCATACTTATGCTCTGATATGGTGCAGACTACATATCCGTGTATTGTACTCGCACCGCAATGTCCTGAAGAAGGTTATTGGGCTCCGGTTAAAAGACACGAATGGGTTGTTATTAACAACGGAACAATAACTCCGTCCATGCATGGATTTTTGGAACTCCTGGATTTTATTCTGAAGGACTCGGCTATTGATAAGTCCAGGGTTTATGTTGGCGGTCTTTCTATGGGCGGATTTGGTACGTACGACATTTTGAGCAGAAGACCGGATCTTTTTGCTGCAGCTGTCCCTATTTGTGGTGGTGCGGATTTGGGAAAAATTGAATTATTTAAAGACATCCCCCTTTGGGTTTTTCATGGGTCGGAAGATTTGGTTGTTAATCCTCAGATTTCCAGAAATTTGATTGAGATGCTGAAGCAAAAAGGGCGAGTCGTAAGGTATACTGAATATAAAGGGAAGGGGCATGATATATGGAACGAAGCTATAAAAGAACCGGAATTGTTACCCTGGTTATTTTCACAACGAAATAGTAAACTATAAGAATTTTTTGGGGATATATCTCAAAGGACAAATAGCATTTTGCATTATGAAAAACATATTAAAATGTGGTGATGTACAAAATGTTTGTCACCCGGGTCCGGTATTTGTGGCGTAGAGGTCATTACTGAATCGTGTTGCAGCAATTAATGTATCACAAAATAACTAATAATCAAAAAACCTGAACCGACGGGATCGTGGCGGATCATTTTAATCTGCTATAAACTTCTTACTTTGTATTTGAACTTCGTCAGCAGAGATTAAAATGCAATAAATCAGTAATTTGTATTCGAACGACAAACAGCCTTGCCGCTATTGATCACAAGGAGACAAAAATTCTGATTTGAAGTAGGTTAGCTTATAGCTTACTTTTTTTAGGAAAACTCAGAATGAAATGAGATCTTTTGGTGTAAATTTCTAAAGCATATTAAGAGCTTAATCTTTAGAATGGTTTTTATTGATGACAATAAAAAAAAACAGCCAACATTGGGTTAGCTGTTTTTTTTATATTATTCATACTAAATTTAGCCGACTAAAGCAGCATAATCAGTCGAATTCATAAGTTCCTGAAGTTCTGCTGGGTTTGTAATTTTGATTTTTACGATCCAGCCGTCTCCGTAAGGATCTTCATTGATCAGCCCTGGATTATCACCATCTGCTTCATCCAGTTTTCCATTAAATTCCAGTATTTCACCGGATACAGGCATAAAAAGATCAGATGTTGTTTTTACTGCTTCTACAGTTCCGAATATTTCATCTTTTGCTATGGTGTCGCCAACAGTGTCTATTTCTACATATACCAGTTCACCTAATTCACTTTGGGCAAAATCGGTAATGCCAACATAAGCTTCATCACCTTCTATACGTATCCACTCGTGTTCTTTGGTGTATTTTAGATTATCAGGGAAATTCATTTTTGATTTGATATTTATTTGATTAGTTAATAGATACAAATTTTTTTAGCCATTCAGTTGTTATTGACTTTGGTCTCTCTAATGCCAAACCTAATGCCCTGTCCCAACATAATCCTGCACATACACCTAAAGCCCGCGAAACACCAAATAGCACAGTATAGTAATTGTATTCTGTTAATCCGTAATGTACAAGCAAAGCACCGGAATGTGCATCTACATTTGGCCATGGATTTTTTACTTTGCCTAACGATCCCAATACTTCAGGAACAATTTCAAATAAATCCCATACAATCTGAACTGTCGGATCGTCTTTGATGTTTTCTTCCGCAAAACGCTTTTGAGCTATGAATCGGGGATCTGGTTGTCTGAGAACGGCATGTCCATATCCCGGCACAACCTTACCTTCTGCCAGCGTGTCTAATATGTATTTTTTTATCTGTTCTTTTGATGGATTATTGGTGCCTAACTCTTCAACCATTTCAAAAATCCATTTAATCACTTCTTGATTGGCTAACCCATGCAATGGGCCGGCCAGCGCATTCATAGCACCACTAAAAGAATAATAGACATCACTGAGTGTAGAACCAACTAAATGCATAGTATGCGCCGATGCATTTCCCCCTTCATGGTCAGCATGTATGTTAAATATAGCCTCATAAGAGCGTAAAAGTCCCTGTTTTCAAATCCCAGCATTCTGGCAAAATTGCCACCCCAATCCATATTTGGATCAGGTGGAATATGATTACCGTTATGAAAACTTCGTCTGTAAATATAAGCGGCAATCCTTGGAAGTTTTGCAATCATATTCATGGAGTCTTCATACATGGCATCCCAGTAATCGTTTTTTGACATTCCTGCTTCATACTTCTGAGCAAAAATACTGTCAGCTTGCATCGCTAATATGGCAATGCTGAACTGTGTCATCGGATGGGTCTCTTTAGGTAATGCTTCCAAAGCATCAAAAACATGCTGGGCAACGTCGCTGCGTTTACTCCATTCAGCAGATAACCACCTGACTTCTTCTGTTGTAGGGATTTCTCCCACCATCATTAACCAAAACAGACCTTCAGGCAAGGGCTCTTTTCCATTAGGAACCCTGGGCAACAACTCTCTAAGTTGAGGAATATTATATCCTCTGAATCGGATGCCCTCTTCGGGATCCAACGATGAGGTGTCCCAAATCATACTTTTTACACTCCTCATGCCACCAATGAGTTGATCTATGGTGACTTCATCTACTTTTTTTTCACCGTGGTCTTTTACAATGGCTTTGATGTCAGCTTTGAGGGCAACTGATTTCTGATAAAATTTTTCTTTTAATGGGTCCATTATGCAGGGATTATAGTATAATTTGATTTAGATATAAGTATCACTTTTTAAACAAAAATGAAGGGTTATGGATTATAAATCTGCGCCAAAATAACAATAAAAAGGCAATTTTATATTTTTCATGACCAAAATCATGAGATTACAATAACTCCTAACCTTTAATTGGATAATTTTGCTTGGCCGGCAGCAAATCTTTACCCATTTATTATATTTTCAAAATGACCAACAGCAAAGATAATTCTTTGAGCTGACTTATCTGTTCCAATTAATGACATGGTTTGCATCAGATCAGGACCTTGCAGCGAACCACTGATGCCTATACGAAGTAAGGGCATAATATCTCCCATTTTAAGACTGTTTTCCTGTATATATCCTTTGATACGCGACTCCATTTCAGTTTTATCAAACTGCTTTAATATTTCAGCTATGTTCAGCAGATGATTTTTATGGTCTGTTTTATATTTTTTTAATATCGTCTCATTGTCGAATACATGAGGTGGTTCAAAAAAGAATCGCCCGTTAGAAATTATTTCCGTTGTTTTATGCACCCGCTCTTTCATCAGCCCACAAACATCAGCTATATATTCTATAGATACATGATATCCTTCTTCTATAATTTTATCTTGAATCAGATAAGCAAGCTTAAGATTATCACAATGAATAATGTACTGCTGATTAAACCATCTGGCCTTATCAATATCAAAACGGGCACCAGATTTCGTAATTTTATCCAGACTGAATATTTTGCATAATTCTTCTAAGGTAAATATTTCCTGATCATTGCCGGGACTCCATCCTAAAACAGCCAGAAAATTAAGTATCGCCTCTGCCAGAAAACCGTCTTCACGAAAACCGGTGAAGTTGTCTTCTTCATGCTGACTATCCCACGAAAGCGGGAAAACTGGAAATCCAAATTTTGAACCATCCCGTTTACTCAGTTTACCTTGCCCGGTAGGTTTAAGTATCAAAGGTAAATGTGAAAATGAAGGCGGAGTCCAGTCAAAAAACCGGTACATCAGTACATGATGGGCTGTACTTGGCAACCATTCTTCTCCCCTGATTACATGAGTGATTTTCATGAGATGATCATCAACAATATTTGCTAAATGATAGGTTGGCATTCCGTCACCCTTTAATATTACTTTATCATCGAGCTCATTGCTATCAAACGAAACATCGCCTCTTATCTCATCATAAAAGGAAATAGTTTCATCGGCCGGTATCTTTAGTCTGATGGCGATGTGCTCTCCTTTTTTAAGATACTCTTCTACCTTTTCAGGGGGCAATGAAAGACTGTTTTTTAACGACATTCGGGTATACCGGTCATATTTAAATACTGCATCCTTTTCACGCATCATTTCCAACTCTTCAGGTGTGTCAAATGCATAATATGCCAGGCCCTTTTCAAGTAATTGCTCTGCGTATTGCCTGTACATGGGTTTTCGTTCAGATTGTCTGTAAGGACCAAACCCGCCACCGAATTCAGGTCCTTCATCAGGCAGTATACCAAACCATCTAAGTGATTCAATGATATACTGTTCTGCTCCGGGCACGTATCTTAACTGATCCGTATCTTCAATTCGAAGCACAAACGTCCCGTTATATTTTTTTGCATATAAATAATTGTAGAGTGCCGTTCTAACCCCTCCGATATGTAATGGCCCTGTAGGACTTGGCGCAAATCTGACCCTAACTGCTTTCATTTGTCTTTCCTGTTTTTATCGGTATTTGTTAATTATTTTCAAAACAACATGGTATTCAGGCCACATATTTACATTTTGTTCGTTATATAGCCATATATGCTTTGGAAGATAAGCTGCAAAAATAGTTTTAAAAGCTGAATACTGCAAAATTATATTATGTACTTAGTCAAAACACCCCCTATAGTTAAAACATTATTCGCAGATTTTGTATGGAGTATAGATACAGATCGCGATGAAGTGTTTTTAACCTTCGACGATGGCCCCGTACCCGGCCTCACTCCTTGGGTATTGGATATTCTTTCAGAGTATAATGCAAAAGCTACTTTTTTTTGTGTGGGGGACAATATCAGAAAAAATAAAAATATTTTTGAAAGAATTATACAGGAAGGACATGCCATTGGTAACCACACCTTCAATCATCTGAATGGATGGTACACCGATACAGAATATTATCTTAAAAATGTGGAGGAATGTGATCAATATGTAGATTCGAATCTGTTTAGACCTCCGTATGGAAAACTCAAACCTAACCAGTCTGTAGCCATCAAATCAGAAAAAGTAGTGGTGATGTGGGATGTACTAAGCGGTGATTTTGACCAATCAATAAGTAAAGAGAAATGCCTTGGAAATGTGATTGATAATTATTCCAAAGGATCAATTATCGTCTTTCATGATAATGTGAAGTCTGAAGAAAAGTTAAAATTTGTTTTGCCCTTATTTTTAGATCATCTTTCGGGAAATGGATTTACTGCTTCCAACCTGGATTGCCTGATTCATGCTTATGCCTGACTTTTCTTTTTCCACTGTAATCATCTGCTTGTTTATTTTTACAAATTCCGTTGCACAAACAGATTGGAGACTGCATAAGAATAGCAATGATATCCAGCTTTGGACAAGGAAGCTGGAAGATTCTTCACTTAAAGAATTTAAACTTAAAACAAAGATCAAGCTTGAAATTAAAACTATGTTTCGCTTTATCAGAGACGTTGAAAAAATGTCCCTTTGGTATGAAAAAGTTAAATCTGTCAAATTACTGAAGAAACTAAATGAAAATGAAGCAATTTATTTATTGGAATACCACTTACCCTTCCCTTTTGAAGATAGGATTTCCACAATAAAAGGAACTATAAGTTTTGATGAAAAAATCGGCACGATTAAGGTTTCAACAGAATACTTTCCCTTCCCGATTCCCCCAGGGAAAAATAAATTACAGTTAATTACAAAAATTAGCAGCTACTGGGAAATAATTGACCTGCATAATGGGTTTCTGGATATTACACACGCCGGTTATATGGACCCCGGTGGAAATATTCCGGTTTGGTTAGTTAATGAAGGTGTGGATGCTGACCCAATAAAAACTGTAAATGGCATGAAACAGGCATTAAAGAAATTTTATTAAAATTTATAAGCCTTAATTTATTCTTTTATTCTACATTTGGTTTTTAGAACCACGATTAGATAAATGCCGGATATAATACTAAGAAAAGCAGAAGAACAGGACATGGTTGCTATTTATAACCTGGTTTATGAATTAGCAGTTTTTGAACAGGAACCCCAATCTGTAAAAGTTGAGGTATCAGATTATTTACACGCTTACCGCGAACAGCTGTTTGATAGCTTTGTCGCAGTGGTGGATGATATGATTGTTGGCATTGCATTATATTATATGACCTTTTCAACTTGGAAAGGAAAATGCCTCTACCTGGAGGATTTTTATGTCAAACCCGCTTTTAGAAAAATGGGTATTGGACAAAAATTATTTGATGCCTTTATACAGGAAGCTAAATCTTTGGAGGCAAAACAAGTGAAATGGCAGGTCCTGGACTGGAATACTCATGCACTTGATTTTTATACACGCAATCATGCCGTTATTGAAAAAAACTGGTGGAACGGCAAAATATATTTTGAATAATAAAGGGCTTTTTAATCCCACTTTATAAATGATTTCTTCTAGCCCGGTTTTAAATAAAATGGTTATTTGAAACACCACGTTTCAAGTGTTTTGTTTATTTGTGAAATATTGAGCTATACATTTTAAAACAGGTAAGTATTCCAGGGGTTTCATTGTGTGAAAATGTGAAACCAATAAAAATTAAACCCAACTTGCGTTTTGGACTTTACAGCAGCAGGAAACTGGTCAAAATGAGATAGATTAAAAGACAAATTATCGAAGCATTTAATTTGAAACAGCTAATCCGGAATAGATTTTCTATTGGGTAATTCGGTGTAGTATCAGATTTTTTGGTAAATTAAAATTGGGATAATAGGATTCCCGCTGAGCACTGACACAAGCCGGAGTTTTTCGAACCGCGAAGGGCCTCAGGATGATAATACACCTTTTGATTAAGCCAAAATATCAAAAGTGATGCCGGGTCTGTTTTGGTATGGTTCGAACTCAAAAGCCGGATGGATGTATTACTGCCTTTACATATAAAGATCAAGGCACATTTCAAAGTTAACCACTTTTATTGGCACCCGGCTCAGTTAATAATTCTGTATAAATTTATCTGCATTTTGCCTGTCTAAAAATCCATTTGCATCTGTTTATCCAAAAATTTATGAGGCGATTCATGCGCCAGTAATTTTCTTTTTATATCCAGACCAAGAGCAAATCCGGTCAACGAGCCATCACTTCCTATTACCCGATGGCAGGGTATTATAATAGGCAATGGATTTTTACCATTAGCGGATGCGGCAGCCCGGATACATTTTATATCGCCAAGGGTTATGGCTAAATGTTGATAAGAAATGGTTTTACCAAATGGAATTTGCTGCAAAATTTCCCAAACCCGGATTGAAAAATGACTATACCCTTCCAGGTCTAATGCAATATTGAACATTTGCCGCTGCCCGCCAAAATATTCTTGAAGTTGATGTATAGCTTCTGTTGTAAACTGATTTGCATTTTTATTCGGCACACATGCTTGAATGAGTTTAATATATTTTAAGCCGCTTACTGAGGCACCAATGCACAAATCACCTATTGGACTTGGGTATATTTCTGTAAAAATTTTATCCGTACTGTCTGTGTCTTTACTTGTATATATGGCCGATATTTTCATTGATTTTATATTATTCGCCTTTTCCCAACCTGAATATAGTGTCAATCCCTTTGCCTATGGTCTCTATTCCTTTTGATATTGGCCCACTGGTAATGTCCTCATAATTTTCAGACAAATGACTGTAATCGTGCTGTTTGGGATATATAATAATTTTACTGTTTCGTTCAAAGTGTTTTTCCAACTTGGCGGGTATGTTGTCCAGAACACCCATATAGGAAACGGACCCTTTTCTGGATGTAATCAAAACCAGTAAATCATCATCACGGATTTCCCTTGAAATAACTAAAATCTCTTCCCAATCAGAAAATTCAATAAAGGATAAACCTGCATTAACTTGCCTTTTTTTAGCCACCTGGTCCACTGCTTCAAAGGTTTTTTGTTTACTGATCAATAAAATGGGTATACTTAATTCCTGCGATAGTTTAAAAAATTTGTTGAGCCAGGTTGAAAATCCATTTTCAAGTTCTGAAAGTGGCGGAACAATTAAAACAATTCTTTTTAGTGAAATCAGCGGTTTCTCCAGATTGCATATTAAAATGGTTTTATCTGTGTTGGTCAAAATGGTTTCCAGTTTTTCACCCATTAGCTTTTCCACATAACCCATTTTCTGAGGCCAGCCCATGATTACAATATCGGACATGATTTCTCTGGATGTCCTGGATATGCCACTCATAGCATTGTGATCAATGGTAGCTATGACATTTACTGCGGTTTCAGTGGCTGAGCCCTGCTGGACATATTGTTCCAGATTGTTTTTTGATCTCAGAATATTAAGTTCTGCTTCCTGATCATTTGGAACTACACTCAATATAGAAACGGGATTGGGTGATTTTTTGTCTTTAATTAATAAGGCAAATTCAAGGTTTTTATCAATATTATTTAAGTTAGCTATCGGAAGTAAGATATGTTCACTCGACAAAAAGCTGTCTGCAGGTACGGTGCTGCCAATTCCTTCTCCCGAAATTATAATTTCTTTAGCGGCCTTCTCAGTGGCAAAAGATGCAACCACACAAGTTATTAGTATGAGAATGATTGTTCCGTTCAATATGTTTTCATCCAGGATACCGGCATTATAACCAACAAGAATAATGGCTAAGGTCGCAGCAGCATGAGAGCTGCTGAGACCAAATATCAATTGTCTTTGAGCCCGGGTATATTTAAATAAAAATTGAGTGCAAAACGCTGCCAGCCATTTTCCTAATAAAGCGACTATGGTCAGTGTACCGGCGACAATCAATGCCTTGTTTCCATTAAATATGACACTCGTATCCACAACCATTCCCACTGAAATAAGGAAAAAAGGAATAAAAAGAGAGTTTCCGATAAATTCTATTCTATTCATGAGGGCCGAAGAATGCGGAATCAGTTTGTTTAAAGCTAAACCGGCCACGAATGCCCCTATAATTTTTTCTACACCGGCGACTTCAGCCAGAAAAGCGGCAAAAAATACAACCGATAAAACAAAAATATAGTGGGCATGCTTTTCACTTTCAAGCTTGCTAAAGAACCATTTGGCTATTCTGGGAATAAGAACAAACATGATTAAGGAAAAAATAGCCAGAGATATCGATAGCTTATACCAGAATTCTGCATTCAGATTTCCATTTACATTTCTCATGATCACGGCCAGAATAATCAATACCGCAGTATCAGTGAGTATTGTTCCACCCACTGCAATGGCGACTGCCTGATTTTTTGCAATGCCAAACCGACTTACAATAGGGTATGCCACCAGTGTATGGGTGGCAAACATACTTGCAGTCAGGAAGCTGGCATTAAAATCATATAACAGTAAATAATAGCATACTGGAAATCCAATGGAAATGGGAATAATAAATGTTAAAAATCCAAACAACAGACTCTTGTTTTGATTTACTTTAAATTCATTCATATCCAGCTCAAGTCCGGCAATAAACATGATGTAAAGCAGACCAATAGTCGAAAATAGTTCAACAGCAGATGTTTTTTCCAGTATATTTAATCCATGTGGTCCAATGAGTACACCTGAAATAATAAGTCCAATTATACCGGGAACATTTAATCTTTTTAATAAAATCGGGGAGAGCAGAATGATAAAAAGAATGAGCGAAAAAATTAATACAGGGTTTTTAAGCGGTAACTCAAACTCGTGTATCAAATGGTCAAAAAAGTCATTCATGCACAGATATTTTAGAAGATCTGATTTATTAACGTAAATACCGGTTCATTTGATGTAGATACACTAAAACATATATAATTAATTTTTATCCTGAACCTGATTTTATCGGAACAAATTTAATGAGGTCATGCCGTTTTATATTCTTTTGGAAGTATGTATATACCGAAAGGATTATATTATTATCTGATCAACAGCTTGTATCTGAACGGGACCAATTGGATAGGTTGCGTTTAATAAACCGGTAAAACAGCATACTTGACCGGGCCGTATTTTATTCCCTGTGATACACAAATTACCCTGGCGACCATGTTACCGGAGAAAAAACAGATGAGTTTGAATAGATTTTTTACCGCCGGGCGCTGCATTTGCAGAAAGGATATCCCAAAATAGAGCTCACATAAAAATAGATACCAGCAGTATAGTGAAAAACAGAAGAATAGATTTCTGCTGCTGTATACGACGTAGTTTCAGATTTTATTGTCGCATTTTTCAGATGCGAAATTTAAGATGGGTTAAAAACGTCAGGAATTTTGCTCTTTTGAAATTTGTTGGGCTTCAAGCATGATTCTTTGACTTTCAAGATATTCATAATACCGCTGAATTTTGGTTTTTTCAAAAGTGTCCCTGGGTAAAAAATAGTGTTTTGTGATGTCGTCATCTGCCCAGGGTGAAGCAAAATAATGAACTTCATCATCTTCCACCACATTTTTAAAAATAAAGGCAGCAACAAGTCCCGTCATGGCACCAAAAAGGTGACTTTCCCAGGATATATTTTCAGCCACATTGGGAAACATACTCTCGACACTTCCGGCATATAAGGTCATTACAATCAGCGATAATACGATTGATTTTACATTTTTTTTAAATACACCTGTCCAGAATATAAAAGAAACCAGGCCATAAATGACACCACTGGCTCCAATGTGATAGGATAGTCGGGCAAATAACCAAACCATGATGCCGGTACCTATAGTTATAAAAATAAAAGCTTGTTTCGCTACCCTGGGATAAAATAGAACAAGGATGGAAGTCAGCACCAGGAGCGGAATTGAATTGGAAGCAAGATGCCCCCAGTCTCCATGAATGAAAGGACCGGTGATTATTCCTGTAATACCACCCCATTCTCTCGGAAAAATGCCTAAAAACTGAAGTTTAAGATCCAGCAATTGTTCTGTAACTTCTATAACCCAGATTAAAATTAACAGCAAAATTGGGTATCTGATGCTGTAAACAAATGCACGGATATCTTTATTCATGATTTATCGCTTATCACACAAACTTTCTTTTGACCAGTTTGATAAACGTAGTTGCCTTTTTTACTTTGCTTTCATTTACCCAATCAAATGTATATATGACATTTTCTATGAGATATTGTTTGGCTTCTTCAAAATTATGACAATTATTTAACTTTTGTAAAGTATCGTTAAATTGTTGTTGGTTATTGCCAAACAGTTCCTGCTGCGTGAATATCCGCTCATTTATACCCATTGATTTCGTCAGGTCTTTGATAGCAGATTGAGACAATTTATCTGAAAGATCAGAAATTTTTTCCGAAGCAAACATTTCCGCTAAAATATCTGGATGACTGTTTTTTTCCTCACGCTTCACAATAACCGGCTTTTCTTCCGGCACCACCTCAGTGGGTACTATTTTCTCAATAACCGGAACGGGAGCTTCTGCCGGCACATGCGTTTTTACCTCTGCAACCTGTACCACTTCTGGCTTTTCTTTATGGTTTGGATTGTCGTGCTCCGTCACCACAGCTATTTGGTGCCCCGTATATTTATGGCTGGAAGGGGCAGAAATTTCTGGTTTAGGCCTGGATTCTTTCCCATCCAGAACAATTTCATATAATTCGCGAATATAGCTGAGGAGTAAATCTCTTTCAAGAGATGAAAAATGGCCATCCGAATTTCCATTGTCAGCTAATGCAGAAATTTTGTTTAATTTTTTATTGAAACTTAAGATATCCATAAATTGATGTATTATAAAAAGAGCTTTATATTAAAAAATTAATTAATGTGTTGCAATTTCTGTACCAAATGTATAATCTGCTTTGAATCATGACATTTTATCATGTATTAACGTACTTTTTATTATTGTCATATGAATTTCATGTAATATCTGCCGAATTATTTTTTACTTTGTGACAAATTGAACCTGTATGTTTTTGGAGCCTAGTTTTAAAGGACAGCGAAGCGGCTGGATAGAAGTGATTTGTGGTTCAATGTTTTCAGGTAAGACCGAAGAACTTATCCGTCGTCTGAAAAGAGCAAAAATTGCCAATCAAAAAGTTCAGATATTTAAACCGGCGAAAGATACCAGATACGATGTGGTAAACGTAGTATCGCATGATGATAATGCTATTGCGTCTATTCCGGTACATACCAGCATTGAAATTTTTGACCACATTAAAGAAATCAATGTCATTGGCATTGACGAAGCCCAGTTTTTTGATGACAAACTTCCGGAAGTTTGTCAGAAATTGGCCATAAAGGGAGCACGGGTAATTATTGCTGGACTCGATATGGATTTTAAAGGAAGACCTTTCGGCCCAATTCCCAATCTGCTTGCAGTCGCGGAATACATTACAAAAGTACACGCCATTTGTCCCCATTGCGGCAATTTGGCTACGCATTCATATCGCCTGAGCAATGAACAGGATACCGTAGTTTTGGGCGAAAAAGATAAATATGAACCTAGGTGCAGGGTATGCTACGAAATGGGAAATATCCTCGACTTAAAACTGAGTTAAATAATTTTAATAAAATGATGCACATTTTGGAAATTAATTTACCAACTTTTCAGTTATAAGACCTGATGAAATTATTACACTTTCTATTCATGTTCCTGTTCTTATTTGCAACTGTACTTTTTACGGGTGCTAAAAAGGAAGCTTTGATCACGCCTTCAGAAAATGATTGTATGATTGAAAATACGGCATTCAAAGGTGGGGAAAGAATCGTGTATAAAGCATATTATAACTGGAAGTTCGTTTGGATACCTGCAGGCGAGGCAGAATTTAATATCAGGGAAAATAAAGACTTTTACGAAATTTCTGTAGTTGGCAAGACGTATAAAAGTTATGATCCTTTTTTTAGGGTCAGAGATTATTTTTATAGCGTTATCGATAAAAAAACAATGTACCCAAGACATTTTGTTCGCATCGTAGAAGAAGGGAATTATAGAAAATTTGACAGCATCGTTTTCCGCCAGAACCAACTAACCGCGGTTAGTTTTAACGGCAAATCCCGTGAAACAGCTAAAAGAAAACTTATTACCATTCACCAGTGCACCCATGACCTCCTTTCTGTTTTATATTATATGAGAAATATCAATGTGGCTCAACATAAACCGGGCGATATGATTCCCACTAAAATCCTTTTTGACGAAACCCTCTATCCCATTAAGGTTAGGTTGGATGGTATATACAACAACGTTGAAATTAAAGACCTGGGCACCTTCAATACAATTAAAGTAATTCCCGACCTGGTCACCGGAAATGTATTCAAAGATGGCAATAAAATGAACGTCTGGGTTACCAATGATGGAAATAAACTACCCCTCCTGATTGAATCTCCCCTTTCTGTTGGCAGCGCAAAAGCAGTATTGAAGTCTTATTCTGGCTTGCGTTACAATGTTGACGGAGATAAAGATTGACCCCACTTCTTATTTTACCATTTGTGAAAACTGAATGGATTAATTACCTTTGCTAAATGAAAGCAAAAAAATCCTTTGGGCAACATTTTCTGATCGATGAGTATATTGCAGAAAAAATTGCCAATGGACTGTTAAAATCAGAAAGTTTAAGCAATGTCCTTGAAATAGGTCCCGGCAAAGGGGTGCTCACCAAATATCTGGCGAAACAAGGCAACAACTTGAAGGTTGTCGAGGCAGATAAAGACATGGTCGAATATCTGACCAGAAAGGAAATCATCAATCCGGATCAGATTATATTTTTGGATTTTCTTAAACTTAATTTGTCTAAAGTATTTGATGGCAATCCGTTTTATCTGATAGGAAATTATCCCTACAACATATCTTCACAAATTCTTTTTAAAATGATTAATTCAAAAGAATTGGTCCCGGAAATGGTGGGAATGTTCCAAAAAGAAGTTGCAGATCGGGTAGTGGCGCCACCGGGATCAAAAACCTATGGGGTTATCAGTGTACTTGTGCAGGCACACTATGAAGGCCAAACGATTATAGATGTGCCTCCTTCGAGTTTTAATCCGCCGCCAAAAGTTAATTCAAGCGTGATCAGACTGGTTAGAAAAGAAAACTATACACTACCCTGCGATGAAAAGTTATTCAGAACAGTGGTGAAGACAGGCTTTAACTCCCGGAGAAAAATGCTCCGCAATACACTGAAGCCATTGGTACAAAACTCGGATATGCTCGAAGATCCTTTTTTTACCCAACGCCCCGAGCAACTAAGTGTTCAGGATTTTGTTGATATTACCATAAAATTGTCGAGTCAAAATAAATTAATGTGATATGAGTTTGGAAGCAAAAATTACAAATGACCTGAAAGAGGCCATGAAAAATAAAGATCAGGCCGCCTTGCGTTCCATCAGGGCAATTAAAGCCGCAATCCTTCTGTTTAAAACGGATGGCAGCGGCAATGAACTGAATGAAGATAGTGAAATCAAAATCCTCCAGAAGTTGGTAAAACAACGACAGGACTCCCTGGATATTTATGTCAAACAAGGCAGGGAAGACCTGGCTATTACCGAAAGAGAAGAAATAGCCATCATTCAGCAGTACCTGCCTGCCCAGTTGAGCGAGGAGGAACTTAGAACAGCCATCAGCGAAATAATTAAAGAGACCGGAGCAACTTCAGGCAAAGATATGGGCAAGGTGATTGGATTGGCAAATCAACGCCTGGCCGGTAAAGCAGAAGGCAAAGCTATTGCAGCAACCGTGAAAGCGTTGTTGAACTGATTTTTTGCCTGTTTATCGGGCACTGAATATGAGTGGAACAAAATTCACTACAAATAAATAGATCAGTAGTATTGCCAGCATGTTCATTACAAAGCCGACCTTGATCATATCCTTCATTTTTATGTGATTACTGGCAAATACGATCGCATTGGGGGGAGTTCCCATTGGCAACATGCCCGCACAACTTGCAGCCAGCGTCATGGGAATACCCAATAGAAGCGGATCAATCTGCATGGCTTCGGCAATAGAGGAAACCACCGGAGCAAAAACGATGACTTGAGCTACATTGCTCATAACTTCGCTGATAAATATCGAAAGTACGGTAATCAAAAAAATCATGACCCAAACACTGGATGAAGAACCGGCCAGCCAGTTGCCTAATGCACTGATTATACCCGTTTTTTCAAGTGCTTCAGCCAGACATATGCCTCCACCAAACAACAATAATATCCCCCAGGCCATTTTACCCGTGTCTGACCATACCAGTAATGGTTCTTCTTCTTCATTGTTATTATGGCGCGCTCCCGACGGTATTATAAACAATAACAAGGCGCCAAACACCGCAATGATGGTGTCATCCAGTTTGATCACGTGCTGGATATTATTGATGAACGATCTGAATATCCACAAACTTGCAACCAGTAAAAATACACCCAATACCCTTTTTTCAGGTGACGTCATCGGACCAAGTAACGAAATCTGATCTTTAATAAAGCTGGTGGTGGAAGTATTGGATTTGATATTATTTGGATATAACCATTTGACCATCACGAGGTATAAAGCAAACAAAAGCAATAGCGATAACGGAAAACATAACATCATCCAGCTTACAAAATCTATATCATTCCCGTATTTATTCTGATAAAACCCGATATATGCAACGTTGGGTGGTGTACCGATGATAGTGGCAATGCCCCCAATGTTCGAAGCATACGCTATCGCCAGCATGATGGTTAGATTGAAGGCGGCATGATTTCCGGTTTTTTCCACCTGACTGCCCATCACGGCAATGACTGAAATAGCGATCGGATACATCATCATCGTTGTGGCAGTGTTACTCAACCACATGCTCAACATACCAGTAGAAAGTATAAACCCCAAAACGATACGGTCACCCTGTGTTCCTGTTTTCCGGATGATATTCAGCGCAATTCTTTTGTGTAAATTCCACTTTTCTATGGCTAAACCCAGAATAAATCCGCCTAAAAATAAAAATATCACGGGATTAGCGTATGATTTTGAAGTTTCTTCCAGACTGTTTATATGAAGGATAGGAAACAGAACCAGTGGTATCAGTGCAACAACAGGCATCGGTACAGCATCCGTTACCCACAAAATGATCATGAATAATGCCACCGACAATACCAGCTGAGCGGATTGTTCAAAACCAAAAATATTTATGTTATAAAACAAGACCACCAATATAATACTGACGGTTACTATGCTTAAATGGATTGAACTTTTGGAAAACTGTTTGATCATCCTGAAAGGCACGGCTATACTATTGTTTTATAAATTTTAAATTTTGTATGTCACGGCCATCCGAAATCCTTACAATGTACATGCCGGGAGAAAATGGATCAAGGTTCAGTTCAAGGGTAGATTTATCAATATTTTGATAAGGTACTTCAACAATTTGCCCTGTACTATTCATTATGTAAATACTTAATATTGCAGGAAAGCTTGTATTTGAATAAAGCCGGATCGAATTAATAGCCGGGTTGGGAAGAATAACAATTTTAGCATCTTCTGTACTGATGATCGATGTATCTTTGATTTCCCACACCTTGTCCAGATACGCTATTCGGCTTTTTACCCAGGTTTTTAGAAAACTTTTTTCTTCCGCATAGGTAGAGCCGACATAGTAATTCGGCCATACATACTGACCCAGCACGGGCCACCTTTGAAAATTTCTTTGTTGTGGCTGTTCAAGCATAGTGGATAACGAATCGATCACAAAATTGACCCGGTCATTGGAAAATTGTTCTGCCCTCAGATTTTTCCAGCGCAACTTTAGTGCTTCATAAAACGATTCATCTTCCAAAAATCGGTTCCACCAAAAGTGAATTACCCAACCATCACCGGGACATACTTTGTTAAATGTAGTAATGATAAGCCCTTCAGGGTTCCCTTGTGTACAATAATCTACATTTCCAAAACCCAGATTGAAATCCCAGACAGGACCGAATTTTATTTTTCCACCATCACTATCTCTTTCTTTATAAAAATAGGTGCTCAACCGATAGGCATCCGGATTTTTGGTGATTTCATTCATGATGATATAGTCCATCAGACTCTGGGTATCTATATATTTTCGGTAACCCAAATTTGCATCTTTAAAATTTTCTCCGGCTATACTATTTTCAACGGCATTCATATGCTGCCTGATATAGCTTTTTTGTTGGGTTGTAATATCTGTTGCCTTGGGATAATCGTATTGAAAAAATGTATTTTGCCAGGCGCCTGAATAAGGAGAATATAATGAATTCCAGCCCTGGCCACTATTTGTACCCGTTTCTTTATCGATTTTAATGATATAACCTCCGGTTAACGCATCGCCGGTATTATCAGTTGTTTCCATTTTTTCAATATCAACACGGTGTTTGTCCCGTTTTATTTTTTCAACCAACAGGTATACACCTTGATATTGCCCGTTCAATACCAATTCATTGTACCGTACCCGGGGCGCATATTCCATAATAGACCCCGCCAAAATGTAACTTAACGCATCGCGCATCAGCGACTTGTCATTATACGTGGCATTTAACGTCCAGTCACTTTCTTTGGGCATACCCAGCAGCGAAACATCAAGATCAGCTCCGGTATTATCCCAGGTTTCAAATCCATAAGGTTGCTTTGGAAACCATTGCGATGTGGAGCCCCTCAACTCGATGCCGGCTTTCCCTGAATAATTATTTGGTGTATCTGTTATCCTGTTTTCTATGCCGGGACCGTTATCAATAATGCCCATATCAACTTTTATTTTGGGCTCATCTTGTATTTGTTGACCACCGGTGCTGATGATGATGATGGGCAAATTTGATTTTGTCAAATTTACTTGCCCCAGTATACCCCAACTGCAGAATAAAAATAGAGCTGATATACAATTTCTCATCGGTTTTATAAATTTCAGTAAAGATAATACCATTAGAGTTATCTGTTCCTGCACGGCATGCGTTTATGCGTTTTTAAATTTTATAATGCCCGGCTTGCGACAATATGAAGGCCAAAAAATGAACACGAAGTATAAATATAGTTTGCACATAAACCGTTGTTAATGATTTTATAAAAATATATTTATTTAAAAGTATTGACATTATTAAATTAATAATTTAACTTTGAGTTTAATTATTAAAATATAGTATATGGCGGCAACTTTGACTGAAAATAATGTTTTAAAAGGGGGTGAGTTTCTCATCAGGGAGAGTAATTTTAGAGATTTATTTATTCCCGAAGATTTTAATGAAGAACAACGAATGGTTAAAGAAACCGTTCGCTCCTTTGTAGAACAGGAGATTCTTCCGGTTGTCGACCGGATTGAAACCCTCGAAGAAGGCCTCATTCCTTCTATTTTAGATAAATTTGCCGCTTTGGGATTGCTGGGCACACATATGCCCGAAGATTTGGGAGGCAGCAATCTGGATTATATTACCAATACCCTCATTGGCGAAGAAGTAGGTCCGTCAGGTTCATTCAGTGTTAGCTATAATGCACACACCGGAATCGGCATGCTGCCCATTCTTTATTATGGTACCGAAACGCAAAAATTAAAGTATTTGCCCAAATTGATAACAGGCGAATTGAAATCAAGTTATTGCCTTACCGAACCTTCCAGTGGTTCAGATGCACTTTCTGCCCGTTCCACAGCGGTTTTAAGTGAAGATGGTAAACATTATATCCTCAATGGCCAGAAAATGTGGATTACGAACGCCGGCTTTGCAGATATATTTACGGTTTTTGCACAGGTCGATGGCGATAAATTTACGGGATTTATCCTCGAAAAAGGTATGCCAGGTTTTACCCTTGGCGCAGAAGAAAAAAAACTGGGTATAAAAGGTTCTTCAACCCGTCAGATATTTATGGAAAACGTGTTGGTTCCGGTTGAAAATTTACTGGGCGAAGTAGGCAAGGGCCATTTGATCGCATTTAACGTCCTCAATACAGGCAGATTTAAACTTGGGGCTTCATGCCTGGGCGGGTGCAAAAAAATTACCGAAATTGCCGTTAAATATGCCAATGAAAGAGAACAATTTAAAGTTCCGATTTCTTCGTTTGGCGCTATCCAGTATAAAATTGCAGAACAGACCATCCGTTGTTTTGTGACCGAAACGGCAATCTACCGTACGGCACAGCTGATTCAGCACGGCGAAATGTTTTATAAAAATTCGGGATTGGATTTTGCAGTGTCTAAACAACAGGCAGCAGAAGAATATGCTTTGGAATGTTCCATAATTAAAATTATTGGCTCGGAAACACTGGATTATGTAGTGGATGAAACAGTGCAAATATTTGGAGGAATGGGGTATTCTGAAGAGGGTGTAGTAGCCAGAGCGTACCGGGATTCCAGAATCAACCGGATTTTCGAAGGAACCAATGAAATTAATAGAATGGTTATGCTTAGCACCATCCTCAAGAGTGCAATGAAAGGCGAATTGGACTTAATGACGCCTGGCATGGCCGTACAAAACGAATTGCTGAATGGGGTGTCTTACGGAGAAGTGTATTCAGGAGATTATGCCGCTGAACAAAATGCAGTCGCCAATTTTAAAAAGATCCTGATTATGCTCCTGGGTTCAGCAGCACAACAGGCTATGGGCGGACAACTCAATTTGAAAACGGAACAGGAAATCCTGATGAATCTAGCCGACATCATCATTGAAATATTTAACGCGGAAAGCACTTTAATGCGCGTTATGAAAATAGCAGCATCGTATCCGGATAAAAATATAGACGTTTACAATGCCTTACTGCGCACCCATCTGCACGATGCTACAGGCAGAGTCACAAAACACGCAACAGACGCCATAGCTTCTTTTATAGCACCGGAAATGCAGGGTGGTTTTATCAGCGGAATTAGAAAGTATACGAAATATCCGCTTCAGAATGTTAAGGAAAACAGGCGTTTAATTGCAGGAACAATGATTAAAGAAGGGGTATATTGCTTCTAATTTGGTCGCTGAATTAGTTTTTGAGTTCCATTTGCAATCATTAATATCCGTATTTCAAGATACATCCGAAGGAATAAGGGTATTGTGGAGAACAAATTCCAATCTGCATTGCTATGTATTTAATAACTTGTCCGACTAACGCCTCTATGACGCCATCCTCAAATTTCCATTCGGACATTATTGCAGGATTAGGCAGTTCAATGGAATCGGTAAACGCAATATTTTACCTGTCGTAGCTTTCTATGCAGCATGCAGGAACTACGACCAACGGATCTTGTCTAGATGTTTTGATCAAAGATAATACGGGTAACGTCGGATTTTATTGCATTAAATTTTTAATGCGTATTTTGGTTTTAAAACTCACTGGTAAAATGAAATTGTATATCGGGATGATTTTCTTGAACCATCTTTAACGACCAGGCGGATTCCGCCAAAAAAACAAGTTTGCCATCCGTATCTTTTGCAAGATCTTTTTTTCGCCTGGCAGTAAATTCTTTTAACGCAACCGGATCTTTACAACTGACCCAGCACGCCTTGAACAAATGCACGGGCTCATAATCACAGGATGCCCCGTATTCATGTTTTAACCGGTATTGGATCACATCAAATTGAAGGGCACCAACCGTGCCTATTATTTTACGGCCATTATCTTCTTTGGTAAATAACTGTGCTACACCTTCGTCCATAAGCTGGTCCAGACCCTTGTTGAGCTGTTTGGTCTTCATCGGGTCCGTATTATTGACAAAACGGAATTGCTCAGGTGAAAAACTGGGAATGCCTTTAAAATGCAAAGCTTCCCCTTCTGTCAGCGAGTCTCCGATCTTAAAATTGCCCGAATCATACAAACCTACGATATCTCCCGGGAATGCCTCATCAATAACGGATTTTTTAGAAGCCATAAAGGCAGTGGGATTGGGAAATTTCATGTTTTTACCCTGCCGTACATGGTAGTAATTGGTATTGCGTTCAAAGGTTCCGGAACATACCCTTAAAAAGGCAATCCTGTCCCGGTGTTTTGGGTCCATATTGGCATGGATTTTAAAAATAAACCCGGTGAATTTATTTTCTTCCGGAAACACCGCCCTTTCTTCAGTTTCTCGGGGTAGCGGATTGGGCGCAATATCCACAAAACAATCCAGCAACTCCTTTACACCAAAATTATTGACAGCACTGCCAAAAAATACAGGACAGATGTCGCCTTTCAGATAGCTTTCTCTTGAAAAATCTGGATACACCGAAACAATGGTGTGGATTTCTTCTCTCAGCTCATTGGCAGCATGCGATCCCACTTTTTTGTCCAGCAAGGTATCATCAAGGTCCGACACTTTAAATACATCTTCTTCTTCCTGTTTGCCATGCGGACTGAAAAGGATCAGATTTTTTTCATACAAACTATATACACCCTTAAATCGCTGCCCCATACCGACGGGCCAGCTCAGCGGCGTGACATGCAATCCAAGTTTTGTCTCTACTTCATCCAGCAGATCAAATGCATCTTTGCCTTCCCTGTCGAGTTTATTAATAAAAACGATAATAGGCGTATTCCTCATCCTGCAAACTTTAACCAGTTTTTCAGTCTGCTCTTCTACCCCTTTTGCCACATCAATCACAACAATAACACTGTCAACCGCTGTCAGCGTACGATAAGTATCCTCCGCAAAGTCCTTGTGACCCGGCGTATCCAGGATATTGATCTGCTTGTCCTGATATTCAAAAGCCATAACCGAGGTGGCTACAGAGATACCTCTTTGCTTTTCAATCTCCATAAAGTCAGAGGTAGCATGTTTTTTAATTTTGTTCGATTTTACTGCACCGGCCTCCTGTATGGCACCACCAAATAGAAGTAGTTTTTCGGTCAGCGTTGTTTTACCCGCGTCGGGGTGCGATACAATTCCAAATGTTTTTCTTTTATGTAACTCTTCTATATAACCCATGAATTTATGGTTTGCTGAAAAAGACTGCAAAAGTAAGAAAAATTAGAGAAATAGCCCTCCAATTTATACATTCAGACCAATCCTTTTCCCGGTTTCAGAATTAAATGTATTTTAATTTTAAAAAATCAGGATTTAAATTCATTTTTTACCCGGCTTTAAAATCCAACCCTTTTGATTATAAAATGCTCAAAATCATCTGGGTACAAATCGCATTTTTATTTCTTCTGTAATTACACGGGTTTTTATGCGGAAACATTTTATTATTTGACTTGAAAAAGGTTAAAAAAAACGGCTTTATGGCATAGTTTCTGATTTATAGTGTCTATGGACATTCAGAAAATTAATCGACGGCATTTTGTAGAAACAGACCTGTATTACAGAGTTAGCTTGGGATTGTCTTCCAAATTATTAAGATACGAAAATGAAATTTTTCACATCGAAGTAACACTGGGAAGAAAGTGGGAAAAAAATTACAACGCAACTGCTGCTGAAATTGCATATGCCTGGAAGTCCAATCATCCTGAATTATCACTGGCTATTGGGTGCAAGGTTTTTATTATTGACCTGAAAACCAACGAAATGAAAACGACCCTGATTCAGGCCGGCATCGCACCCGGATACGACGCCTTTAAAGGAATTCTTTTTCGTAAAAACTACCTGAACTGAATTATCTTTGCACCATATGGTGCAAATACCCTACATTCATACCGAAACATTTAAAATACGGACTTCAGAAATTAACCATCTGAAAGAAATTCATGCTTTTGCGTTGATCCAGTTAATGCAGGAAGCGTCGATGCAGCATACTATTGGCATGAAAGTGTCTGTATGGGATATGGAAGCACTAAAAGCCGGCTGGGTATTGCTGAAAATGGAAGTTAATTTTTATCACTACCCCACACTGAATGAACGCGTCACTATAAAAACATACCCCTCAGGCCTCGAAGGTTATTTTACCTTCAGAGATTATTTGGTGTATAGCGAAGACGGTACGCTTTGTGCTTCGGCATCCAGTATGTGGACCATGTTTAATACAGAAACCAGAAAAATGGTCAAAATACCGGAGCATTTTGGTACGCTGGTTTATAAAGACGCAGAACCCCTGCCAAAACCGGATAAAAAATTATTGGCTCCGGAGGCCGGTCCTTCGGAGTCTAACGTCACGGTCAATTATTTTCACCTCGATTGGAATGGACACGTCAACAACGTCCAGCTCATCAGACTGATGATGGAATCACTGAATAACGAGTTGTTAGTTAATAATAAACTATTGACATTGTCTCTGCAGTTTAAAACCGAAGCAATGCTTTCGCAGCAATTGACATTTGTACATCAGCCTGTAGGTAAACAAACCTTCATCCACGCCATCCGTGACCTGAATTCCGGAAAAGATGTAGTATTGGCGCAGTCCGAATGGCTTCCACGATAAAACATCTTTTTACCTTGATTACGGGATAAACCAACCCATAATTGTGCTTATACCCAAAATGAGTCCACCCACCCATCTCCACCCGGAGCAACAGAGAAGACAAAAAAAGTAAGGAATACGAAAACTAATAAGCACCTCCGAAGAGCTATAGTGTATAGCAGTAAATTTCTAAAGCCTTTTTCCTGACTTGACTCAGATATATTTAGTGTGGTTTTAAATACTAGATTATTAGCATTATAATGATCTATTTTTCATAGGTATTTCATACTAACATGGTTATTGTATTAAAGATCAGAGTAGGGAAGATTGCATCAAAAGTCAAAGCAGTTCGAATATTAAGGTAGAAAGGACTTTTTTGATGAAGGTATTTCGTCCGCCTTTTTGTCTTTAGCTTAAAAGTATCTGGAGACGGAGTGAACAAAAAACTGTTTGAGCCAAAAGAACGAATTATCGAAGTACAAATCTAAAATAATTGGAAAGTAAAATTAAAGAACGGAAGTAAAAGGCGAGTTTTTTTTGTTTCCGTCGGGAAGATGACTTTTAAGCGTTAAGAAGACAAAACAGCGGCGGCATTTTTTGCTTACTTTTTTTTGCTGCAGAAAAAAAGTGAGAGCCTTGCCGGCTTGAGGCAATAGAATAATCAGAGATAGGATTTTTAGTTTATCAGCAATGATTAATTGAAATAATTGCTTGGTGCCAAAGTGTTAATAACACACCTAAAAAAAGTAGATGGCCATATCCTAAATTTTTTCCACCATACTAAAAGGGACATGTCAGGTGCTAATACCCAAAATGAATCCACCCACCCATCTCCACCCGGAGCAACAGAGAAGACAAAAAAAGTAAGGAATACGAAACCAAATAAGCCGCTCTAATGAGCTATAGTGTATAGCAGTAAATTTCTAAAAATTGATTTGAATTAATTTGAATGGGCAAAAAGAAAGGAGGGCAAAAAGCAGATATACCTGTTGCCCTCCCTGTTTTTATTGAACCAGTGATTGCAACTTCATAGCCAGCCCCATATCCCCTTTGATCTTGACCTTCCCCGACATGACGGCCATCATGGGATTGAGCTCACCACTCTTGAGTTGCATAAACGTATCCGCATCAGTACTGATTGTACACGCAGCTTCTTCATCATTTTGCGATACAACATTACTGTTACCCGTACCATCAATTAAGATGATGTTGTCACCCAGTACAAATTTCATTTTAGCTCCGAAAGGAGCTACATTGGCTGCCTGTGCTTTTACAGCCGACAAAATGTTTTCAAAACTCATTTGATTAATATTATTATTAAAATTTAAAAAATTAATTCTTTATCACCATCAGCAAGCGTCAGCTTATCGGCATGCATGATTGTCTCAGCAGCAGCTTTGGTTTTGGGCAGTTCATATTTAAAATAAAACTTCATCGTATGGATTTTAGCCTCATAAAAGGCGGCATCGTACTTGGTATCCCCCTGCAGCAGGGCTTTTTGTGCACATACAGCCATTTTTAACCATTGGTTGGCTATGATAATATTGGAAGCCATCTCCATAAATATAGTAGCATCAGCCAGGAAATTTTCATAGTCTCCTTGTTGTGCATAAGGCAATAAATACCCCAGCACTTGCTGCATCTCACCCATTTTTTTTGAAAGCTGTGCAGCATAGGGCGCCAGGGTTTCCAGTCCCGATGCGGCTTCAATCGTTTTTAAAATGATTTCTGTCAGCAACTGAAGGGCCTTGCCGTGTTGCATGGTTATTTTTCTGCTGAGCAAATCCAGAGACTGTATTCCTGTTGTTCCTTCATAAATGGCCATGATTCGGATGTCCCTGAGATATTGCTGCAATGGAAAATCCATACAGTAACCATATCCACCCAAAATCTGAAGCCCGTTATTGATAGATACCCTGCCCGATTCAGCGGGATACGTCTTGGCAATAGGGGTCAGTAATTCCAGCAGTAAATGATGGTTCTCCTGATTTTCCCCGGCATCACAATGGGCAATATCACTGTGTTTGGAACATTCTATCAGCAAACTAAGAGAACCCTCAACGATGGCTTTTTGACTCAATAACATGCGGCGTACATCCGGATGATTGATGATCAGCGTTTGCCCCGCTGAGTTGTCCTTTTTCCCGTGGTTTAATATTTTTCTGCCCTGGGCGCGCTCTTTGGCATATTGCAGGGAGGCATAATATGCTGCAGTAGCTGTTGAAGCAGCGGTCATGCCCACATCAATGCGGGCCCCGTTCATCATCTGAAACATATACTTCAATCCCTGATGTGGTTCACCCACCAGATACCCGCGACAGTCGTTTTGTTCACCATAGACCAGATGAACCGTACTGTAACCGCGTTGGCCCATTTTTTGAAAATCGGCAACCGCATGAACATCATTATACTCAAGACCACCACCGTCGGTTGGCCTGTATTTTGGTACTGCAAATAAGGATATGCCTTTTGTGCCGGCTGGCGCTCCTTGTATTCGGGCAAGTGTCAGATGAACAAAATTGTCAACACCTTCATGGTCACCACCGGAAATGAATATTTTTTGCCCCTGTATTTTATAATATCCATCCTCCGCAGCAATGGCAGAAGTTGTGATGTCAGAAAGAGAACTTCCGCTTTGCGGTTCCGTCAGCGCCATGGTCCCGCCCCATTTACCGGCAAGCATGTTGGGAATAAATTGTTTTTTAAGCGTTGCACTACCGAAGGTGGCTATCAGATGCGCTGCTCCCGAAGTCAGACCAAGATACCCGGGTATATGATTATTGGCCGCTTCAAAAATATGATTCGTGGCATTGGCAAGCATATGCGGCATTTGCATGCCTCCGTCTTCATGGTCAAAATAAGTGCCAAGCCATCCGTTTTCACCGGCATGGGTAAATACCCGCTTTAAGATGGGATGCGAATGCACTTTGCCGTCTTTATAATATACCGGCTTTTCATCCATTTCCTTGTAATAGGGATAAAAATCCTGATCAGCCCACGACTTTGCGGAGTCCAGAAGTATTTGAATTGATTCCGTGTCATAGTCCGAAAATCGCGGATATTTTAATAAATCCTCAATTTGGTGAACATCAAAAAGTAAAAACTTTAAGGTGTCCATGCACATATAACCTGCCATATAGCGTTACTTTAAAATTAAACTCGAAGTTAAATTTATTATTGTATTATGCAAAATATTTTTGCACTTTATCCGGATTTCTTTTGCTTTTATCCTATACAACGTTTTTACACTTGGTTACATAATAATGCCCGAAACAACAGTGCCGTTTCGCAACTTATTTCCCCCGCCGCTGCATCCTGAACGGTATGCATTTGAAAAAAGAAGTGCCGAAATAAAGCGGTTTCGGCTTAAAGTTTGAACCTGAACTCTCGGGCCGATTACCAACTTGTCTTATTTTTGACTAAAGTTACCCCAAACCCCGGCTGGCTTTCACCCACAGTGCGTTAAAAATTGTTTAATTTTGGGCGTGAAGTGTTACTTTTACGGTCAAGTATAAGTTTTGATATAAAGCCGGATTGCGTTTCGGATTTTGTTACAAAAGAATACAGGAGAAGAGAGGGCGCCACAACGAATTTTTTTAAACCTGACGCGGACAAAGCGGTAGGGTAGTGGAAAAAGGGAGTACGGAAACGAATAGGATTTTGGAGAACCTCAGTTTTTTTAGTAACAAATTGCTGAAGCGTATTTTCGGGAAAAAGGGTTTATATTTCAAAACAACAAAAACTAAAGTTATGAAAACAGTATTTTACACCATCGTACTGGCAAGCCTTTTATCTTCCTGCAAATCAGTGGAGAAAATGGTTGAAAAAGGGGAGTATAACAAGGCATTTTATTACGCAATTTCAAAACTTCAGGGGGATAAAACCAAAAAAACGGAATATGTGAAGGCACTGGAAAAGGCATATTCCAAGCTGAATAGGGCCTCACTGAAAGAGATTGAAAAATTGCAGCCTGATGTAAAACCTGAAAATTGGAATAGAGTGCTGTCCCTGTATCAGGATATGGAATCCAGGCAGGAACTGCTGGATCCGCTTTTGCCTTTGATCAGCGAAGACGGTTATAGGGCAAATTTTAATATTCAGAGCTATAGTTCAGAGATCCGCAATGCCGAAGAAAACACCTGCCTGTATTATTACAACAATGCATTGGACCTCTTATCAAAGACCGAAAAGACAGGTGACAAATCCTGGGCCAGGGATGCGTACGACGAACTTAAAAAAATTGAAAGGTACAGACGCAATTACAGGGATAGCGACAAGTTGATCAATAAAGCTTTGGATCTGGGCCTGACCACCATTCAGTTTGAAATTTTTAATGATTTAAGAGATTTTCAAAGCTATAATATTGAGCGGGAATTAGCCACGCTGGCAGTCTCCAGACTCGACAATTTATGGTACAATTACAGAATGAATATTGGCAGCAAAGAAAAACCTGATTTCACAGTCATAATGGAACTGAATGATATCAACTTTAGCCCTGAACGCGAACGCGTCAATAATTATTCAGAATCCAAAGAAATTTTGATAAGAAAAGATAAAGTAAAAGAAAAAAGAGATAGCGTGGAAGTATGGGTGGAAAAGGAAGTGTATGAAAAAGTTAGAGCCGACATTTCCGAAGTATTCAGAGAAAAAAAATCTGAACTCCATGGCAGACTGAGGGTCATGAATACCCGTTCCGAAGAAGTGATTAAAACGGTTCCAATCAACGTGTTTTATGATTTTACGGGCTATGGCTGCCGATTTACGGGCGATGAAAGAGCACTTAAAGATGAAAGTAAAAAGAAAATGGACGCGTTTCTTGAATCATTTCCCACAGATGCCACTTTGGCCGGCGACCTGGCAAATGCTTTCCGGAATGCAGTACTGAGCGAAGTAAAAAAAATGAATTTTGAGTAGATATAAAAGCATGTCTGCTAATCAGTGGATAAGTTGGAATTTTGTATAGGACTAAATAAACTAAAATTGGGATGTGGCAAAGTATTTTACCTGAAGCTGCATCCCATTTTTTTTTGCATTAAGGAAAAAAAAAGTATACCAAATAAAACTTAATGCAAACGATAGGTCAATTTTGCTTTTTGTAATTTCTGATCCCAGTGTAAATGAAAACAAGAATAATTTGCAGTTCATTCCCGATCCAAAATGGACAGCCCCACGTTTTTGATTACGATGATTTCCCCCCCGAATTTTTAATTTTTTCTTCAATAAGCGTCGTAGAATATCCGTCAATAAAATGCAGTGACCGGACCACACCCCCGTTTTTAAGTACAACTTCACTGCCAACGATTTGCTCAGGCTTCCAGTCTCCGCCTTTCACCAGGATATCAGGCATGATGGCATCGATCAGCCCTGAAGGATCATCGGTTTCGAAGACCACAACAGCATCCACATTGGACATGGACGCCAGAATATGTGTCCGGTTGAACAAATCATGGATAGGCCGGTTTGGTCCCTTTAGCCTTTTGACAGAGGAATCACTGTTCAGACCCACCACCAGTTTGTCTCCCAGCGATTTGGCCTCTTCCAGATACAGCACATGCCCGACATGGATCAAATCAAAACATCCGTTGGTAAATACGATTTTACAGCCCGCTTTCCGCCATTGCTGTAGTATGGGGGCAAAGTCTTCGGCATGATAGAATATTTTATCCTGAATTTTTAGCATCGTCAGCTTTTATTTATGGCAGGCAATAAGATCAAAGCGATGGTACCAAATACGATATTCACAAATATCTGTATGGAGAAAAAAACAATATTGGCAAATGAAAAGGCATCCGCGCCGGCTATGCCATACATGGCCAGTGCTTCGCCGACAAGATAATGGTAACTGCCCATACCACCTGGCGTGGGTATTAAAATTCCAAGACTACCAAATACGAAGACAACAAGCCCTGCGGTAGGGCCAAGATGGGAAGTAGGTCCAAATGAAAAGAAAGCAAAATACATCATAAAGTAGTAGATCACCCATATGCCTACAGTATACACCACAAAGAGGGGTATACTGGACACCTTTTTTACACTCTGCACCCCATCATTAAATCCGGAAAATAACCCGAGTATTTTTTTACCAATAACCGAATTGCGGATATTATCTCGGTACGAATAGGCGGAATACGTAATGCCAACACCCACTAAAAGAAAAACAGCAACAAACACCGGACTGTTGATGAGCAAATTTAATTTTTCTTCCAGATTAATGTTTTCATCCAGATAAGTTAAAAAATCACTGCCTCCGACCAGCATGGCCAGGCCGATCACCAGAGCCAGCATGATTACGTCAAATATCCGGTCAGTAAAGATCGTTCCCAGCGCTTTTTCAACGGGAATTTCTTCATACTGCGATATCAGACCGGCCCGAATGACTTCTCCCGATCGGGGTATGCCCAGATTGGCCAGATAATTGATCATGATGGTCCCCAAAAGATTGATAAACTTGGGTTGGTACCCGATGGCCTTAAACATCATTTTCCACCGCAATGCGCGCAATACATTGGTCAGCATAAACAACATCATGGTGATGACCACCCAAAAATAATTGGCATTGCCGATATCACCGGCTATTTTCTGCAGCAGACTGCATTGATCTGCCGCTATGCCTTTTAATTGACAATCTGCCTGAAATGCCACATTTTGACGGTGATAAACCAGGTACAGAATGATGATGCCCACAGCAAAAAATACACTTACTTTTATTCCTTTGACAAGATGTTTTTGCATAATAGGTAAGGTCGGTTTTCTGATACCCTGATTTTTAAGTTTATTTTAATGAAGCCGGTTGTTTTCATCAGGAAATACAACGACAGCCTTGTAGCTTTTTGCTTCTTCAGGAGTCATCAGCGCATAACTGACGATGATCACGATATCGCCCACAGCCGCTTTTCGTGCCGCAGGCCCGTTCAAACAGATCACACCCGATCCCCTTTCCCCCTTTATAACATAGGTTTCCAGTCGCTCGCCATTGTTATTGTTGACCACCTGAACTTTTTCGCCGTCATATAGATTTGCAGCATCCATCAGGTCCTCATCAATGGTGATAGAGCCAACATAATTCAGATTGGCTTCCGTTACTTTTACCCTGTGGATCTTTGATTTATGTATGTGTAAAAACATGTTATTGAAATAATTGCTGAAAATAAAGCGCAAATATCAGAAAAAATAGTCAGAACAGTATGAATTCCACCCACTATATATCTCCGGCCTTACCGATGGTCGATGTCTAAAGGATGGTCGATGTTGATGGTCGATGTCTCTGACATCGATCTATCGAAGGTCAAAGCCGTAGACCAAAGCCGATGGTCCATTTCAAAGAGATGGTCGAAGTCTCCGACTTCGATCCCGAAGGTCAAAGTCGGATGTTCAAAAAATGGTCAATGTCAAAGGGATGGCCAAAGTCCCCCGATGGTCGATGTCTCTGACATCGATCCCATACTACAAGAATTTAAAACTTTTATATAATGATGGTTGATGTCTAAAAGATGGTCAAAGTCCGATGTTCAAAGCTAATGGTAGATGTCGAGGAGATGGTCGATATTGATGGTCGATGTCTCTGACATCGATCCCGAAGGTCAAAACAAATGGTCAATGTCTAAAGGTTGGTCGATATCGATGGTCGAAGTCTCCGACTTCGATCCCGAAGGTCAAAGTCCGATGTTCAAAGCAAATAGTCAATGTCAATGCGATGGTCGAAGTCTCCGACTTCGATCCCAATGATCTAAAGGCAGACTGCAACTAAGATACTCAATTTATCCTTTCTTAAAAAGATTTTGTCAAAGCTTGATTAGAAAATAAGGAATCATTAAAATACACAGTCAATACATCCAACAAATATTAAAAATGTATTTACAAAACATTTTGGTTCATTGGGTTGAAATATTTAGGATTTATTTAAGATAGTGATTACACTTTATTTAAAAAGATTATTATACGTTTGTACTATCCATTCTAATCAATTGGAGAAAAATACACCGCACCCCGTTTAAAGTTTAAAATAAATTTTTTTACCGATGAGTAATTACTTTTCGGTGGTAGGTGTTTTTTTTTAATTAACCTGATGCCCGAAGTCTCTGACTTCGATCCTATATGTAAAGAATTTATAATTCGTTAGCCGACTGACGTCAAATAGCGCATTATGTTTGTTGAAACCATTGATTCTATACTACTTTAAATACATTGTTTGTATGAGAACTGTAATATCTTTCATTATCGCCCTGGGTTCTATGTATATTGTAGCCGGCCAAAGTAATAAAACGGATAAACTCCCCAGATGGGAAATCGGTTTGGATATTTTGCCCTTGCTCAAAGATACATCCTATCACATGAAGGAATCCGTATTGCTCAAGTACAGGATCGGAGATAAAGTAAAGCTGAGGACCAGGGTTGGGATTTATTTTGACGATGTAAACAATCAACCTACCAATCCGCCATTTACTGATACGATATGGGGAAACAGGCCTAGAGTGTATTTTAGTTTTGGTATAGAAAAACCTTTGCTTATGGTTTCAAAAGTCCATATTTATTGGGGTGCCGATGCCTTTATTTATTACAAAAAAAATGATGTGTACAGCCATTCCAAAGCTTTAGGAATACCTGCTACAGAAAACGAAGCCTGGATAGATGACAGGGAATACAAAACGGGGATCAACGCTTTTATCAATGGCGAGTATCACTTTACTGATCATTTCAGCCTAAATGTAGAGGCTTTCTGTCAGATAGCGTACAGACATGAAAGGTATTATGACAAAGAATACAGAGACGGTCAATTATTTACTGTCGGAGGAAGAACTATCAAACGATTCCTCACCCAAATTCAACCAATTTCTTCTATTAATTTAATCTACAAATTTTAAAATTAGTATATACCGATGGTGGAAGTTAAAGGCATGGTCGATGTCTAAAGGATGGTCGAAGTCTCCGACTTCGATCCCGAAGGTCAAAGCCGAAGACCAAACCTGATGCCCGAAGTCTCTGAATACGATCTTATACGTAAAGAATTTATAATTTGTTAACCCACTGATGACAAATAACCTATTATGCTTGTTAAAACCATTGATTCAATAATACTTTAAATACATCGTTTGTATGAAAACTGTAATATCTTTCATTATCGCCATGGGTTCTATGTATATTGTAGCTGGCCAAAATACTAAATCGGATAAACCACCCAGATGGGAAATCGGTTTGGATATTTTACCCTTGCTCAAAGATACATCCTATCACATGAAGGAGTCCGTATTGCTCAAATACAGGATCGGAGATAAAGATAAGTTAAGGACCAGGCTTGGGATTTATTTTGATGATGTAAACAATCAACCTTCCCACCCTCCATATACAGACACTATATGGGGAAACAGACCTCGTGTGTATTTTAGTTTTGGAGTGGAAAGATTGTTGCTTATGGGTGCAAATGTCAGTGTTCATTGGGGTTTTGATGCCTTTATTTTTTACAAAAAAAACGATGTGTACAGACATTCAAAAGCCTTAGGTATCCCTCCTACAGAAAACGAATCCTGGATTGATGATAGGGAATACAAAACGGGTATCAACGCTTTTATCAATGGCGAGTACCACTTTACTGATCATTTCAGCCTGAATGTAGAGGCTTTCTGTCAGTTAGCGTACAGACATGAAAGGTATTATAACAAAGAATACAGAGATAGTCAATTTTTTACTGAAGGAGGCAGAACAATTAAACGTTTTTTGACTCAAATTCAACCAATTTCTTCCATTAATTTAATCTACAAATTTTAAAATTAGTATACCGCTGGTTGATATCTAAAGGAAGGTCGATATCGATGGTCGATGTCAAAAGAGATGGTCGATGCCGATGGTCGATGTCTCTGACATCGATCCAGTACAACAAGAATTTAAAACATGTATATAATGATAGTAGATGTATAAAGAATGGTCGAAGTTTAAAGGATGGTCGATGTCTAAAGGTTGGTCGCTATGGATGATCGATGTCTCTGACATCGATCCCGAAGGTCAAAGCCGAAGACTATAGCCGCTGGTTGATATCTAAAGTATGGTCGAAGTCCGCCGATGGTCGAAGTCTCCGACTTCGATCCCAAAGGTCAAAGCTGAAGACCAAAGCCGATGGTCCATGTCAAAAAGATGGGTGAAGTCTCCGACTTCGATCCCGAAGGTCAAAACAAATGGTCAATGTCTAAAGGTTGGACGATATCGATGGTCCTATGCGATGGTCGATGTCTCTGACATCGATCCCATACTACAAGAATTCAAAATTAGTATATAACGATGGTCTATGTCTAGGAGATGGTCGAAGTCTCCGACTTCGATCCCCGAAGGTCAAAGCCGAAGACCAAATCTGCTGGCCGATGTCTAAGCGATGGTCGAAGTCTCTGACTTCGATCCCGAAGGTCAAAGCAGATGGCCAAAGCCTACTAATAAATTTATTATTTCTTAAAACAAAAAAAGGCCCCGAACCATTGCCCGGAGCCCCCCAAAAAATTAAATACTACGCCAAACTTAATTTACACTTATTCCCTATTCCTTTTCCTTTTCCCCGGGCCACAACAGTTGCATACCCCGCGAAACACCAAAACTGACAACCGCTCCAATACAAGCCAGAATCGCCGTTTTGACCACATCGCTGCCATCGACGATGGCGATAAAAGCGATCAGTGTGCCACCAATAGTGCCCACAACCTGATCCTGATTATGACCCCACATCATCACCTCCTTCTTTATTTTGACCGATAGGGTCTTCCCCGATATTGACCAGCTGAGCGACAGCAGTAGCAACACCACCGGCCGTCACCAGATAGCCACCCGCGGTCACCACCACTGCCGGCAGCGTCACGGGAGCCGTCAGCAACACCGTGCCTACACCCGCCAGCATCAGCCCGATAGTGCGCAATACTTTAAAAAACTTCGGCGTCGGCGCCTTCGCCCTTGCTATGATTGTATTCATCTTCCAAATTTTTTATGCCGGTCATCCACCACCAAAACATATCGTGTCCCGCTTTATCGTTTTAGGAAACACGGGGCTGGATATGACCGGAACTGATTTTTAAATAATGTTCCTTTTCCCCACTTCTTCTCAGATTTTCCAGTATGTATCCAAGCGCTAACCTGGAATACTTCCCCTTTCCTTGACCATCAGAAGAGAACACCGGAGCAATACAGCCCCGGAGTTCCTTCTGAGCATCATTGGCCACATGTACCAGGATACCCGACCTTCCTTTCACCTCTTTTACCTGAAGGCACGCACCGTATTTTGGATGTTGAATGACGGCCACAGGATAAACTCCTTCCGGCACACACGATATATTTCGTTCATTATTGGCCCATCTCAATTCAATACTCCGGCACAGTAAGATACCTTGCATAAATATCAACCCTTCGGTCAGCGTATCCCGGTACAACCTTTGAAGCTCAATCACCATTTTTTTGAATTTGCCTGGTGAATCGCTGCTCACCCGGTTTGATTTTATCCACCAACTCCCCGGTGGTTTACGTGGAGAGTAGGACAAAAACCCACAAGCTTAAGCAACTTCAATCACTGCCAGTGAATTATAGCCGCCATTCTTCAATGAATACTGCACGCCATTCACTTCCTGAAAAAATTCAACCAGCAACACAAACACATCAATGCCCGTAGCCAGCGTCGGCGCTGTGGTGTGGCTTAAGCCAACATCAGTCGCACTGCTGCTGATCGGGAGATTGAATGCATTACTGAGCGATGTTACAAAGGTCCCGCTTTCAAAATCCACTTTCGCCCATCCGCCGGTGAAGCTGACGTGCGTCGCTCCCGGTGCTACAGAGATATCCGTGGCCGGTACCAGCCCTTTGATATCGATCGTGCCGCTACTGGTGTTCAGCGCATACGGTTTGAAAAGAATGCCGCTCAGATCCGACCTGGTATTGAAATTAAAACCTTTCAATACCGCCTTTCCTTCCGGAAGACCAAACCCAGCATGCACATGCCGTTGTCCCCGTCCGCTCACCGCGTCCAGTTTTTTGACATCATTCATCAACTTGCTCATCCTCGAGGTCACCAGTCGGTCACTGGCTTCCATCATGAGATTTCTAAAGGCCAGCCGCAACAGCTTGCCTGCTTTTCCCGCCATACCAAATTCAGCGTTGTTTTCTTTTGTACGCTGAAATGCGGGATCATTAGCGATCCGACTACCGGATACACCACCCTTGGTCCTTACCAGGTACCCATCTTCTGATTTATAAAATGACAGGTCATCAAGCTTTCCCACCACTTTCAACAATCCTTTTTGCCTTGCCATAAGACTAAATTTTAAATGTTAATTAATACCCCAAAGATATAGGCACCTTTCCCACCTTGTCAACCTCCCCATGGTCAGTATGTCCGATATTGACCCTTTTTTGCACAAATTGGTCACTTTTGTACCTGTATTTGAACTAAAATTCCCACTTCACCACTATTTTATCAGTTTCTATGCGGCATGGAGATGGTGGTGAAAACCCCGTTATTTGATTTTTAAGTGTTTCCTGTGCCCCGCTTTTTTTAGCCGGAAGTGTAGAAGGATGGGGTCAGTATCCTCGGATAAAGCATCCGGTATAAGCTAGTAAAAAATAAACATTCAAAAAAAATGGTATAGGATCACAGCAATAAAATGCCTTTTTTGCGTTAGTGTAAAATAGAATTACAAGCGAATGTATTTTTCAGCGCGACAGAGGACAGGACGATAAACTACGAAGAATAAATTACAAGTGAATTAAAGTCAGTAAAAAGAATGAATTTTCCAAATAGGGTGATCATCTATACAAAAGATGTGGCCATGATTACAGGTAGAGATGTGCGTTACGCCAGACGGTTAATGGCAAAAATTAGAAAACATTTGGGCAAAGACCCGGACCATTTGATTACAGTACAGGAATTCTGTGAATACCAGAAAATTAAAATAGAACAAATTTTGCCTTTAATTATGTAGCCCGGTACTGATAAACATCTGGTCAAACACCACAAGGGTCATTCTGCCCGTTTTCCGCCATCCGGAATAAAAATCGCCTACATCAATTACAAGCTGGTCTTTTGCAGTCAGTCTTTGCAAACCATTGCAATATTTGGTTTTTTAGTTTCAATGGTGTGTCAGCTGGACGTAGCTTTTTTTAATTTTTTTAAAGGGGCGGTAAATTTTCAAAAACAATTTTCTTTTGGGCTGGCTTTGCAGGTGCTGTTAAAATTTTGGTTGTGTGTGATTTGTGTGAAAGGCAAATGTGTAGGACGGCTATATGGGCTGATATTTGTTTTTATTCAATTACTCTATCAAATATTCCTATTACACTAAAGGTTTTTTCATTTATTGAGTCAGGGTCAATTACTATATCTTGATATGAAGCATCAAATGACTTTGGTTTGAGTATAATTTTTTCATGGTGCCAACCATCCTCGTTAATAGCCTTTTGACTGTAATATTCCTTGAATGTATAGCAAGAACCATAATCTATATCTTGATGGGCGTAATATTCAGCAATAACCAATAAGCCATTTCTGCTGCCACCATTATACCATTTAAACAATGCTATTTGACCATCTTGTACTATTTTATTCATGGAGTTACCAATTATTTTACATGCAAAATGGTCTTTTGTAATTTTTAAACCTTCAGGGACTAAAATGAAATTTTCTTCAGGAAAGCTGTCATTAAATTCGAATTCACCTGCAGCTACTTTTAAAGAATATAATGGTACACTATTTTCAAATGGTATTATTTTAATTTCTTTAGGCTCAACGGTATTATTTATAGAAGATTTATTTTCATTAAATGAATATATATGTTTTTTAAAATAGCTTCTCAGATTTTCATCCGATACATAAAGGTAGCAACCGAGAATACCTCTCAGCATAATAGTCTTATAAATGTTAATGATGTATTGCTTAAGTACATTGATATCAGTTATTGTGTTTTGACCATTAGTGTCATAATAGTTTTTCTGTAATATTTCAATTTGGTTAGTTCGAGGATTTAAGATAATTTCTGGACCAAAAATCAATCCCACATAATTTAAATCATAACCTTGTGTAGTGTGAATACAGCCAATCTGTTCTGCTTTTGCATCTTTCAAAATAAACTCAATATTGTCATGATTCCATTGAAATTTCAATCCGTCTATAACAATGTCATATTTTGATTTGTCATTTTTCGAAATCCATTGCCATCCATATCCTGCCACAAATCTAGATAGTTGGTGTTGAGTATTTTTTGCTCTTAGTTCTGTAACAAACTCCTTGAAATTATCAAAAAGAAGCACATCATAATTTTTATTATAGTATTTATATTGAGCATCTAAGTTTTTTTGATCAAGTAAGTCATCCACAAATTGAACGTATCCGTTTCCTCCTTTTGCACGGAACTGCGAGAGAAGTTGTATTGCTAGGGAGTTAGAACTTCCTTTAATTTTATTAAACTCCTCTGGATTTACATCAGAAGGCTTTATGCTTTGCTTTGGGTCATAAAAGTAAAGTGCCTTTTGAGATTGAAGTTGTGTCCATTCCAATTCATCTGTCTTATTTGGAATTAAACCTAATGCTCTTGCAGTGTTATCAAAAGAAGCGTAATTTGTTAGATTCACCCTTTTTCTTAAACGGTGAGCCTCGTCTACAAAAACTATGTCATATTTGGTTTTTGAGAGATCAGACGGACCAATTACCATTTTATGATTTAAACCCTGAATATTGCTAAAGACATTTTTTATTGTTTTTCTAAATGAGCTCATAGCAATTACTAAAGCCATTTTAGGTGAAGGGTATTTCTGCTTTAATAACCTTACCTTATTTATAAATTCTAATTCGTCGTCTTCAAATTCTTTATAATTAAAATCCTCATCGGAAGTTAACATTAATTTGAATAAAAAAATTGCGATAATTGTTTTGCCTGTGCCTGCTCCTCCTTCAATAAAAATAGATTTTTTATTACCTGAAATCAATGCATCAATTATTAGCATTAAATTTTTCCTTTGATCAATTGATAGAGTTTTGTATGGTGAATATTTAAAAAGATCGCTATTTGATATGTGTTCCAAACTGTGATTTGCAACCCCTTTACTAATCAAGGAATTCCATATTTCTCTAAATAAACTTGTATAATATTCGTCTCTTTGGTAATATGAATGGTTAACAAGACCTAAATTTCCATTTAGCAATTTGAATTTGCCATCTGCATGCAAATATTTAATGAGGTTGGATTCGATATCAAGGGTTGCAGATTTGTTGAATTTTTTGCTTGATATGAAATGTGCTTCATTTAAGTGAAATTTATTTTTCGATTTTAGGTGAGAAAATATTCTAGAATTTGTGTCGGTTGTTTCACCAACATAGGCTTGATTTACTCCTTCATTTTTTAGGATATAAACAATTGGCCAATTTTCTTCTACAAAATATTGTTCCCGAATTGAGTATAATCCATTATTAGTAAACTCAATTTTGCTTATTTCAAAATCCTGGTTAAAACTCATTATACTTTTTAGATGTTCCTTTTGATTTGTCAACTGGATATTTCTCTCCATTTGTTTTGATTTTGTCCAAAACAATTTCCTTTACATCAAATCCATATTTTTCTGCTATCAAAAATGCAAATGAAAAAATGTCGGCAAGTTCCTCTTTTACCCTTTCAGTACTTGCTTCATCTGCATTCTTCCAAAGGAACAATTCTAAAAGTTCGGCAGATTCAATGCTAATTGCCAATGCCAAATCTTTTGGATTATGAAATTGCTCCCAATCTCTTTCGTTTCTGAATTTCAAAAGTGCTTGTATTATTTCTTGGCTTTCTTTCATTACTTAATTGATTTATGCATTGTCAATGCCATTTTAAATTGTGCGTCCATTTCAGCAATCATTCATAAAGCAAAATGAGTGATTGGATACTTATCATTTATTCTGAGGGCTTCCCAAAAATATTTTTTAGATTCTTCAAGTTTACCTTGTTGCATTAAGTTAGTAGCAATATTATTTATTGTGATGTTGTCATTCGGATTTGCAATTAAAATGTGAACATAATATTTTATGATAGTTGGCATCTCATCTTTTAATTTTGCAAAGATGATTCCCATCATACGCAAAGCCCATCCGATTTTGGATGCGGAAAGCAAATCATCTTTCAAACAATAATTAGTTTCTTCTTGTGCGCCTTCATCTGAAAGTATTTGTTCCATTTTTCGGTGATACTCCGATACAGTCGGATTCTTGCTTATTAGGTGTTTTAGAATTGGTTTTACTTCAGAATATTTTCCTTTTTCACTAAATGCAATTTCTTTTTTGTAGGCACCGTCTTGAGAAATTATTGAAGGAGTATGAATATAAATTTTTCCCCGGTTGGCTTCAAATAATCCTTTAGGCTTGTATGTCCAATAAGTATAATGCACTTGAATTTCATTTATAAGAGATTGTTTGTCTCTATTTTTAATATCATGGAAAATCGTAAAAACAAAGTTGTCTATTTTATGAATGATTTGCATTTATTATATTGTTGCTTTTTGCTAAGCCATTATTCGCTGTTAAGTCTTAATTCGTTTAAAGTGGGCTAAATTAAGTTTTTTATGCCCATCACACCCAATACTTCGGCAAAAAAAAATAAAACACAAAGAGTTGGTCTACCGTTTCTTCAAAAAAACCGATAAGAAGTTTATTTTTCGTCCTGTTTTTACGATTCTAACAAACGTTTCCCCCAATGTGCGCCATTTAGACAACATTTTCACAAACCGATGATTCGATATTGCCCCTATTTTCTTACAGCCCCTACCTCAATACCAAAACGCGTTGATTAATTCGTCCACCATCTGCCAGATCGATTTGTAATATATACACACCATCACCAAATATAGATAGGTCCAGCACACGTTCGTCCTTTGGATATTGGGCCAATAGTTGACTGGTAATCGAAACCATTTGTATACGCGTTATCGCCTGGTCACCACGGGTCTGCTCAACATAGATTTGTGTAGAGGCGGGATTGGGAAATAACCGTATGCCTGCCGCCGCGGCTTCAGTCAAACCGGAGAGGGTATAGGCAACAGTACTTGTACATCCGTCAAAATCGACCACCTGCACCGTCCGTACATTTTCTGTGGTGTCAATGGAAATAGTATAGGGTTCTACACCACCGCTTACCATGACCGCTTCATCGACCAGCTTGATATGCAGGGTGTCCAGCATACAGCAAAGGTCCGGATTTACATTGTCCGTTGGTTTTTCATTGGGATAATAAAGGTCGATGATACCCTGCAGCAGATTGGTCCGCCGCTGGGCTTCAGCGGTATCGTAAGTGAGCGACTTGAGGTAATGCCATCCTACGCCGTAATTCGGATCTTCAATTGGACCATCCGTATTGAGGTTTGGATATACAGACTTCGCATAATTGATAAATTCAGTTTTGTCTTTTGGAATCAGCGTTAAATAGTCTTGTAGCCTGTTATAGACCGCAAGCGAGGGCAAAACGCCAAGCTGAGCCAGAGTGTCCTGCAGCGCAAGCGAATCCTGAGGCAGAATTCCAAAAACATGAAACAAAGGACGCAGATCGGCTTGTGCGGCAACCGACATGCGGAGTATCCGGCTGTCATTATTCTGGTCATTGACGCCATGATTGATGCCTTGCTCAAAGTCGGTAAATTCCTGTTTCCAGAAGTTTCTCAGCGCACACCATCCAAATATGTTGACGATCTCAAAATAGTGTCCGTACCCCCGGTGCTGGTAGCGGACCTCATCTGTGGTGGTATTTGAAATATCTCTTTTTGATCCAAAAGTATTGGAAACCATCCGGTGGGTAGCCGTTTTGTCGATGTCAAAGGTATTGGGAACAAAGCTGTAATTCACCGCTTCATTCAGGTCTGTATTCAGGCCATAATTCATAGCCATGATGTACGGAAAATTGACCAATGCTTCCTCCTCACCCGCAAATTTGGAGATGGCCAGAGCATGCCCGGTTTCGTGAAAGTTTGTTTCATCATCAGGTCCGGGACCATTGATAAAGTAAGCCGGTCCGGGTACATCCGAATAGTCCAAAGGTGTGTTCGACATCGGATAGCCGATAGAATAAGCGCCAAACCGGATGTCCACATCGGCGATCATATACATATTGTGTTTATCGGGAACGATCTGTCTGGCTAATATCGAATTGACACCCCGCAATGCCGTTTCCCAGTCCTGCAGCGTTTGTTTGAGGTCATAGGCACCGGCAACAATAGAATGTTTGGGAATGGTGTACATCACATTGTCTGTTTCAAATACCGCCCACGGACCGGGTTTATTCATTTCTGCATTGAAATCAGGCGTTTCATAAAACGATTTCAGCGAAAAGAAAGGGGCTTCCACACCGTTGCGCACACGGACTTCGACGATACCATCGTTGGCCTTGTAGGGAACAAGAATAGAGATCGCACCGCCCAGGGGATTGAAAACTTCAACGGTCGTTGAATCGATGTAAAACCGCTTCGATATCCTGTCCAGTCGCCTGAATCGGGGTCTTTCGGTCAAATCCCAGTCATGGGACCCCACCCTCACCCAATAGTCCTTGCCCACCAGACTGTCGGGCACCGTTACACGGGCAACACTGCCGGGAGACAAGTACAGCCCGGTCGGTCGAAGCGCATGCGCCATTCGGTCAAAGTTAATATCGTAATACGGATTCATCCCATCCGGATCTGCAAAATTGGCACGGATCAGCATCGAATGGCTCACCGAGGCATCTGCCGGCGGGTCAACGTATCCGGGGAAAGAAGTACAAGAATTGAATTTCCAGCCATCAAGATGTTGTGGATACGCGGCGTAAATTGCCGGCGTGAACACAGCATCGAATATGCCTTGCTGCAGGGCAAGCATGGCCCGTTCCAATTCCAGGCCGGGAGCAGATGCAGGATTTTTGGAAAAGCCGTTTTGGGTCTTGGGCGTAGTAAAAAGTGCCCCGATTTGCGTGTCATAATCAGCAACAATACGTTTACAAAGCAGGATGACAGCCTCATTTTCGGCAAGACAATCCGGAAATTGAACAAAAATATTCCGGATCAGCGTCAGTTCATCGGCATTTAGTGTTTTTGTGCCACCGATATGTGCCTGGAGATCATTGAGCGCATCCATTGTTTTCAGACATGCATTCGGGCAACTTGCAGTGACAGCAGCAAAACTTTTAATGTCATCGGCACCGCTGGCAACCTGAATTTCATTGACATAAAGACGATACCCGTTGGGCGCTATAATGCCGTCACCGTAAGTATCATAGATCTTAAAGAAATAGCAGCCATCACCAGCCACACAAATACTGTCTGAATAAAGACTGTAGTTTTGGTAAACACCGCCCTGGCCACCTTGCAGGATAACCGTCCCGCTTAAATCGGTCAAAGTCCAGTACGTTTCGTTTCCGTAAGGGTCGGTGTTGATTTCAACCTTCACCTCCACTTCATTCACAACACACTGCGCAAAGCCGGAGCCGGTAAAAAGCGACAGTAGCAAACAGATTAATCGCATTCTTTTCATGATTTTTTTTTGATAAAGGTTAAATCGATAATACTGACAAAAGGCTTGAGCGGTCGTTTGTTATACCCTGATATCATACAAAAACGGTTTTACACCCATATGCCACCCATCCCAAATACAAATCTAAGCCCCGCCCATCACAAATCCTAATCATCCCATACCGATTTAATTTCTTTTTCCATTTTTTGATACAATTCCGAAATACCGCACCCCACCTGTTTTCTCCGATGGTCGAAGTCTCCGACTTCGATCCCAAAGTATATCCCCGATGGTCACAAATTGTAACCTGAATTGTCAAAACGTATGGTCGAAGCTTCGATGGTCGAAGTCTCTGACTTCGATCCCAAAGTATATCCCCCGATCGTCCCAATTTGTAACCTGAATTGTCAAAACCGATGGTCGAGGCCCCGATGGTCGAAGTCTCTGACTTCGATCTACCACAGTACCCGATCGACAGTTTGAAACTGCGTTGTCCCTATAGTCCAAATTTGCTCTAAATTTCAATATTTCAAAACCGATGGTCGAAGTCTCCGACTTCGATCCCAAAGTATATCCCCCGATCGTCCCAATTTGTAACCTGAATTGTCAAAACCGATGGTCAAAGCCCCGATGGTCGAAATCTCCGACTTCGATCCCAAAGTATATCCCCCCCGATCGTACCAAATTGTAACCTGAATTGTCAAAACCGATAGTCGAAGCTTCGATGGGGGGCTGACTAAAAAGTCAAAAAAAAGCCCTTATCATATATAATAATAAGGGCTAATATGTGTATCTTTATTCTGACAAAAGAAAGCATACACATGGCAAAGATAGTTAGAAAAGTTGTT